>Ga0315288_10004652_pt1 | contig 17485 bp, 13 predicted proteins | sample YL17G11_20_MG_FD_203454 | JGI IMG/M metagenome (GOLD analysis project Ga0315288, IMG submission 203454) | Sediment microbial communities from Yellowstone Lake, YNP, Wyoming, USA - YL17G11_20 | ecosystem: Environmental > Aquatic > Freshwater > Lake > Sediment | place: USA: Wyoming | collected... | reverse complement strand
CGACAAAGACCCGGTTGACCCCGATATCCGGATTTACTTCGTGCTCAGCAACTAGGCCTGCGAGAAAAACCACTTGGGAGGCGGGGCAGCAATGCCCCGCCTCGGCTTTCAGGGAAGTGGTTAGTGACCAGTGGCTGGTGGCTGGTGAAGCGGGGCGGTCAGCGGGTGATGACCAACTTGGGGGTGAAGCTGCGGTCGCCGATGGCAACCCTGAGGAAGTAGACGCCGGGTCGGACCCGGGCACCACGGCGGTCGTCGAGGTTCCAGGTCAGAACGTGAGTGCCGGCGGCCACGCGCGAGTCGCAGAGCCTGCGGACGAGCCGGCCGGTCTGGTCGAAGACCGACGCGGTCAGGCGTTCGGAACCGGGCAGCACGCACCGGAGCTGTACCGGGCGGTTCGACGGATTGCCGATGAGTTCGATTGACGGTGCGTCCGGCCGCGGCGGCAGCTCGGTGATGCCCGGCAAGGGCTCGGCGGCGCCGGTAATCACGAGGGCGTAGGGCTGGCGGCGCGTGAATACGTTGCGGGCAATCACCGTGAATTGCCAGACCCCGCCTTGCACGGTATCCGGGTGGTTCAGGCGGAAGCACTCGAGACTGTTCAAAGAGTCGAAATCCAGCGGGTTAGGTGAGGACTGCCCGAGGAAATACCGATTGCCGTTGTAGTACTGACCGGACGGGCTGAAGACCATGAGGTCCAGGTCGTTGACCAGGGTGCGCTCGGCATTGGGCATCGCCGCGGTGTCGGTCCAGGCCAGGCACGCGCGAAGCGGAATCCGCGAGGATACCCTGACTGCATACTCGCGGTACTCGCCGGTTGCCAGCCCGGGAGTTTCGTCGAACAGAACCAGCCGCCGAGCATCGCCGGCGAAGTAGAGCACGCTGTCGAGGTCCAACCGACCCCAGCCGATTGCCGTGTCGGGTACTTCATGGCCTCGGAGGTTGGCGTCGGTCGAGACAACCGCCATGGCCCGCATCAGGGCGGAACTGGGATGAGAGATACGGTTAGCCTCCTCCGGGCTACCGGTCGGATACCACCCTTCATTCAGGTACTGGCGAATCAGGGCGCAGGCACCGTTCACCGCAGGGGCCGAGAGACTGGTGCCACTGTCATAGTCATAGTCCGAGATTCCAGGCCCGGAGGCCGACCCGACCGCGACACCTGGTGCGAGCAACTCAGGTTTGATGCGTCCGTCCGCGGTCGGTCCCCGGCCCGAGAACAGCGCCAGGCTATCGGACCAGATGCTGCTTCCGCAGGCTCCGACGGTCAGGACATCCTTGCCGACGGCGGGATTCGAAATCCAGCGGGGGTCATTGCCGGCGGAGCAGATAATCAACAGTTCAGGATAGCGCCAGGCTGATGCGTCCGCGGTCGCATCCTGGATTTTGTACCTGCTGCCGTTGTTGACCTCCTGGCCCCAGGAGAGAGATGTCTGAGGAATCGGCGCGCCGATGCCCGGAGCGAGGTAGAGCGAGTCGAAAAGCGTGGTCATGTCTTCAATCACGCGGATATTGGCGCCACGGTCGCCGACGTCGATGAAGTAGATTCGTGCTTCGGGTGCGATTCCGTCCAAGTCGCTGCCGTTCCCGTTTGTCTCATCGTTTCCGGCCGCCGCGCCGCAATTGCCGGTGCCGTGATAGCCACGGTTATCGACATCTCCAAATGCTCCCCAGTCGCGCAGTCGGTAGGCGATGATTTTGCGATGGTGCAGATAAATGCCGGGGTCGCGGATTGGGATTTGAGGGTCGGCGAACATTTCATGGTCAACGTTGATGCCGGTATCGGTAAGCGAGATGACGATGCCCTGTCCGCGCAGGCCCTTGCGCCAGATGCGCCGGCCGGAGCTGTCCGGAGGGACTGACGGCTGCCAGCCGGTTTGAACTACCCACTGGACGTTATTGTTGAACAGGCAGGCCTCGCCGGCGAGCTGGACCCATTCGACGGCATCAAGACCGGCGACCAGCGCCGCCCCGGCGCGGTCCGCGGTGATGGTGACGACACGGCCCGCGACTCCGGTCACCGACAGACCCAGCCGGGCGATGACATCGGCCAGAGAATCGACGTCGTGTTCCGGAAACGGAACCACGAGCAGGCGGTCCCGGGCTTCGAGGTCGAGAACCTCGCGTTCCAGCTTGCACGCCGGTTGAAAAGGGGCAACCCAGGAAACAAACGGAAGACTCTCCAGTTCAGCAATGCGGTCATGATGCGTCTTTACGACCACTGCGTACTCGGGCAGATAGCCGAGCGTCTGTGCGTCGTGCCGCGTCAACTCTTCCAGCCAGGCATGGCGGAGCGGGCCGGCACACTGCACAATGAAGTAGGTCACGTCGGGCAACCGTTCGTCGGCGAGCACCAGGTCGGGCGGCGGCGCCGGCAGGACTCGGTCCTGCTCCTGGGTGAATCCGTTGGCGAACCGGACCGGACGGGGCAACCCGGCGGCGAAAGCGGGAGCGAGCGACACCGCAGCGAGCAATGCCGCGGTCACGACGGCCCGGCGCACGCTGTTTTCCATCCGCGCGGCCATGGCTCGGCGAGCCCGTGCTTGACTCATACATGATGATAAGCCGAGGGCGCGCTTAGTCAAGTGGCACAGCGACGAGCCGACGCAGCCGGTCCGGGGATCTCCGGCAGCCCGGGTTGATTCCCGAAACCGGTTCTGGTAAGATTCCAGCGATGAACAGGGACTACCGGAGCGCGGCACGTCGGCTGACGATGGCCGGACTGGCTCTGGTCATCCTGACTAATGTTGCCCACGCGTATCTCGACCCGGGCACCGGCAGCTACATCCTGCAGTTGCTCATCGGCGGCCTGCTGGGCGGGCTGTTCGCCATCGGCCTGTTCTGGAAGAAGAGCCTGGCTTTCATCAAGCGGCTTTTCACCGGCAAGAAGCATGACCTTACCGGGAAGTGACGCCGCGCTGCCCGGTTCGTTCCGCGACCCGAGCGGGTTCGTATTCCGGCAGAACGGCGTGCTGTTCCGGCTGGTCACGCGGTCATATCAGGCCGAGTATGACCGGTTGAGCGGCTCCGGGCTGTATGACGCCCTGGTGGAAAGCGGCCTGTTGGTTGCGCACCGCGAGGTGGCGCTACCCGGACTGCCTGAGGCCTACAAAGTACTCCAGCCCGAGCTGATACCGTTCATTTCCTATCCCTACGAATGGTGCTTCAGTCAGCTCAAGGATGCCGCGCGCGCGACGCTGGCAATCCAGATGCGGGCGCTGGAATTCGGCATGTCGCTCAAGGACGCGAGCGCCTACAACATCCAGTTCCGGGACGACAAGCCGGTGCTGATTGACACACTTTCGTTCGAGTCATATCGCGAGGGCGAGCCGTGGATCGCCTACCGCCAGTTCTGCCAGCACTTTCTGGCGCCGCTGGCTTTGATGAGTCACACCGACGTCCGGCTGAGTCAGCTGCTGCGGGTCTACGTTGATGGGATTCCCCTGGACTTGGCGAGTCGGCTGCTGCCCGGACGCACCAGGCTCTCGCTGGCGCTGGGCGCGCACATTCATCTGCATGCGAAGAGCCAGGAGCGCTATGCCGACAAGGCCGTGAAGCCGGGCGGGCGGCGGATGAGCAAGCTGGCATTCCAGGGCATCATCAGCAGTCTGGAGTCGGCGGTAAAGAGCCTGAACTGGAACCCCGCCGGCACCGAGTGGGCCGATTACTATGACGAAACGAACTACAGCGCGGCCGCCTTCAAAGAGAAGGAACGTCTGGTGGACGACTTTCTCGCGCGCGTGCAGCCCAGGCTGGTCTGGGACCTGGGCGCCAATACCGGCCGGTTCAGCCGAATCGCGTCCCGCCGGGGAATCCTGACAATCGCTTTCGACATCGACCCGGCCGCGGTCGAGCGCAACTATCTTGACTGCCGGCAGAACGGAGAGAAACACCTGCTGCCGCTGGTACTGGACCTGACGAACCCGAGCCCGGGCATCGGCTGGCAGAACCGGGAGCGCATGTCGTTTGCCGAGCGCGGCCCGGCCGATGTCGTCCTCGCCCTGGCGCTGGTTCATCACTTGGCAATCGGCAACAACCTGCCCCTGGCGAATGTGGCCGAGTTCCTGGCCCAAGCCGGTCGGCACCTGATTGTCGAATTCATGCCCAAGACCGATTCGCAGGTGCAGCGGCTGCTGGCAACCCGGGAGGATATCTTCCCGAACTACACTCTGGAAGCCTTTGAGGCGGCTTTCACTGAGCGCTTTGAGATTCGCGAGCAGGCCCGGATTGCCGATTCGCTGCGGACGCTGTACCTGATGACCCGACGTGAGGACTGAGTGAAGCGACCTCTGGCGCTGCATCCGGTCCTCTTCGCGCTGGCGCCGATTCTGTTCGTCTTTGCCCATAACCGCGCCCGCGTGCCAATCAGCGTGAGCGAGCTGCTGCTGCCGGTTGCGGTTGCGCTCGCCGTGACCGCAGTGCTCTGGCTGATACTCGGCCTGGTGCTGCGCGGTGCCCCACGGGCGGCCCTGATCGTCTCGCTGGTGCTGGTGCTCTTCTTTCTCTACGGCCATGTTGCCAATGCCCTGGGGCCGAAGCGGATTCGAGGCTGGGAGCTGCAGGCCATCTGGCTGCTCGTGCTGGCGGTCGGGACCTGGCTCGCGGTTCGGGCCCGCGGCAGCCTTTTGGGAATCAGCGTCTTCCTGAACCTGGCTTCAGCCGTGATTCTGGCCATGAACCTGCTGCCGCTGGCGGCTTACCCCTTGTCGTCCGAAGTTCCGAGCCGGACGAATGCGCAATCGCGACCGGCCGAAAGTGCGGCCGGGTATCCGGACATCTACTACATCATTCTTGACGCCTACGCGCGGTCCGATATCCTGAAGTCCAACTACGGACTGGACATTTCCGCCTTTCTGGATTCCCTCCGGGCCAAGGGCTTCTATGTTGCCGACCGCGCGCAATCGAATTATGCCCAGACCTATCTGTCGCTCGCGTCGTCCCTGAATTTCGAGTATTTGGACAGTCTGGCGGCGGCGATGGGACCCGGCTCGGCCAACCACGCGCCACTGATTCAGATGCTGGGGCACAGCCGGGTGGCGGAATTTCTCAAGACGCGGGGCTACACGGTTGTCTCGTTCGCGTCGGGCTACACCGGCACCGACCTGGCCGGCGCCGACATCCACCGGGCCGCGCGCTGGTCGCCGAGCGAGTTTCAGAACGTACTCGTCAGTACCACGCTGCTGCCGGTCATCCTCGACCGGCTGGCGAAACGGTCCGAGGACGAACAGCACCGCGAGCGGGTGCGCTACGCGCTGCAGAGCATCCCCCGCGCCGGGGACGACCGGCATCCGGCGTTCGTGTTCGCGCACATCGTCTCGCCCCACACGCCGTTCGTGTTCGATGCGCAGGGCGAGCTGCCGAAGATTCTGCCCTATCTCAGGATTGACCAGACCGGAACGATGCAGACAATCTCCAAGACTGAAATCAGGAAGTGGTACCGGGAGAACTACGGGCCGCAGGTGACGTATCTGAATACGCTCATTGAGTCGATGGTGCAGGAGATTCTCGCCCGGTCCACGCCGCCGCCGATCATCATCCTACAAGCCGACCACGGCCCGGGCGCGATTCTAGGCTGGGACGACCCGGAACGCGGACAACTACTTGAACGTCATTCGATTCTTAATGCGGTTCTCACCCCGCGCGGCACCCCCTTGTTCCACGATTCGATAACCCCGGTGAACACATTTCGGATTCTATTGAGCCAGTTCCTGGACACGAGCCTGGCGCTGCTGCCGGACCGGAGCTACTTCTCCACGCTGGGACACCCCTACGAACTGTATGACGTCCGGCGTCCTGAACTCTATCCAGTCAAAGCAGGCGCTGAGCCGGCCCGCCCGAATCACGAAACAGACCTCAAACACTAGAACACGAAGACGCAGAAGGCGAAAGCGCGAATCCGAAATCCGAACCTGAACACAAAGAGACCAAGACACCAAGAATCCGGACTTCGGACTCTGATTGTGTCTTTGTGTCTTCGTGTTCCAGACTGGGATTCCGGTCACGGGCGGATTCTTGACTTGCCGAGCAGAGACGCGTAGAATGAGAACGAGATGAGCGCGCTGCCGGTTCAGTTCCAGAATCTGTCAAAGCGCTATCGCAGCGGCTTCCTGATTCGCGAAATCCGGGCGTTGAGCGGAGTGACATTCGATGTCCGGCCCGGCGAGATTTTCGGCTTTCTGGGGCCGAACGGCGCGGGCAAGACCACGGCAATCAAGATCCTGGTCGGACTGACCCGTCCGACGTCGGGTTGGGCTAAAGTGATGGGCGAGTCCCCGGATTCGGTCCGGGGCAAGCGGGAAATCGGATTTCTGCCCGAGTCGCCCTATTTCTACGAGCATCTTACCGCCCGCGAGTTCCTGATGCTGAGCGGCCAGCTCAACGGCTTGCCGCGTGGCGAGCTCGCCGCGCGCGTCGCGCAGATGATCGAGACGGTGAAACTGGTCAAGTCGGTGGATACCCGTTTGCGCGGATTTTCCCGGGGCATGCTCCAGCGCGTCGGCATCGCCCAGGCGCTGCTGCACAACCCGAAGCTGGTCATCCTGGACGAACCGATGGGCGGGCTGGACCCGATTGGCCGGAAGGAGTTCCGGGATATCATCCTGGGCCTGCGCGACAGCGGTCGAACCGTGTTCTTCTCGACCCATATCCTGCAAGACGTCGAGATGATTTGCGACCGGGTGGCAACCCTGGTGGACGGCCGGCTGGTCTCGGTGGGTCGGCTGGACGAAATCCTCTCGGCGGAAGTCGACACCTTCGAAATCACGGCGCGCAACATCACCGAAGATGCGGTCCGTTCGAGCGGCGTGAAGTACCAGCAGTTGCTCCCGGGCGATGACAAGTTGCTGCTGGTCGTGCGCAGCGAAACTGAAGTCGAGGCCGTGCTGAAGCTGCTGGCGGCGCGAAACGGGAAGCTGGTCTCACTGATTCCCCGGACCCGGACGCTGGAGGATTTCTTCATGAGTCAGGTGCGTGGGGTGGAGGGTAAGCGATGAAGCTGTGGGCGCTGGCGCGTAATACGTTCCGCGAGGCGGTGCGGGACAAGGTGTTGCTCACGCTGATTGTCATTGCCTTCCTGGTGACCGCGGCGGCGCGACTGGTGCCGTCGCTCGCGGCCGGCGAGGGGACGAAAATCATTCAGGACCTGGGCCTGAAGAGCATGACCCTGTTCTGCGTGCTGATTGCGGTGCTGGTCGGCGGGCGGCTGGTCTACCGGGAAATCGAGAAACGGACGATTTTCGTGATTCTCGCCAAACCGGTGGCGCGCTGGCAGTTCGTGCTGGGCAAGTACCTGGGCCTGATGCTGGTGCTCATTACCAGCGTGGCCATCATGACCGCCTGGTTTGCGCTGTTCATGGTCATCGCCCGGGTGCCGATGACGCCCCAGATGCTGCTGGCGGTGCTGCTGCTGGTCATGGAACTGGCGGTCGTGACTTCAATCGCGGTGCTCTTCTCGACTTTCGTCACGCCGATTTCGAGCGCGGTGTTTGCCTTCGCGGTCTATTTCACCGGCAACATGAGCAGCAGCCTGCTCTACTGGGGAACCAAAGACAAGCCGGCGGCGCTGCAGTTCATTGCCCAGTTCTTCTACTACCTGCTGCCGAACCTGGCGAACTTCGACATCACCAGCGCGGTCGTCCATCGCCTGCCGCTCGACTACACCCGGGTCGGGCTGAGCGTGGCCTACGCGCTGGTCTACGTGGCCGCGGTGCTGCTGGTCGCAACACTCGTCTTCCGGCGGCGGAACTTCTGACCCGATGGCGAACCGGCGCGCGGGCGGACGGGCCGGCTGGTGGCTGGGCTGGTCGGCGGTAGCCGTGCTCGGACTGGGCGTCTTCCTGCTCCAGGCCGCGATTGACCGCAACCGGCAGCGCCGGGAGAAACTGAAGGCAGCGGATGAACTGATGTATTTTCCTTCAGGCAAGCTGCTGGCCGCGATTGCCGGTGAATACCGGCTGCTGGTGGCGGACTATGCCTGGCTGCAGATTGCCCAGTATTCCGGGGCGCACATGGGTATGCTGAACCAGGAAGAGAACTACCGCTGGGTCGGCAACGCGACCGAAGTCGTGGGCGAACTCGACCCGCGCTTCGTTGCGCCGTTTGTCTTCGGCGCCCAGATGCTGGGCTGGGAAGCCGAGCAGCCGCGCGAGGGAATCGCGCTGCTGCGCAAGGGCTTCGAGCGCAATCCACTCGCCTGGGAGTTGCCGTTTCAGGCCGGGTTCATTGCCTACATGCTGACCAAAGACTTTGACCAGGCCGGCTACTACTTCAGCGTTGCGGCGCAGTTACCCGGGGTCTGGCAGATCGCGCCGCGCATGGCCGCCGCGTGCTATGCCCAGACCGGCAACTTCGAGCTCACCCGCGAGATGTGGACCCGGACCTATGAAGACCAGCCGAACCCGAAAGTGCGGGAGATCGCGCACAACCAGCTAGTCCTTCTCATCGGGCAGGAACTCGGCGCCCTGCAGGCGGCGGCGGACAGTTTCGTTCGACTCGTCGGCCGCCCGCCGGCTTCGCTCGAGGAAGTCGTTGAGCGCGGCTACGTGGGGCAGATTCCGGCCGAGCCGTTCGGGGGTAGCTACGTGTGGCGGGCGGGCAAGGTCCGGGACAGCAATCTCGAATACGTTCAGGCGGCCATCGGCCGACTGCAGCAGCTTGCCGACCGGTATCACGACGAACGACACACTCTACCGGGTAGCGTAGACGACCTAGTGCGGGTCGGGTATCTGAAGGAAGTCCCGGCCGAGCCGTTCGGCGGGTCGTTCGTTATCACCGACGGCAAGGTGAGTTCGACCAGCAAGCTACCCTGAGTTGGTCGCGCTTGACGCGAGTGACCGTTCGTGCTATCTTCATCTCGTGCGCCGCCGAAGAGCGTAGCAGTATTCGCGAAATCAGGGAGGTTAGAACATGAGTTCGAAGCTCAGTCCTTTCGCAGAGAAGAGCCTGTGCCGAGTCATCCTGCTGGTGCTGGTTCTCGCGGCGGCCGGCTGCGCGCAAGTCGAAAGCCTGCCCGCGCCGGTCGCGCACGGCAACTCGTTTGAGATTCTCTCGAACAGCCGCTATTCGGTCCACTCCGGTTTCGCCAGCACCCTGCCCAGACAGGTGCTATCGAACATCCTCTGGGCGATGAACCGGGTGCCCCTGCTCGGCAGCTATCGGGAAATCTATGTTGCCACGCCGACCAACGTCTACCTCTACGACTCAACCGCCCACGCGCTCGTGGTGTACCTCGCCGGCAATCACCGGTACAACTCCGGCAGTTCCTTTGAAGTCGGCATCGCCTGCACCCGGAACGAAGAAGCCGGCTACGCGATTCAGGCCGGGCTCCTGGCGGGTGAGGCGTTCTGGGATTCTTCGGGTGGCAATGTCGTCTCGTGCCCGATGCAGTTCGCGACCAACTACGCCAACAGCAACTGGAACCCGACGCACCCGATAATGATGGTCGATGTGTTCGGCCAGGCCACCGCGACCGGGCTCACGTCGGTCTGCCAGGCCGTATCTTCGGATTCGTCCCTGCCGCGACCGCAGGTTCTCGGTAGCGACACGTTCGAGGTATTGGTCTCGAACTTGCTTCAGGATTCGCTCTTCGACCCGGCGAATCTGCCGATTGACGCGGTTTCGCAACTGCTCTGGGCTGGGGACGGGGTCACGCCGCACATGCCCATCGGCAAGCGCGGGCTTACGATTCCCTCGGCGGTCGCCAACTACTACCTGACCCGCAAGGTCTGCCTGGTCGCGGATACCGCGGTGATGCGTTACAACAACCGCCTGCCGCCCGGGACGAACATGGCCACTGCCGATCACCGCCTGGAACTGGTCACGAGCGGTGACCGGCGGCCCCAGTTGCGCGCAGCGAGCCCGGGAATTCCGAGCACTGCACCGGTCTACATCGTCGCCTGCGTGGCGAACACCGGCCTGAACTGGGCGGTGCAGGAAGCCGGGTTTGCCGGGTTCCAGTACCTGATGCAGGCGCAGGCCCTGGGTCTGCAGGGCTTCCTGGTCGCGCCCATCACGCCGCCCGAGCGCAGCGCAATCATCACCGCGCTCGGTCTGCCCGGGACCGACTTCCCGATAGTGGTCTTTGCCTGCGGCGCGCCGTCAACCGGCGTCGCCGGACAGCCGCAGATTTCGTTCCCGGCGCTCAGCCTGCGCATCGTCGGCAGTCGCGCGCCGATACGAATCGAGTATTCGATGGGCAATGCTGTCTTCGGTCGGCTCACGATTCACGATCTCGCGGGCCGGCTCGTGCGCAGTTTTGACCTGGCGCCGCAGATTTCGGGTCGGCTCAGCCTGAGTTGGGACGGCAAAGACGGGTCGGGCAAACGACTCCCAGTCGGAATCTACGCGTGCCGACTGGAGACCGCCGAGGCGGTCAGCACCGCGCGCATCGTGCTCGCCCGCTGAAGAGGTGTGCTGCGCCCGGGGTCAGATCGGGCAGCCATTGCCCCGATGACTCGGAGCGCCTGTTCGATGCTCTCATCCCAGCCTGCACCGCGGACTCCACGCACCGGGTTGAAAAGGGACCTGGGAGTTCCATCGTCGACATGACAAGACCGCGTTGCCGGGTGGCTTGACCTTGGGTTCCAGCGCTCTAGAATATCCACAACATGAAAGACATCTTTGGTCTCCTGCGCGGTCAGATGGAACTGAAGACAAAGGAATTCCCGGCCGATGACTTCCTGATTCGCGGCCTGTGGAAGACCGACCTGTTGTTCCGGCCGAGCAGCAACGAGCGAACTTTCAACTACACCTACCTGCTGGCTCAGACCTTGGGACAGGGTTGCTGCTACTGCCCGGCGTCGGTTCAATCCGACCACACGATCATGGGCACTGATGCCCGGGAGGTTCTCCGCGAACGCAGTCCGACCAGCATTGCGCTACTGGACTCCATCTTTGCCCGGATTCCGCGCCACGCGCAGGAGGTCCACAACCTGTGCTGCGACTCGGTGGAGAAAGCGCGCCTGCGCACCGGGATTATCATGCGCGAAGCCGAGCGCCTGCTTCCGGACGGCAAGGGCGCAAATGCACGCATCGTCAACGTCGGGGTGGTCGGCGAACTGCTTTGGCGGTTGAAGGAGAAATACCGGAACGTTACCGCAACGGATTTCGACGAGGTGATTGTCGGCCTGTCGCTGCATGGAGTGACGATCGACCACGGCAACCTGACGCTCGAGCATGTGCGGGAGGCCGACCTGGCGATTGTCACCGGGATGACGCTGGCAACCGGCACGCTGGAAGCGATAGTGGACACCGCGCGCAGTTCCGGCACGAAGCTCGTGGTTTTTGCCGAGACCGGCGCGAACTTCGGGGAGGAGTACTGCCGCGAGTTCGGGATCGACGCAGTAGTGAGTGAGCCGTTTCCGTTCTATATCTTCCAGGGCGCTACGCGCATCGAAGTGTATCGGAGGGAATAGCGTGCGGCCCGACGCATTTGTCCAGGGCGGGCGATTTGAAGTCGAGGGACTCGGCCTGCCGGACCTCCTTCGACTATCGAAGACGCCATTCTACGTCTATTCGGGTCGGGTCGTCCGGCAGAACCACCGGAAGCTCATCCAGGCCCTGCCGGGCTTCCAGATCTTCTTCTCACTGAAGGCGAACCCGCTGCCCGCGTTTTCCCGCCTGCTCTGCTCGCTGGGTGCAGGCGCAGAAGTGAGCTCCGTCGGCGAACTGCGAACCGCGCTACGAGCCGGATTCGCACAACGCAGCATCATCTTCGTCGGCCCGGCCAAGACCCGCCGCGACCTGAGTGCGGCGCTGGATGCAGGTATCTATGCAGTCGTGGTGGAATCGGCGGCTGAGCTGGCGATCCTTGAGGAACTGGCCGCGCGCAGGAGGGTCCGTCCCTCGGTTCTGCTGCGTGTGAACACCCGGGAACAGCCTGTCGGCGCGCGCGAAGTCATGGTCGGTGGTCCGAGTAAGTTCGGACTCGACGAGGAGACACTGGTCAGTGAAGTTCGAAAGCTCAACCTGCGTCACGTCCGCCTGCTGGGAATCCAGGCTTACTCGGCGAGCGGTGTGCTCGACGCCGGGTTCATCGGCCGGCACCTGGAGTATCTGGTCCGGCTTGCCGGCCGCGTCAGTCGGGAGCTTGGTTTTCCTTTGCGCTGCATTGACTTCGGCGGCGGATTCGGCATTCCCTATGAAGCGGGCCAACGTGAGCTCGACCTGGCGCGGGTCTCACGCGCCGCAGTCCGTTTGCGCCGGGACCATGCCCGGGAATTGCGCGGCTGCCGCCTGATTCTGGAAATCGGGCGGTATCTGACAGCCGAATCCGGGGTGTTCGTCACCCGAGTCGTGCGCGTGAAGCAGTCCCGAGGGAGGTTCTTCGCCATCTGTGACGGCGGGATGAATCACTTCGCGCGCCCAGTGTTCATGCAGGTTGCGCAGCAGGCGCGCGTCCTGAACCGGATTGCCGAGCGACCGGGTCAGGAGTACGAAATCGCCGGGCCGCTCTGCACGCCGATTGACCTGCTGGCAACGAAATGCCGGCTACCGAACATCGAGGCCGGGGACGTGATTGGCGTGTTCGACGCCGGGGCCTACGGCTTCTCGATGAGTCTGCTGCGGTTCCTGAGCTTCGGGGTGCCCGGGGAGATCTTCATCGACCAGGGACGGTCGGTGTTCGTCCGGCGTCGGACTCAGTAGCGGCTCGCCCAGTCAGCCAGGACCGAGCCCAGTTTTCCCTCTCGGTCGTCGTAGACGTGATTCGCGTCCCGAATCACTCTGCCCGTGAATTGCGGGGCTGACCCTACGCTCTGGCCAAGCAGTCCCATGAGTTCTTCAGCGTCGCGCGTGATGTACTCGTCCTTCTGGCCGATCGCCGCGTGAACCGGCAGAGCGAGTGAACTCAGTATCGAATTGGGCTTGTTTGGGAAGCTGAACATGCCGGCGATTTCCGGGTCGTCGTAGAGTGACAGGTAGTTGCCCGCACTTATTGGGTCGTAGCTGGTGCCGTCCGGCATCAACAGGTCCGGGTTCCGCGCCGCCAGTTCCTCTGCAAGAGCCAATCTGCGGATGATGTCACGGTCGAAGCTCTTCCTGACCGTGCCGAGAATGTCAGGCGGGGAGATCAGGAACAGCGCCTTGACCCGCGCGTCACCGGTTTGGGAGCAGTAGTATGCAGCCTTCATCGCGCCGAGGCTGTGGCCCTGGAGCAGGACCGTCGTGAATCCCTGACTCTGAGCAAAGTCAATCCAAGCCCGGATGTCGAGCAGGCAGTCCCTGAACTGCTCAAGGATGCCGCCGACGCGCCTCGAGTCATAGCCGCCTTCAGGTCGTTTCATCTTCAGGTCGGCATAGTAGTCATGGCCGCGCGTGTTCACCGGGAGGAACGCAGTGCCCGAGGCCGCGTAGGCATCAGCCACGTTGTCAAGAAACAGGTTCTCATAGAAGTTGCCATATGAGCCATGGACGTGCAGGGCCAGTCGGGGCGTCGCGGACCGCGGTCTGCAGAGCATGCCCTGAAGACCGAGATTGTCTTCGGCATACGTTCTCACGATTTCGCCGCGCATCCGACCGACTTCAGGGTGTTGCGCTGGTCCGGCTGCAGACTCACTCATGACCAGGAATTCTACCGCAGCCCGGCGGTTCAGTCCAGCGCCGAGCGTCACACCGCGCTATCCGATTCCCCAAGAACAGGAGCCACGACGTCGAAGCCATCGTTGACGTGTTTTGACTGCGCCGGGCATCGCAACTAACACCCAGATCTCCACCCAAATCCCGAGATAGAATTTCAACACAAAGGCACCAAGACACCAAGAATCGGATCGGGAACGTCCGGGTGAATCGCACCAGACAGGTGAAGCCGGTTCGACGACCCGGCACCCATTTCCGTGAGGCTGCGCGGATGTTCTTCTTCGTGTTCTTTGTGTCTTTGTGTTTCTAACTCGGATTTCGGGTCTCCACCGGTCGCTTGACTCGGTTGTGAACGCGGCTACAATCCAGACAGTGATTCGTGCTAAGACCTCCCGTAGAACCGTCCTGACCCGCTGAGGGTATGGTGAAGTTCGGTCCGGCGTTGCTCGTGCCTGGTCTTTTGACAGCGCGGGCGAACGCCGAGTGCGAGCCGGAGCAGTCCGCAAGGTCGTAGTTGTCGAGTAAGGGAACCCGGATGAGAGTCCCGAGATACCTGAGAACGGATGCCGACAGACGGATGCCGGCTGGAGTTGTGTGCGGCATTCTGTCGGCTGCGTTTTGCCTGCTTGCCCGCGCCGATGTAGACAACCTGCGTTTCCTCGGGCACAACGAGGTCAACCGAAACCACCTGATGGACGCCGAGATTGTCGCAGACCGGGCGTTCATCGCGGTCGGGTTCAGCCAGGGAGTTGAGGCGTACGATATCTCCAATCCGGCGGCGCCGGCGCGCCGGTGGCTGAGCAACGGACCAAACTGCTGGCGGGTCGCCGCATCCGGTGACACCTGGCTGTTTGCATTCTGCCGGCGCGAAGGGGTTGTGCTCTACGATATCAGTTCGCCGGACACCGTGTTGAGGGTCGGGGCGTACGACCCGACGGGTAGCCGCGAGGCGCTCGAGGGCGGGGTGCTGGTCGGCACGATGCTCTACACCGCGGCCCACCAGAACGGTATCTACGCGCTGGACTTTGCCAATCCGGGCTCACCGCAGAAAGTCGGTGAACTCGCGCTCAGTCCGTCGCAGGCCTGGAACGTTGCGGCCCGGGACTCGTTCCTGTTCGTGGCGAACGGACGCGACGGTCTGGCGGTGGTGGGCATTCAGGGCGGGATGCATGTCAGCGCGAGGCTGGAGTTGCCGGGCTGCGCGAATGACATCGTGCTCGACGGCAACGTGGCCGTGCTCTCGCTGGGCCCGGCCGGGCTGGTGACGATAGACATCGCCAATCCCGTGAATCCGGTCCTGCTCGACGCGATTTCGTCCGAGGGCTGTGCATGGGGAATCGGCATTTCCCGCCACACGGTCATCTGCGGGTCATGGCGGGTGCTGGAGGCCTTTGACATCGCGGACCCGGCCGACATCCGGCGCAGCGGCTGGGACAACAGCTATGTCTGGGCACACGGCGCGGATATGCGCGACGACAGCCTGATTGCGGTTGCGGACTGGCGGGGAATGTCGTGCTACCGGCCGGGCCCGGACGCCGGGCCGGACATCGACGTCTACCCGGAGATTGTTGACTTCGGCAGCGTGAGTTCGAGCCGGGAGACTGTGGTTGTCGTCAGGAATACCGGCAGTGGGGCGCTCAGCGTCTCGGGCACTGTGAGTCCGAGCAGCATTGCGGTCAGTCCGCGGAGCTACACGGTTCTACCCGGCGATTCACAGGTCGTGACCCTGACCGCGTCTGGAACGAACCAGGTGCGGAACACCATCCGGCTGTCATGTAACGACGCGGACGAAACCCTGAAGACATTCCGGGTCTACAAGAACAACACCGCCTATCCTCAGATTGGCTCCGTCGCACCGGACTTCACGCTGCTCGGCACCGACGGGCTGACGCACTCGCTTTCCGAATACGAGGGGAGAGTCGTCTACATCGGGTTCGGCGCATCGTGGTGACCGCTCTGCGGGCCGCAGGCTGCGGCCACTGACGGCTCAATCTACGAGCGCTACGATACCACCCGCGTTGCAGTTCTGGCCATCGGCGCGGACGCGAACGAGCTTTCCGAATTCCGGGAAGTGTTCGGCATGCGCTGTCTCGGACTGATTGACCCTTCCAGCAGCGTGTACGGTTCATGGCGCATGCCGGACCCGACCGCGCCCTATCCGCAGGACTATGTTATTGACCAGTTGGGCCAAGTCGCCTACTGGAACGACCAGTACGATCCGCAGGCGGTGATGGCGGTTATTGACCGGCTGCTGGGAAGCGGAGTGGAGGAGCACCCGAGATCCGGCACCGGGCAGATGCCGTCGGGCGCCCTGATGGTCCGCGGCTGCCTCATGCTGGCGACCGGCTGGGTGACCGCTCAATACTCCCTGCTTGCTGCCGACGGGCGGAGAGTGCTCGTTCTGCGGCCGGGCGCGAATGACGTGAGTCGGCTGGCGCCGGGAGTGTATTTCATCGGTGGCCGGTGGCCGGGGGGCGGTGACCGGTGGCCGGTGGCCGGTGGTCGGGTAGAGGTTGGCAAGGTCGTGATTCAGCGCTAGTCTCGGCCCGGCCCGAAATCCAAGTCTGAAACACAAAGACACATCGAGCACAAAGTAGAGCCCCTGCGAACGCAGAAGTCCAAGCTCGAATTCCGAAGCTCGAAATCCGAAACAAGCCCGAATGCCCGAAATCCGAAACGGCCGGATTCGGATTTGGGATTTGCGTTTTCGCCCGGCCTGCGGCTTGACAGGACGCGTTTTTGCGGCGAAGATAGTGCAATGACCAAGGAGAACTCACCCTTGCCCGAGAAGCGGACTCTCTGGCATACGCTGTCCGCGGCCGCCGCGGTTGCCGAGCTGAAGACCAACGCCGGCGCCGGTCTGTCTGATGCCGAGGCCCGGGACCGTCTGTCCCGACACGGGCCGAACCAGCTTGTCGCCGCTGCTCAAGTTTCGCCACTGGCGCTGCTGCTCAGCCAGTTCAAGAACACCCTGATTATCGTCCTGCTGGTCGCCACCGCGCTTTCCGGTGTGCTGGGTCACGAGGTGGAGGCGATTGCCATCGGGGTGATTATTCTCTTTGCGGTTCTGCTGGGCTTCATCCAGGAGTACCGGGCCGAGCGGGCGCTGGAAGCGTTGCGCGAGATGGCCGCGCCGCTGGCGGTGGTTCTCCGCGGCGGACTCGATAAGGAAATCCCGGCCCGCGAACTCGTACCCGGGGACGTGGTGATTATTGTTACCGGTGACCGGATTCCGGCCGACGCCCGGCTGATTGAAGCCGTGAACCTGAAGATCGAGGAGTCCGCGCTCACCGGCGAGTCATTGGCGGTCGGCAAGCACGGTGACGTCACCTGTTCGGAGGACGCGGCCGTGGGCGACCGCCGCAACATGGTCTTCACGGGCACCAGCGTCACTTACGGTCGGGGGCGGGCGGTAGTCGTGGCCACCGGCATGCAGACCGAGTTCGGCCGCATAGCCGGCATGCTGTCCGGCATGAAGCGGGAGACCACGCCGCTGCAGAAGAGCCTGGACCGGGTCGGCAAGACGCTGACCAAGGCCGCGTTCGCGGTCGTGGCCGTGATTGTCGTGCTCGGCGTGCTGCGCGGTCAGCCGCTATTGGAGATGTTCGTGTTCGGCATTGCGCTGGCGGTGGCAGTGGTGCCCGAAGCGTTGCCGGCGGTCGTCACGATTTCGCTGGCCATCGGAGTGCAGCGGATGGCGCGGCGTCATGCGCTGGTGCGCTCGCTGCCGGCCGTGGAAACCCTGGGCTGCACAACCGTCATCTGTTCGGACAAGACCGGCACGCTGACTAAAGACGAGATGACGGTGCGCCGGATTGTCCTGAGCGGTATCCTTGAGCTGGAGGTCACGGGCAGCGGCTATGATCCGGCCGGGTCGTTCCTGGCCGGGGGAAGTCCCTATCCGGTGACCGAT
>Ga0315288_10004651_pt1 | contig 17485 bp, 26 predicted proteins | sample YL17G11_20_MG_FD_203454 | JGI IMG/M metagenome (GOLD analysis project Ga0315288, IMG submission 203454) | Sediment microbial communities from Yellowstone Lake, YNP, Wyoming, USA - YL17G11_20 | ecosystem: Environmental > Aquatic > Freshwater > Lake > Sediment | place: USA: Wyoming | collected... | reverse complement strand
ACACCACGCCGCTTCGGTCGGGTGCAGATTTAATGGTTGCTAGCACATAGATAGTGGAAGGGTGCTAACAACCTAAGAATAACTTATATAGAATCTATTAGAGGCCCAACTGGACCAGGAGGCGGATAGAGAGGAGAAGGAAGTCCTAGAGTTTACCGCCGCAGCGATGACAGTGATACCAACTGCGACCCTTGAGGTGCCCGGCAAAATTCTGTTGGTAGCTACTGCCGCAATGAGGGCACTTGACTTCCTGCATGCCCTCGAAGTTAACTGCCTTCTTTAAGTCCTCTAGGTTTAACTCCTGAAGTAGCTTAGCAGGCTTGCCAGTGAAAGGAGAGAATGCATCTAAACCTAACTCAGCATAATACTGACGCTGCTCTTCTTCATCTTCATAGAGTCCATAGGAAAAACCCGCGTCAGGAGGAGGGCCGCGATATAGGTAGATAGGTCTGTAAGGTTGGTAATCGACTGGTTTTTGTGTGTATGGATAATATCCAATTCCACTACCCGCACCGAGTATCAATTTCATGCTGTTTTTCCTCCTAAGCTCGGCCTCGACCTTGATACAGGGTCACGTCATTCCAACTTTGCGAATCGTGATATGGTATCGACCTGCCTTACCATCTGGCTGTTTGAACATGAACTCGCCTTCTATGCCGTAGGAGGTATAGTTTGACTTCTGGAAGTGCAAATCCGGTACCTTTTTCTTGATCAGAGATAGGATGTCTAGGTTGTGTGACCACAGGCTCTTACGCTTGGGTTTCTGACTTTCAGGTACAAATTTGGCAACAATCTTTTCTAGGAATGTCATGTTTACTCCGTAGTAACTAACTTGAAATTTACCCCGTAAACCCGCCGCGCCACCGTTTGTAGTAGTTCCGCTCGGCGATTTCTTGTTCAGCTTGCTTAGCAGCATCCTCGGCTGTTCCTTCTGAATCTGCCTCCTCGACTTTCTTAAGTTGCTCCTCAGATAAAGCCTCCGCTAGGATGTGCATTCGTTTACGGTACATCTTCGCGGCGTAGTTTTGTGCGATGCGCTCCCAGGTCACTTGATATCCTTGGTCACATCCGAAAAGCTTTTGCCTTCAGCATAGTCACTGCCAAGCATGTACACTTGCGCAGCGATTGACCACTTACGCCAGGCATTACGGTCCAAGCTTTCTGGGACGGAGCGCACGGCGGCGACCACGCGTTCATCTTTAACTTTAGCAGACTCGTTGGTCAGATAGGCAAGGGTACCTTCAGGTAGCCTGCTGCGGTTCCAGATCAGCTCAGAGTCCGAGATATCGGAGATGTCTTGAGCGAGAGCTAGGAGTTCCTTGCGCAGGCCAAGATGGCAGGCAGGTTCCTCGACGACAGAGGCGGCCACGGTTTCTGGCGGGGTGACGTTGGTTAGGTTCCAGTCACGCCCGTACTTGAAGGATATTTCTACGGTGTTGGCGTTACCCTTTTGAATGGTAACTTGAGTGCTGTTACCTTTCTCACCGGTTTTCGACGTGGATGAGAAAGTACCGAGAGGGAAAGCTTCCCCTTGAACACCTTTGAGCGTGTTCTCGATCTTAGCTTTTGTGCCTGTCCAGATCGCTGCGGTAGCTTGGTCAAACTCGTTGACTGCTATTAGGATCTGTGCCGAGGGGTCCATAGAGGGAGGAAGGGACGCTGGCTTTTCTTCCTCAGAATCAGGAGCTATGAGGTCCTCTTCGCCTTCGTTAGTGGTGTCACCTTCTGCGACCTCGTCAGCGATCTGGACCTCCTGCAGCGCGAGTACCGCGAGGTGCTCGGCGGTGCCTCGATCGATCTGACCCGCCTCAACTTTGGTTTTCAGTATTCTGACGATCTGTTCCGCTGATTGCGCTGATATGCTCATATGTTCCTTCCTCTAAGAGAATATTTGTAATTAATCTGCTCTAAAGTTTCGCACAGTCCTTTATGATCTTAACGCAAAGTCGAAAAAGCTCGTGCTTCTGATCCACTCGACCTATGAAGGTACCCAAGCGATGGGCTACCAAGCCAGCTAGTGTCTTTAGATCCAAGCCTGCATCCGCTATGTATTTGTTGATGATAGCATCAATTTCATCCGATAGCACAAGCATCTTGGCTTCTTTTTTAGAAACCCGTCTACGCTCCAGCGGCAGGCGTATTACGTTATTTTTGTCGTGGGAGTCAGACATGATAATGAATCTAAGATTTAATCAAAACGAAGGAGACACTAATGGCTAGATTCATCAGGAAAGTTTTATCGACATGCACAAGCTGCGAGCCTTGCGGCAACCCGTCAGGCGTGCCTGCACCAAGAGACGAGCCCGAGGTGCCGATTGCTCTACGCAACCCCTACAAGTCTACCTTCCTAGAGCGTGTCCTGGTCAAGTACCAGGAGCCACCCACAGGACATCCCTACAACCCTTGTGAGCACGGCTTCACGCCAGACACTCTCTCTGCTTTAGAGCAGATGCGGCTGATGACTGACTGTGAGAAGAAAGCCAATATCAAGAAGAGGGACTACCGGTGGTTTGACGGGACGCGAGCTGCGCCTAAGGAAGTTGAAGCAGGCGTGAGTAAGGGCATGGCCAAGAAGATGCGACAACTAGCTGACATGCTAGCTAACGACGATTCCAGTGACGATGCAGAGATTGTCGAGCAAGCAGTTGCCGCGCTAGGTCTCGACAAGATGAAAACTAGCAAGGCGGTCAAGGCGCTTCGCGACAAGTTTTTGACGGGCAAGCTTGGCTATGACGAGGCAGAGGCAGTGAGGGCGCTTACACCGTTCTTTGACACAAGTGAAGCGGAAGCGGCCAACAACATCGTTACCCTCCCGTATCTGACCAATGTAGCCCCAGATAAAAGGCTTGACCGAGCTGTAGAGGTCTATTTCAAGAAGACCGGCAAGGACGAAAAAGGCGTTGAAAAGCTCATTCGCGACTACAACAAAAAGGACCCAGAATACTTCAAGGCGATTATGAAAAAGCATGGCCTTAAGAGTATCAAACAACTCGTGCAGCACATCCTTCGGTAGGCAACATCCCGATATACCAGACAAATTAAGCACTTGCCAACAGCTTAAAAAAATGGTCAAATCGCTGTTGACAAAACTCCAGGCCGAGGGGTAGATATCTCCCTGCGGCGACGGTGCCGCTTTGGCTTAGACGTCCATTTGACAGTACCGAGCCTGACAGTCCGCTCCACTTGTTGAAGGAAGCACCAGCTCTTTCTGCCGCGCTTGCGTAGCCGCTGACCGTCCCAAAACTGCTCCGACAGGGTGCCCTTGTTCTGGCAATCGTTAGGGCATCGCGATCCGTCGTACTTCTCACCGATGCCGTAGCATCCCGCACAGGGCACAAAGAGCGTCTCTTCCAGCCTGGCCGTGCGGTAAACGGCACACAAAGTTCGACAGCCGCTTCGAAATCCCGAATGATCGGTGTGGGCTCTGCGGAAAATTCATCCTCAGGTACGTCCCCGTCGAGGGTAAGGACCGAAAGGGTCGGTGGCACGGAATGTGGGTTGGAATCGACTGTGCTCAGAAGTTTGTCGATAGCAGCTTCCGCCTGAAGGACGACCAGACTATCATCCGTTGAATGAAACGAGCCCCTCGCAAGAGGGGCTTTTCAAATGTTAGTCTTTAAGTCGTGTCCAGTTCTCCAGTCTTTTCCATCTCTGACCCGTGCTAGGGCGGTTTCTAGCTTCGAAGTGTCGCGCCCTTCGCGTTTAGCGCAATCAATGAGGAACTGTAGATAGACCTCATTGACTTCAATGTCTTCAGGACGAATTGGGTTGCCAATTATCATGCGAACGAGTCTACTATCCATCACGATCTCATCGCAAGCACAAAGTACAGGGGAGACACAGCTTGAGTAAGTTTAAGGTAGTCGATGACGTAGAGCAGAAAGAACATGCCTGGTTTGAATCCCTAGAGGAATGTCAAGCTTGGATCTTAGCTCAAGCTCAAGCGGACATATATTATGTGGTCAATAGAGTAGGTGACTGGCTGACCGAGCCCAAGAGCTGGGATGCGGCAGGGTTTACAAAAGAAGAGAGGTTCAAAGTCAAAGAGCAGCGTGGCTGCGCCAACCTGCACGAGCCGACGATCAGCGTCCCCCTTACCGCGCACCAATATGCGCAGCTTATGGGACTGGTAAACGACGCGGTCAAGGATTCTAAAATCTACGAGGAGAGAGCCTATTTCCAGCCGCTACAAGAGTACCTAGAGCGCTGGCGGGAGAAGGCACGTGATTTAGGCGAGAAACCCTGTAAGGTCTTCGGCAAAGGTTACCCAGCGCCCGGTAAGACCTATGACTTCAAGTACGTCACGGCGGAAGGGTTTTACTCACCGAAATTCGGCGCGATGACGGTCGTTTTTAACTGGGGGTCGCGCGGAACTGGTTTTGGTCAGCTTACGATGAAGCTCAGAAAGCTTTCTTTACCGACAGACGAGAGTGCCGGTGTGGATTATATACCTGAACCCGACCAAATCTGGTTTGACACCGAGTGTATGAACCCGCAGTTTGCTGGCGAGATGTTCGAGTACCTAGTCAAGAACTCCGCCAAGGACGCCGACCCGAAACCTTGGGACAAGCCTGTGGGCGAGTAGTGCTTTGGGGAGTAGATTTAGTGACTGTCTAATATTCAGACAGCTACTGCCGCTTTATTTTAGTAAATACAGAGGCTTACTTAGGCACAAGACTTGAACGTAGGGAGTGGGATGCTAGTTATCGCAATCCAAATTGATGCTTTAGATGGGTACGTGATTCATGGTTACCCACGCAAAGGAACGGGAAAACATCACAATGATTACGTGAAGATCGTCAAGGGATAGATTTGGATGCAAGCGCGAAGAGTAAGATCACTGCCCATCTAAAAGCCAACAAAGAACACTTGCGAGAGAAAATAAGGGGATTAGGATGATACCGGAGCCGATTAAGATAGTTGCGGAAGATAATTTCGATCTCGTCGTGCATTTTGCAGATGGCAAAATTTTCAAGGTTAACTTCAAAGAATTTATAGGCGATAGTGTTAAATCAAATGCGGTAAAAAATTCTCTCGCTGTATTCAAGACGGCTGAGATCGAGGACGGTCTTTCTATTAACTGGTCTAATGGTTTCTCCTTAGACCCGGACGTAGTGTATACTGAGGGGGAGGCTGTATCTAACCTTAAAGCTACAGCATCATTTATAAGCATCGTCAAAGACAAGTATAGTGTACGTTAATGGTCATCTTCGGATGACCGAAACATTCAAGGGTGACCCCTTTGGCTGGACCCCCGTTTCGGGAAAAATGACTTGCTAAGATTTAAATTTGTGGAGGGAACAACCTCGTCTGTCAACGAGGTTGCCTGCAACCTTACTTACCTACCAAGGTAGGACGATGCCTTTACTATACGCACGTAACCACAGCCTAAGCCGGATTACAAAACGTTTGTATTGCATCGCTTCTTCGTAAGGAGGCAAAGGCGGTATTCTTTGCATACCGTTCCCTCCAGAAAAGTGTTGCTCGGCGAGCTACCGCCACAAGTGGGATGCCGAGTGCTGGTTAGGCTAGATAGCCTACTGGCACTTGGCAATCCCCTTATTTTTACCTGCGGGTCTTGACGAAAAACATATTATCGTCGATGTGACGGCTGTAACGATTTCGTCTTGCAACATAAAGCCAAAGATGGCGTTGCAGTCCATATTGAGCCTGCGTGTTGACCATTGTCCTGCGGCGCATGCGGCTCAAGTCATGTCGGATCATCGCGCAAGCCTGACCCAACCACCACATCGGATGCCGCTCGCTGCGATCCGGCGCAGCCTGATTGCGTCGTTCCTTGCTGTTGTGAGCTAAGTGGATAGCATCGGGCAAGATGCCTTTAACGAGCGTTCGATAAGACGGTTTCTGATCGGTGTGAACTACAGACAACCGCTGTCCAGCAGCGACTTTCACGGTTTTTAAGACGTCAGCGCACATCTTAAAAGACGTGTCCTCACGCACGCCGCAAATAGCGCGTGACTTAGCTGCAAGGTGGCCGGACGCGACTTTCTGGGCGACGTTAACGTCAAGGATGCGTCCTGTCCTCCCGCAGACAGCAAGCGGGATCGACAGCGGCAGTAAGCGCGTGCGCTCGTGCGTCTCCATCTCGTCGAACAAAACAATTTTTGTAGCAAGCCGACCAGTAAAGACATGCCAGGCGTGTACCTTGCGTGCTTTAAGAGCTAGGAAATGCATTTTGCGTACAATTGTTTTTCTATTACAGCGGAGGTTGATGGCCAGTCGGCGCATTGTCGTACAGCTCGTATAGAGCCTGTAGATCATGCTATTGAGGTCTGGACGGTGTTGCCCGAAGGTGTCTTTAAAGGATGACTCGCTGAATTTTGTTTTGCAGTTTTTGCACTGGAAGCGTTGGACTTTCTTTTTCGACCATTTGATCTTGAAAGTGCCTTTGCGGATAAACCATCGCGCCGGAGGCGTTAGGCGGTTAACGCAGGCTTCGTTAGGACAGCACGGCGGCTCGAAGATTTGACGTTGCTTAAGCATGGTGCCCCTTTCAAAAAGGACACCTTCCTAACGGCTTCGGGTTGCTCAAGATTCGAGCAGAGCGCGAGAAAGCCCAACGACTGCTGGATTTTCTTAACGAATTAGGGAAGTTACCAAGGGTTTGGACCAGTTAAAGGGGTCGCCCAAGAAACATTCAGTCCGCACTACTTACTTTAGACGCCGCTATATTTGGCTACCAGCCGCGTAGTGAAGCTTTCGACCTCATGATCTTTGGCGCTCCATTGTCCTTTGCTGGCGAGGTAGTCCTGCAAAAGTTTGACGTGGGCTTTCTCCTCGTCGATGATGTGCTCTAGCAAGTCTTTAAGTGCCGGGTCCTTGCACGCTGCTCGGTGCGCCTCGTAGAGGTTAATGGCGTCAAGTTCAGCGATGAGATCCTGCCGCAAGGCGGCGTATAGCTCTTCGTCGGTAAACGCCGAAGGGGTTTTATATTGTGACGGGTTTGACTCCGCCGAGATGCGCTTAGAATTCATTTTAAACCTTTCACATATTCTTAATCGCCCATTCCATATCGACGAGGTCTGATTCACTGAGTTCAACGTCGGTGTTCTTTCCGAAGTCCTTCATCTTGCTGATCTTGAGCACGTAGACCCAGGTGCGTTCGCCGCTTTTCAGGTACATTGGTACGCGCTTGTACTGACTTTCCCACTCATCAAGGACGTCTACTTCTTTGCGGGTAAGGTGTAGTACCTGTCCTTTAGTCTCCCAGCCACCTTTGCTAACGATGGTGTGGTAGTCACTGCCATCGTTGGTCTCTAGCGCAATTTCCTTGAAGTTGGGGAGGGCGTCTATATGGTGTTCTACTTCGCGCTTTAGGAGCACGCCGCGCAGCTTTTTGTTCATGAGCGTCTCGTAGACGAAGACTGGTATGTAGTCTAAGCCGAACGTCGCGTAGCGGTCAGTGACCTCTTCACCGAGAACTTTTAATAGGTAGCTTCTAGCTGCCAGTTTTTGCTTGGGGGCTTCAGAGAAATTTAACTGGTACTCGTCCTCGTCGATTTTACCGAGATTAACGTAATCGAAGCCGTGCAGCTTACAGATTTTTTGGGTAGGAAAGTTCCCGGTGTTAATAAACACCGAAGCCTGACCTACGACCTCAGTAAAAAGAGCTAAGCGACCTGCGGGAGGAATCATTTTTACATGACGGTTGTAAACCGCAACCTCATCCTTGAATGAAAACCCTTTGCCGTACTTTTTACTGAACCCCGCCTGGTGCCCTAGGGCATCATGCACCGCTCGGAACTTCCAGTTCTGTTCCTCGGTAAAGATAGGATGCTTGCTAAACCCGGTAAAAATACGGAGCTTACCCTCCGTATATTCTTTCTCCATATCCTCGTAGGACTTGTAGGGGTCTTCATCGACGAACTCGATCTCGTATTTACTCTGCAGTTGCTTAAATAACTTATCGATATGGGGGATCAGTGCGCGCCAGCTAGATACATATTGCGCCTCGAAGTCAGGACGAGATTGATATGCGTCGGAGACGCGCTTACCCCACTCATCGTAGTTCTTTAAGACAAGCTTAGCGTCAGACTCTCTAGGCTCTACAGCCATGATTTTGGCAAGGTATCGCATACAGAGAATCTAAATGGCGGGAATTGAAAATCTCCACCCACACAGGAGTGCAGGTGGAAAAATCAACTGGAGAGGCTTTCAGGTCATGTCACCTGGCAGTATTTTTTGTGAACGGCACGAACGAGCTTTGCCCAGAGGGTAACTCTCGCTCCAGCATCGTCGGGAACTTCCATCTTGAGATTCTTTTTGAGGAACTCGAAAAACGCGGGCGAAGGAATCCCGTCATGTTTGCGAACAACCAAAGAAGTCAGGACTACGCGGTCTGTCTCCCAGGTGTGTTGACTAATGGACCCTAGTCGGGAAGTGAAGGGCGGATGGTGCGCCGCAAGGTCCACGATCCAGGCCACATCCTCATAGGGGATGACCTGCCACTGCATCGCAGCGCGACGAAGGTAGTAGTAGAGTTTCTCTGTCTTTGATTCGGTAATAGGATAGACGACTGACATTGGCTGCTTTCATTAGCTCATTAGCTGACTGGCGCTGCTTCACTTTTTTGTCGGGCGCGTCGGCGTTCGTGTCGGTTTCCGCGTCGGTGTCCGTGTTGGTGTCCGCGTCGGTGTCCGTGTTGGTGTCCGTGTTGGTGTCCGTGTTGGTGTCCGAGTTAGTTCTACTTTCTTAGCCATGATATCTTCTCCCAGATTGGTGATTTCAATGTATAAAACCCTCTGCTGAGTCAGGGACCAACCTACCTCCATCGAGTGTGAATGTCGTTTGCCCTGGCTCGATGATGCGCAGTGTAAGACCGTATTTAGCTTCCACCGCATCCTGCGCCGTGCGTACTAGGGCTTCATCCGGCAAGTCCACGACACCTAGGCACAGCAAATCCGGCTCTTCCTCGATGGCTCCTCGCACCATCCCTTCAACCACTACTTCGGCAAAGGCAAGCGCATCACTTACTAGATCCGTACTGCTGAGGGCGGCAGCAAACGTGACGACGTTGCCCCCTCCCCCCTTATGCGTATTGACCTCTATTGGCGTGCCGTTCGTCCACCGTTCCGCGAGTGCTTTGTACATCTGTACCTCCAATCCAATTGCAACAGGCAAGGCAGGAGGTTTTACCAGAGAACAGAGCGGGAGGCACGCCCTTGATGCGGAGAAAGGTATTTTACTGAAAAAGCCAGTAGGTGTACCTACTTACTTCATGCCCAATCCCGTTTAGAACTGATAATTTTTGGTTGGATGTCTGCATTTCACCTGCCAGCTCTCGTTGCTAGTCGGCTTGACGCACCACTTCAATTTGCCGTTTGGGTCAAAAAGCACGAGACCCTCATCGATCTTTGGCTGTTTGATGCCGAGAAACAACGCCTCAAATCCTGATGTGAGAATTTTAGCGCGCCAAACTCCTGAAGTGAGCTGCCAGTGCGAATAGGACTCGGCACCATCTCGGGGAAAAAGCGCGTCAAGGATCAGTTGACGCTCGGTGAATGTCGTACCGATCAGGTGAGTATCCTGATGCACGATGATGTCTCGGATGTAGAGCGTGTCCTTGATCGTCGGCGTTTTCGAATGCATGAGTTCAGCGACAAGCATCGTCCAGCGCTCAGCGGGTACCTGCGCTCTAAGGATGTCTTTTAGTCGAGCAGTACACTGCCAGCTCTTTAGCACCCCACCGCGCCGATCACATACCGTGACTTTACCATCAGGAGCAATAGTCACTGTAACGCAGGTGCCATTTTTCTTGTACTGGCCTACCCAGCCGCGCCCTTCGTAGAGTCTCAGCAAGTCGCTGGTGACTACGTGCTCGGGACGCGGCGGGTAGAGGTACTTCCAGGTCTTGTACTCGTACACTTTCAGGCCTTCTTTTTCTTCTGTGTGGCAGGTGGCAACACTCCCATCTCCTGCAACATGCCAATCGCCGCGCTCTTAGCTCCCGGCGTGATTGTCTTCGCTGCGCCCTTCCCTTGATCTGTCGCCTCCCCGTCCAGGTGCCACTTGCCAATCGCGAGTGTCGTCATAAACGGGACCAGATTTCGGTACTTATCAGCATCCAAGCCCGCTGCCGCTACCTGCAGCGCTTCCTTGCATAGCGACCATGTGAACTCTTCTTCTTGCCGCTCAATCAACGATCCAGCAATAGCTTTGAGTTTTGGGTGAGACGTGAGAGCTTCCTGCAAAGCATCACGAATGTCCTGATTTTGTAGGTGAGCGTTGTTGAACACGAAGCGCTCAGGAACCTTGATTTTCTTTTCAAGGGGAATTTCCGCCGCTCGAAGCTGCTCCAACACGTCTGCATCAGTGACCGGCAGGTTGGCACCACGGATGCGGACTTCGACGGATGCCTGCGCATGCTCGCCAGTCGCCACGAACGAGCTGTTGTGCTTCTTGGCTTTTGTGTTCTGCTCAGTGAATTCGTCATAAGCGCGTTCGCGGAGACTAGATTTCAACTGCTTGCCAAGACCTTCCAGGGAGTCAATCAGGACCTCGATGGCAGCGAGACGGTCCAGGTCGGTCCCGAACTCAATGGTAAACCTGTCCTTGCCTTTGCCAGACTTGGCGTTGTTGACTTGCGGCGTAGACTTCGCGCTAGCGAAAATGTCGATCGTTGGACCTTCTGGCGGTTTCTTACCTTTCACGACGGACCCCTTATTTGAGTGAGAGTGAGTGAGTGTTACAAGGCACACACAAGCTTATCGGGGCATCAATTTGAAACTTAAACGGCGGCAGTGTAAGTAGCTGAAATCACCGATCTCCCTTGATTAGGTCACGGAGGTAGCTGTAAAAAACCCGTGAGGGCATGGGGGCCTTCACGGGCTAGTGCGAGGTATAACGTGGATTAGGCAAGCAAGCTGCTGCTAAAGCTACCGAGCGCTGCTCTGATTAGCGACGCTTTATCAATTGTGAAAATGAATTTTTGCGGTGTTTCTTCTATGTGCGCTTCGGCGAGAGATTTTACTAGGAGGCCTTGGCTTCTCTTTCCTTCGTTACGGTAGCGCTTAACTGTTGCATAGGTCGTCTCGAACTTACGCATCAGTTCGATGTTACGCACCGTTGAGGGTGCGGCAGCGATCTCAGCGCGCTGAGCAGCGGTGAGGCGCTTAGCTGAGTAGACCGCCTTAGCAGGTTTTTTAGATTTAGCCGATGTAGTAGTTTTCAATTTTTCTTCTCCTAAAGTGTTGACGCAACGCACCCTCTATAATGTAGGTCAAGTGCAACGTCAACTCGAATATAAGACCTAAACATCCATGAAGCGCAAGTCATCGAAAGGTATCTGAAATAGGAAGCATGATAAGCCCCTAAGAACTAACTTACAGCACAATGAAAAGAACCCGCGAAGGAGCAAACTCTTCGCGGGTTCAATGAGGCTTGCACCATTAACACGGAGCTTTCAGTTAAGCGTCTGCGCCAGGCTGCCAAGGGCGCGCTGAATCAGCGCCGCTTTGCTGATCGTCACAACAAAGCTCTTTTCTGTCTCGGTGACCGTCGCATCCATGGCGGCGACGGCGGCGGTTGCCTGCGGCTTCACGCGTGCCTTGCCACTGCGGTAGCGCAAGATTGTCGCGTAAGTCGTGTCGTACTTCTCAGCTAGCTCGCGATTGCTGACACTTGCGGGCGCAGCCACAATCGCTTCACGTTCTTCTGGAGTCAAACGCTTAGACGAGTCAGCCTTCGGCTTTGACTTCTGCACCTTTGCTTTTGCCTTTTTCTTAGTGCCGGTCTCTGTAGTGGTATTTTCGGTATTCATTATCTACCATCTCCTAAAGGTTGACGTCTCTCTATAACACCTAGGCAACTACGTCAACCTTTTATAAGATGAGTGGCAACAGCCAGTAACTATAAGTTAAATTAGCGCGTAAGTCAGAAGTCCACGCGCTACAGCACCTAGCGGGTCTTTAGCCATGCGCACCTCTTTGACCTGAAACGGCAGGGGATTTTTCTTAGCAAACCGCTTCAGCTCGTCTTCCCACAGCTCTTTGAACCCCTTCAGCGAAGCCGTACCCCCTGATAACACAATGGGTATTGCATCCGGAAAGTCGAGCTGCGACTTCATTTTCTGCCACTGTTGGACGAGGTGGGACAGTTCATATCGTATCAGCGCCTTGTAGTAACTTTCTAAGGCCGGGCCGATCGAATCTTCGTAGAAGGCACTGGCATCGCGCAAATCAAAATTCGGGTCCTCTTTGACCTTCATCACCCGTGCTATTGAAACACCCACTGAGGACGCAGTCATTTCATCAATCCAATCGCCGCCGCGACAGATACTGAAGTTCAGCGAGCCGACGAGCTTATAGGATGCCGTGACGTTGCACTGGCCAGCCCCGTGTGAGATAGCGATACCCGAATGATCGTCGTCCCCGCACTCGGCATAGATGATAGCCAGTGACTCGTTGACCGGCTCTGCCGTATAACCTAGATCTTCGATAAGATCAGTAAAGAATCCCGTGTGCCAAATATTGTTCGCTTTGGAGTTGTCTACAGGATTTGCCGGGATGGAGAAGCAGCACTTCTCGCCATTACCCTCGCCGATGAGAGCCTTGACAAGAGCCCCCACGATGTCTCGTCCTTCGCGTTCCTCTGGATTAAGAACGCCTGAAGCCATCGGACGGCGTACAGGCTTCCCGAAGATTCGCGCCATTTTGATCGCCTCGTCGCCCACTATGTAGTGACGATTTTTGATCTCAACGGTGCTAAGGTTGCTTTTGGCGAGATGGCTGCGCTGCTCTAAATCGATTTCGAGAAAAGCGTTACGAAGTCTTTTGACCTCGACGTTTTTATCTTTGATCTTGGCTCCGACTAAATTTGCCGTGCCGACGTCCAAACCAACGGGTGATGACATATGATTACGTTGTCCTTTCTTCTGACGTTTAGACATCGGCCTTCTTCTGCATCGAAGACCGTAACTTTTCTACATCTGACTTATCAAACTTACTTTGCTGTGTATCTAGATTACTAACATCTGTCTTGGTCGCCTTAGATGCCTTAGGCACAAAGATAGGGGTATCTTCAAATACAAATGCCATAGGCTCTGGCTCGGGCGTAGTAGGAGCCTCAGGTGCCGTCTGCGCAGGCACTCCGCTTCGCCCCGGCACCATGGCGAGCGGCGGCTCGGGGGGACGGCTAAGAATCTCACGCAGCAACTCGTTCTGCTCCTTAAGCAGATCATTCGGCGATTTGCGTATGAAAAATATCCGACCCATGAGCACCCCTAAACCAAAAATGACTAATACCATAGCGATCAAAGCGTAAAGCACTAGGCGGTCTCCGCAATCTTATTAGCGGCAGTACGGCGACTACCGCACTCCTGACACACTACAACATTTCTACTGCCCGCCTCGACGGTTATAGTATCATAGGAGTTGCACTTGCTACAACGATACTTGCTTACCGTTGTTTGTATTTCATTAAACCTTTGTGCTTCTTCATCTTCGTGAATGGCCACCACCTCTGCCTCTCGCTGCAGCGCACGCATCAACTGCTTTCGTGCTCTGCCCCCTTCCCTTTTAAGAATCTTTAGCTTCGCTAGCTCCTTTTGTAATCGGCGTAGTTCTTGATCGAACTCGTTGAGCTTGCGCTTGTAAAGTCTTTCATCGGAAGTAGAACTCATTTAAGCCTCATTTGTTATAGGTGATAACAAGGCTAATTACGCTGAACGACTTAAAAGATTATACCGGACGTCGAAAGTAACTGACCTAAGTCCTGATTACTCAATGGATTGTTGCTCGATACGTGTCCCACCTTGAACACCATGCTGCGACCGAACCTGAGAGGGCGCGCACCCAAAAAGCCCACATTAGACTGCGCACGCATAACCCCTTCTTTGGTCTTCCGTAACTGCGCTTCGATGGTCGTATTCATCCGGTCGATAATACCATCCAAGTCTGCGCCGGGGTTGTAATCTAAGGTGACCGTTTGTCCAGAAAACGAAAAATTTGTTTCTGTGTAGAGTATGCGCTGCGCCGTTAATCCCCACCACATGGCCGCCATCAGCAGCAGGCTCTGAAGCGGTGTCGGCACACCTTCTAGCGTATAGCTGGTTGGCGGGACGCCCTGGTTAATCGTACCGAGCCCCTGGTTGAGATACGCATAAATTTCTTCATCACGGTAGGCGTACACGATACCAAGCTTCTTCTGCAGCTTATCAATGTACATCCGAAGCCAGGTCATAAGCTGGATCACATAGGTGTTGACCACCTCAACGTTCTGCGCTGAGATATCCTCCTCGGCGAGTGTGAAGTCCCGCACAAACCACAGCACGGTATAATGCCCGATGGTCGGGAACACCGGGCTATCAAAGTAATAGGTGAACCCCGTCCCATCCTCCACTTCTAGGATGTCGTTAGGACCCGGCACCAGAGGCAGAGGATAGACGAAGTTCCCTACGTACATAGGGTTCGCGTCATTCCCCTGCATGATAACCCTAGCCGACAAGGATACAGGGCGCACTGTGTTGTGGAAGAATACGCGCTTGCTGCGACCAACAAAACACAGCCGCTGCTGCTCCTCAGGCTTCTGTGCTGGGATAGCTGACTCGACAACCTCAAACTCAAACGAGGTCTCAAATTGCCTCAAGTTTGCATCAGCCATTACCGTCTGGATACGGTAGCGCTTATGGACGTTGGTCAACATGGCGTCCTTAGGGACATACCATGCCACACGCCAGTAGCCAGGGGACGCTGCAGGGATAGCTATGCCATCTTGCAGCAAGTTGCCTAGCGGGTCAAAGATCTTAAAGTTGGGGTGTGTCTGGGGATCAACGGGAGACACCGGCAGCGTCTTGGCTTCATCATAGAAAAAACCAAAGACGAAAACTTCTAGCGTGGAGCGCTTTAGTACCCTAGAGGTCTCTTGGTTAGTGGCCTGGAATCCTGGAGCTTGGAGCGTCATCGAGAGCCTCGCTACGAAGATAATTTATTCAATTAATCTTGCGTAGCGATGAAAGAGACGACTCTGGCGAGTCAGTCTTCGTCGGCTTCGTCTAGTCCGTAGCACTCCGGCAGGCCGTCTATTACTTCTTGTGACCAGCACCGCTGATCGAGCACAAACAGAACATCTTTTTCTTCTTCGGTGTCTTTTTCAATTTTTTCTTAGTCAACTTCGCCTCCCGAGCGATAGGACTCTATAGCCTGCACCACGTCTTCATCAGTGATAGACCCAAAGACAGTCTCTAACAAAGCATACATGGGCATCTTAAACAGTACGACATAATCTTGTGACGACTTGTCTTTGTTATCCTTAAAGTTCTTCACCAGCTCTTTTGCATACGGAGTACGCACCAAGTTCTTGAGGAAGTCATACTGCTCGTTGTCTTTAGAGACGTTGCTCGGCATGCGCTTGCGCTCGCCCCGTATGTAGGATCTGAACATGTCGGCAAAGTCGATCGCTTTATCAATGTCGTCTACTGAACGTAGATATTCAATCAGATGCTTGCTGACTATGCCGGTCTCTAGGTTGAAGCTTTGGTATTTAGGCAGGGTGTCTAAAGTGACTAGGGCATGCAGCGTACTATGGTAGAAGTTGATCGCCTTAGCGCGGTACGAACCTTTGAAAAGCAGAAGCCACGGTGGCGGAGATACAAAAAATCCGCGACGTTCAACGTTATCCTTGCTTCGCAGGTAATTTAGATGTTCCATTAGCACCCTCTCCTACCCTAGGATATCACTTTTGGTCTGCCTCACGCAAAATATTTGTTCTTACTCTACCCATTGTGCTTTCGCACATAAGCCGCCATAGCAATCATTGTATCGGGATTTTCCCGAACTCTGAAAGCTCTTTATGTACTTTACAACCAGGACAGAACTTCACAAACCCAACCTTCCTGAAAAAGGTTGGATGATTTTGTCCAGAGAAAGATTTTTATCCGCTGCTTTTAACTGGATCATGCGTATGTCTCCAACCGCATGTTCCCTCGTAACTTCGACAAGCTGTTGCGTCGGATGGCTTTCAAAAATACCCAGACTTTGAGCGTAGCCATCTGTCCCACTTAAACAACCATTGATGAGTAGAACACATCCTAATTCGGTGAGTTGTACGGTGCTTGTATGTACATGTCCTAGAAGGACGCCGGAGAATTTCTTTCCAGACCCCAACTCAGATGCGTTAAGTTTGGCAATTTGAGTATTGATCGAACGCATGTTGATGGAGTTACCAACATTTCCGCTTTGGAAAAATGTGTCGCCATGACTGATTAAAAATAGATGACCCTGTATATTAGCAATGTTGTAAGGAGTGAGTGGAATGTTTATCTTTACATTTGGTACCGACCGCAGAATACGCTTAACTGCTACTGCTATCGTATTACTTAAAGAATCCCACTTCTGATTTGAGGCTCTCCCTTTATTACTCTTATGCATGACCCGATCGTGATTTCCCGTTGTCCACTCCACCCTAACTTCATTGAAGTGATTGGCAAGATATGAAATCGCCTGAGTCATAATGTCTAAGGTACCTGCAAACTGCACCGCCCACAGGTCTGAAACGAATTCTTGGTCGTGGATAACCCCAGACACAAGGTCCCCGTTTACAGCTAAAACTAAGTCCGTATCATTTCTATACTGCGGCTTAAATTGTGCAATCTGTTGCATGAACAATGCGGTGCGTCTTGCCGCTATCGTCCAATTAAATGAATTTACCCCACCAAGTTCTTCGTGATCGATATTAGAACCGAAGTGAGTGTCTGAAAGATGCGCCAGTAACGTTCGGCACTTCTTTTTACGATCCGGTTTACACACCTTACTCTTAGGGTGCATCCTCGCGGGGTACTTGGAGAATAAATCTTCTAAACTCTTTAGAAGTTCTTCTTGAAGAAAGGTACTTTGGCCAAATTTGCGCCCCACCTTTTCAATATGACTTCTAACTAAGCGGCTCCCGTACTTCACCACCAGATTTTCATCCGCCGGAATGAAATTCATTTTCTTCAAGCTCTCGAAACCGCCTGCTTTGCGGATATCCCACGCACTGAGGTTTTCTGAATTTCGAGCGAAGAAACGTGATTTGGTGACCTCAACTACGGGAACGTCCAGATCTATAGCGATTGCATTCATGCTTTTTACAAAGAGCTTATTTATCTCCTTTAGATCTCGTGTCATGGACCTCCCACCGTTAAAAGGTTGTCAAAAAGAAAAAGCGGGGTGGAAAACCAACCCCGCCTAGGGAGAATTTTAGGCAGTCTTGGCTTCGGCGCGCTTAGCTTTGACAAAGCGGTTGTAGAGCCCCGCCTTCTTCAATGCTTCACTCCAGGTACCGAACCGGTTTTCCACCGTGGTCTTGGAGATGAAGCCTCGCAACTCATACTCGCGGCGTGTGAAAGGCTTCTTGTCGTTCGCGTCGAAAACCCGACGCAGTTCCTTGATGATTTCGGTGTTGCTGTAAACCTTTGACATAAGACCTCCTAACTAAGTTAACTGGGTTAATTGCAAAAGCTAGCTGACTGACCTTGTTCGTCAGCCAGCTA
>Ga0315288_10004650_pt1 | contig 17488 bp, 11 predicted proteins | sample YL17G11_20_MG_FD_203454 | JGI IMG/M metagenome (GOLD analysis project Ga0315288, IMG submission 203454) | Sediment microbial communities from Yellowstone Lake, YNP, Wyoming, USA - YL17G11_20 | ecosystem: Environmental > Aquatic > Freshwater > Lake > Sediment | place: USA: Wyoming | collected... | reverse complement strand
GAAAGCTTGTAATACACCCCTGGTTTCTTTCTTTCAAGAATTATCTGCCATTGATTTTAAGATTGAACATAAGAAGAGATCTCGGAAAAACTCGCTCTCTTGATTACACAGATTTTTGAAAGATTACACAAATGATTGGTTTTATTGATTTTAATCTGTGTAATCCTGTTTTTAATCGGTGTAATCAGAGACTTATTCAGAAGTCTCAAGAAGATTATGAGGCAAGTTGAGATGCCGAGTGGTATAACAACCGACCTGAGACAAAAGATTGACCGTGATACCGCATTATATGAGACTAAGATTCAATATCCGAAAACACCTTTTCAGAGACTTGACTGGGAACGAATAAAAACTAAGATTGATAAAAAAGTAAAAACCCTGCTCTTTAATCATAAACTCGATGAGAATGCAAAACAACCTTATTTTAATTTTGCTAAGGAACTCATCGCAAATTATGATACCGGTCAAATCACTGAGATATTTAAAAGGTATTGGCAGGCAGGGCAATTAAATCGGTTCATCATAACCGCGATAAAGAGCATTGTTTATAAAACGTTCCGATATGAACAAAAGAGACTGGAAAAGCCAAAACCACTGACAAAAGAAAAACTTCAAAAGATGGGAACTGGATTTTTAAGGTATCGAGTAAAAATCGAGCCGATTGAGACGAAAGTTCAGAAAAAACTTGGTGAGTTAAATGTCCCGATTGCATATAATCAAGCATATAAAGATTTTACTCGCGAATGTTATAAGGCACTTAAAAGAGAATTTAGGAAAAAAGTGCCTTTTGATTACACCGATTCAAAAAAGATTACAACGATGGGGGAAACTAACGTCAGTAATCGCTGTAATCAGAAGACATCGCTGGAATCATCGTTTGATAAAATTATCAAACGTTGGCAAGCACAAGGATTAAAAGAAGAGGTTTTATTAAAAGTAAAAGAATTAATAATTGCACATTTCGAACCCCGCCCTTTCTAAAATAACAAGATTGAACGAGTTGAACTCAATCCATTCAAAGTTAGAAAGGAAGGGCTGGGTGAACCAACAAAACAAAACTAACAATTTAACCACGGATAAACCCTGCTCTTACGTGTAAGAGCGGGGCGAACACAGATGAACACAGAAAAATGTCATTGCGTTATGCGAAGCGCCACGAGCAACGCGAAGTGTTCCGTTTCGGACGTGGCAATCTTACATTAATGTTTGACATTATTTCTTCGTGGACTTTCGTGCTTTCGTGGTAATGCAGTTTCCCCTTGACTATTTCCTTTTCTCATAATATTATTATGCGTTGAGTGGATTGGTGAGTAAAATACAAGTAATAAGATAGGTTACTATGTACGAGATAAAATTTATCCCTAAGGAGATTTTGGTATGAGCGATGTGCTACAACAAATAAGGATAATTGGTGACAGGCTTAAGGAAAAATATAAAGCCGATAAGGTTATTCTTTTTGGCTCTTATGCTAAAGGTAAAGCAACCGAAGATAGCGATGTCGATATTCTAATTATTGCCCCTACCAAAGAAAAATTCTTTGAGCGAATGGCAACCGTAAAACGACTAATAAGAGATTTGCGTAACGGTCTTCCGATCGCACCCATAATTCTGACTAAACAAGAAATAGAAAAAAGAGTTAAAATAAAAGACCAATTTATCGAAGAAATATTAAAAGAAGGAATAGAATTATGAACAAACCGAATGACTCGCTTTATCCGCCCGATTGGTTTAAAATCGCTAAAAAGGACTGGCAGAGGATAAAGATAATGCTCAAAGAAGAAGATGCCGAAGCCGCAGGATATTTTCTCCAACAGTCACTTGAAAAATATCTCAAAGCTTTTCTACTTGAGAAAGGATGGAAATTAAAAAAGATTCACGAACTCGATACTTTACTCGACGAGGCGGTAAAGTACAATCCAAACCTTGAATCATTCCGTGACCTATGTGAACGAGTGGCCGGGTATTATTTTATCGAGCGCTATCCGGCATTAGTAGAAGCAGGACTTTCTTGCGAAGAAATAGAAAGAGATGTTACAGAGGCAGAGAAGTTTATTAAGTCCTTATTATTAAAGAACCAATAATATAATATATGTGTAATCTTTTTTCTTATTGCTGTAATCAGAGAATTCTCTGTGTTCATTTCGCTTTTGCTCAATGGCGCTTCGCATAACATCTGTGGAAATCTGTGTAATCTGTGGTTACAGTTTCCCCTTGACTATTACATTTTCTCATCATATTATTAAGCACAAACGATTAAAAGATTTAAAGATTGAAAGACGACGAAATCGTTGCGAGCCGTTATGCGAAGCGCCATCGAGCGAAGCGAAGATGCAGGCGTGGCAATCTCAAAGCGAGATTCCTCGTTTTACTCGGAACGGCGCCTGGAATCTTCTAATCTGTAATCGTCTTACAAGGAGGATTATATGAGTAAAGATAAAATATATCTAACCGTGATTGTCTTATTGGCAATCACTCTTATTGTCGGCTGTGCATTACAAACCCAGCGGGTAAAAAGACTTTCAGTATCCGAAATAATTATCCCGAAAGAAGGTCTTATATTTAAGACCGAAGACGGTAAATCCGCCTTATGCGGACTACTGAAAATGGTGGGATACTGTCCATTTTCTTGTTTAGGGGTGCGGCCCCTCACTAAATGTTAACAATGAAGACAAAAGGATGATAGTCGAAGAAATCATAGAAGAATGGCGACGTTGTTTTTCTATTATAAAAGTTGCCGAAAGATTGAGAATACCATATAAGCATATAAGAACTCTATTGTTTTCGTCATATAATTGCAAAAATTTTTATGACTTACGAAAAAAAATGAAGATAAAAAAACTGTTATCAGATAAAAAAATTGCCGAATTAAAGCAGGTAAAAGAGCTTTACGATAAATTTCTCACCTTGCAAAAAACCGCAGAACAATTAAATATTTCCAGGGAAAGAGTAAGGCAGATTCTTAATGAAGGCGAAAAGTATAGGCTTTTTCAATATAAACTAAGTAGTGAAACAAAATTTAAGGAATTATTACAAAGATACGATAGAAAGACACTTATTAAAGAAATTCAATTATTAAAATATCCATCTAAAATATGCCCAAAACTTCATATTAAGCGTTCGGAATTCAGAAAATTAGTGAAACATTATAATATTAATTTACTAACTATTGATTATAAAGACTATTATTTAGAAATTTTAGAAAAAAAGAAAAGTAAATATTTAGCGAAATATTATCAAATAGTTGATACTTTAGGACATCACCCATCTACAACCGAAATGAGTACGAAAAAAGAATGGATAGTGGTATGGAGAATGATTCTACATTATTGGGGTAGTATGGCGAATTTTAGAAAAGAGTATGGGATTGAAAAACCTAAATATCGTAGGTCATTATTACGACAAAAGAGTTCCAAACTACCTTATAAGTAAATCTTGCCACGGATATACACGGAAAAATTAAACTACAGATAAACCCTGCTCCAATTTCTGACATAGTAATAGTGAGATATGAATAGACAGTCTTTACTACATACGATTTGAAAATTGGGGCGGGGTAAACACAGGTAAACACTAGCAATATGTCATTGCGTTATGCGAAGCGCCACGAGCAACGCGAAGTGTTCCATTTCGGACGCGGCAATCTTACATTAATGTTTTACATTATTTCTTCGTGGACTTTCGTGCTTTCGTGGTTTAGATAATAAATTTGAAATTGTTATAAAAAATTATACTTGACATTTTATCGAGTTAGCTTAAAATTTAATATATCGAAAAATAAGAGTTTTTGAATAAATTTACCACTGTTTACCCCGCACCTTTTTATGAGGTGGTGTTATGGATGGCGAATTACGGTCATTCTAACTACACTACATTTGAAAAAAGGTGCGGGGTGTTATCAGTGGTTACTATTATAATAACAATCTGGAGGAACGTATGAACGAAACAACCAAAAAAGAAACTTTGACCGGTCTGCGTATCGGCGCAATTATTGCGGGCGCAGTTATTGTTGCATTTATTGCTGGACTCTTTATATCCGGAACTTTTAATTTTGGGCAACGTAATACCGCACGCGCTGAAAACCCGACGACATCGGTTGAGACTAATTATCCGTTAATTACTGAACAGGGAACAAGCCCGTTTGTCAAAGTAGCGGATATGGTTATTCCAACCGTAGTCAATATTTCAGCAGAAAAAGTCGTAAAAATTACAACACCTGGTTTTAATTTGCCATTTGATGATTTCTTCCGAGATTTCTTCAAAGATATTCCAAAACCTGAATCGAAACCGCAAGAACAACGAAGTCAAACTTTAGGTTCAGGGGTAATTATAAGTCCGGATGGTTATATTCTAACCAATAATCATGTAGTTGCTGGTTTTGACAACATTATTGTCAAACTATCGGATAAGACTGAGTATAAAGGTAAAAAAGTAAAGGTAGTTGGTAAAGACCCTAAAACCGATTTGGCAGTTCTTAAAGTTGAAACTAATCGAAAAAAACTACCTGCTGCTCAATTAGGGAATTCAGATAATATCCGAGTTGGTGATTGGGCAATTGCGGTTGGTATTCCATTTGGTTTAGAAGGAACAGTCACGGTGGGTGTGATTAGCGCCAAAGGACGAAGTAATGTTCCATTACCCGAAGGACCGACTTACCAGGATTTTATTCAAACTGATGCAGCAATAAATCCTGGCAATTCAGGTGGACCGTTGGTAAATATCAAAGGTGAAGTCATCGGCATTAATACTGCAATTCGGACAACAACTGGTGGTAATATCGGAATTGGTTTTGCAACCCCAATTAATTTGGCAAAAGAAATTTCTGACCAGCTCATAAGTAAAGGTAAGATAACCCGCGGTTACCTTGGTGTTTATCCTCAAGAAATTACAAATGACCTAAAAGAAGCCATGAATTTGAAAAATACAGAAGGTGTGTTGTTGGGTGAAGTAGTAGATAATACACCCGCCGCAAAAGCCGGATTAAAGGCGGGCGATGTTGTTATAAAATTTGATGGCAAAAAAGTTACCGACCTTCAACAATTTCGAAGAATGGTTGCGGAAGTTTCACCTGGCAAGACGGTTGAAATTGAAGTCATCCGTGATGGGAAAACATTGACTTTTACAGCAAAATTACAGGAGATGCCGGATGAGGTTGCCAGCAAACCAGAAGAAAAAGTAGAAGAAAAAGAAGAGATACAATCCTGGATGGGAATTAAACCCCGCAATCTTACCACGGACGAAAAGCAGAATCGGAATCTCGAGCAAGGGGTGATTGTTGATAATATCGAAGGCGGTTCAATTGCTGACCAATCTGGTATCAGAGAAGGTGATGTTATGCTTAAAATTGATAAATATGAAATAGCCAGTACAAAAGATTTTAGCAAAGCAGCAAAAGACCTAAAGGATACTAAAAAACCAATTCTTTTCCGCTTGAAACGCGATAAGATATCATTATTTATTGCGGTAACACCAGAATGAAAAAAAAGAATCTATTACCACGAATGACACTAATATACTTATGATACGAATAACAGAAGTCGGAGCAAAGACACAGAAAAGATACACCACATCTTTCAACACCGAGAACGCTGAGTTCGCAGAGTTTTTCTCTGCGTTCTTTGCGACCTCTGCGTTTAATATTCTTCTCTGTGACTCCGTGTCTCCGTGGTGATATTTCTATGGCATTATTCTTAGGTTCAATTTTATTTTTTCATTCTCCCGCACAATATTTTCGTTTAGCGATTCCAGTAATAGTTACTACGGTTATTACCGCTTTGTTTTTCATCTGGATAATCGGAATGGTAATTCGTGCTCATAAAAAGAAAGTGACAACTGGTAAAGAAGGTTTATTATTAGAAACCGGTATTGCTACATCCAATTTAGACCCGGAAGGTATGGTACGGATTCATGGTGAGCTCTGGAGTGCAGAATCGCCCGAAGAAAAAATAATTAAAGGAGACAAAGTAAAAGTTATAAAAGTTGAGGGAATGAAACTCTTTGTAAAACGGAGTGGTCAGTGATAATCTTAGATGGTAAAACTCTTGCGGCAAAGATACGACAAGAGCTAAAACTTGAAGTGTCCGAACTGATTAAGAAGAATATTGTACCGCATTTAGGAGTTATCCTGGTTGGTGAGTTCGCACCATCCGTAATTTATGTCCGTAATAAAGAAACGGCTTGTGCAGAAGTTGGAATTAAAACTCAAACTTTAAGATTTAATGAAGATATTACCGAACAGCAACTTCTTGAAAAAATTCGCGAATGGAACGACGATAAAACTATCCATGGAATTTTAGTTCAGATGCCTTTATCTAAAAGCATTGATGAACAAAAGGTTTTAGACGCAATTAAACCATTTAAAGATGTTGATGGACTTTCAGCTATGAATCTTGGACATCTTGTTTCGGGGAAGCCACCAATTTTTTATCCATGTACACCAAGCGGAATTATCGAACTTCTTATCCGATATGGAATAACCATTGAAGGTAAGCATTGTGTAGTTGTCGGCAGAGGAGAATTAGTTGGAAAACCTTTAGCAAATATGTTATTAAAAAAAGACAAAACCGGTAATGCAACCGTTACGGTCTGTCATAGCCAGACACAGAACATTAGTAATTTTACGCGTCAAGCTGATATCTTAATCGTTGCGATTGGTCAGGCAAAGTTTATTCAGAAAGATATGGTAAAACAAGGTGCGATTGTAGTCGATGTAGGAGTAAATCGAATATCAAAGAACGGAAGCACGAAATTAGTTGGCGATGTTGATTTTGACGAAGTCTCCAAAATCGCGTCTGCAATAACACCGGTTCCGGGGGGCGTCGGACCAATGACAATAGCTATGCTTCTAAAAAATACAGTAAAAGCAGCTAAACAACAGATAATAGAGGCTAAAAACTAATGGTTACCAAGCTTGAAAACTATAAGAACATTGTAGACCGAGAACTTGGGAAGATTTTTGTCTCTTTGAAAAAAGAGATAAGAAAAGGAAACTTACCAGATATTCTTTATCAGGCAATGCACTATTCGGTTTTTAATGGGGGTAAACGAATTAGACCAATTCTATGTCTGGCGTCGTATAATGCTTGTTGTCTAAATACTAATAACCAACAACCGCGAACCATATTACCTTTTGCTTGCGGCATTGAGTTTATTCATACGTTCTCTTTAATTCAGGACGATTTGCCAAGTATGGATAATGACGATTTACGACGCGGCAAGCTGAGTTTACATAGAGCTTTTGACTTGCCCCGCCCCTTTTTATACAAAAGAATTGGTCTCGGCTCAAGACCTGGACTATCATCCGAATATAAGTCTGCAAAGGGGCGGGGTGAAGCTATTGCACTTTTGTCGGCAGATGCACTTTTTGCCTTAGCATTTGAACTTTTTACCGAAGCGCAAATTGACGACACAAAAAAGAATAGAGCGATTGCAGAGTTAGCCAGAATTTGTGGTCCAACCGGATTGGTTGCTGGACAGGTGTTGGATATAATGAAACAGAAACAAGAAATAAGAAGCAAGAAGCAGGAGTTAATAAATAAACTGAAGACTGCGGAATTGATTGCTGGCTCTATGAAAATAGGTGCGATTGTTGCTGGGACAAAGGAAAATATCGTTTGCAAGTTAGAAAAAGCAGGAACTTATTTAGGATTGTTATTTCAGACCACCGATGATATCATAGACAAAAATCAAAAGCCAAAAGCCAAAAATCAAAAATTTCAAGGTGAAAAATATGCAGAACAAGCTAAAAAGATTTTTTCTACATTAGGTGTAAAATTTGATTGGTTTATTTTATTCACTGATTATTTGCAAAAACGTAAAGTATAAATATGCATATCACACCAGAAATAATTCGCACATGGAGTATTCCGAAACTCAATAAATTAGCACATGCAATTCGCGAGCGGATAATTGAAACAGTAACAAAACGAGGCGGACATCTTGCACCAAGCCTTGGTGTTGTAGAATTAACTATAGCTCTTCATTATGTTTTTGATACTCCAAATGACAAATTGATATGGGATGTTGGACATCAGTGTTATGCCCATAAACTCATTACCGGTCGATGGCAGGAATTTGAGACGCTCAGGACTTATGATGGGATTGCCGGTTTTCCCAAAAAGAAAGAAAGTAAATATGATGTTTTCGACACGGGACACTCAGGAAACTCAATATCAGTCGCATTAGGTTTAACGACCGCAGCTAATTTACTCAGCGAAAATACTAAAGTTATTGCTATAATCGGTGATGGCTCAATCGTAACAGGTATAGCATTCGAAGCATTAAATAATGCTGGTGCAGGCAAGGAAAATTTAATCGTTATATTAAATGATAATGAAATGTCAATCGGTAAGAGTACGGGTGCAATGGCAAAATACCTTAACCGCTTAATAACTGGCCGCATGTACAATCGGTTAAAAGCAGATACCTGGAATTTACTGGGATTATTACCAAAAAATGTAATCGGAAGAGCACGGTTTACCGCAAAGAAAATTGAAGAAGGACTCAAAAGTTTAATTGCACCATCAATGATTTTTGAAGAATTGGGGTTTCGTTATTTAGGACCATTTGATGGACATGACCTTCAAGTTTTAATTGGGAATTTGCAAAAGATAAAAAAAATTAAAGGACCAGTTTTGATGCATGTGGTTACGAAAAAAGGCAAGGGTTACGAACCTGCAGAAAAAGAACCAGAAATCTTTCATGGTATTGGACCATTCGCTACGAAACGAGTTTTACACTCAAACAATCATTCAACAAACACCAGTGATATATTTGGCAAAGCATTAATCGATTTGGCGGAAAAAGATAATCGAATATGTGCAATCTCAGCAGGAATGTGTCTGGGTACGGGATTAATGGAATTTAAGGAAAAATTTCCCAACCGATTTTTTGATGTGGGAATTTGCGAGCAACATGCGGTGACTTTTGCCGCGGGCTTGGCATTAAAAGGGTTACGACCAGTGGTTGCAATTTATTCGACATTTTTGGCGCGTGCCTATGACCAGATAATTCAAGACATAGCTTTACAAAACCTGCCGGTTGTTTTTGCTGTTGACCGTGCGGGTATTGTCGGCGAAGATGGTCCAACCCACCATGGAAATTTTGATATATCATACTTGCGTCTAATACCAAATTTAGTAATTGCGGCACCAAAAGACTCTGCAGAATTAGTTGAAATGTTTAACACATCCTTAAAATACCCAGGACCAGTTACAATCAGATATCCAAAAGGAAATATGAATTCAGAATTTCATTCCGAATCAAAATTCTTAATCGGTCAGGCCGAAATAGTGTATACAACTACCTCAAAAACATTTAATTCAAGAAAAAAACTTTGTATTTTGGCAATCGGTTCTATGGTTATACCATCATATCAAGCACTGCAAATGATGGTAGAAAACGGAAATCAGTTTATGAATCGTGAAGTTGTTTTGGTCAATATGCGATTTATAAAACCATTAGACCAAGATTTACTATTAAAATTGATTAAGCCGGGCGACACAATTGTCACAGTCGAAGAAAATATTCTTTCCGGAGGATTTGGTTCCTCAATCATGGAATTTCTCGAGATAAAAGGACTCTCTCAAAACAATGTTACAAGAATTGGTCTTAAAGATGTATTTATTGAACAGGGGAAACGAGAAGAATTACTTGATTTGTACGGGCTCTCTCCATTAAAATTAAAACAGAAATTTATTGAGATAATTAAACAATTAGAGGATTGAAAATACGAACATGAATACCACAAAAGGATATAAAATAAAGAAAACAATAAGGAGACCAACCCAAGAAGCGGGGCGATTTGCCGATACCAACCCGATTCGGGGCGGATTCCTTATAAAAAATAATTCGTGTATATTCGTGTCGTTCGTGTTAAAAAATTTGTACGGTGTAATTCATTTAATGTTATTGAATATGGTCCGGCTGAATCACGCCCTTGCATGTAACAGCGGGATGAAGGAATAAAAGGGAAAAAAATGCATAACGCAACAAAACTCATCATTACGTTTGTTTTAATTGTGGTCATTCTCTTGGTGTGGCAAATATTGATTACAAAACAAAAACCCAGACCTATTGTAACTCCATCTATTGAAAAAACCGACACACTAACCCGACCAACACAAACCCCCCAAGAGTCGATGTTTGCAGTACCCGAGCAAGTACCAGTCCCTGAACCTGAAATTTCTACTGAAATAACCAAAACTCAAACCCAGCCAGCTCAAATTCCCCAGGAGTCGATAATTGCAGTACCCGAGCAAGTACCAGTCCCTGAACATGAAACCACTTTAGAAAATGGAAAATTTGAAATAGGGGTTCCCAATCTGAGCGAAACATTTAAATATGATTCAATGCTCACTGATACAATACAAACCGCAGTTAATGTGTATTCCTGGTTAATTAGTCCGTATCAAATAAGGGAAAGAATTGATTATGCTACTAATCAAATTTATTTTGAAATGTGGCAGGATTCAATTTTTCTCGGCATAGAAAAAGTTATACCAATCACCGATTATTTTATGCTATCCGCACGCAAAAGTATTATCAAGGTGAGTAAAGAATCTGAGCAAAAGAGACAATCCGAAACCGAACCGGCAATTGACCGAATGGGATTAATTCCGGATGTTCAATTACCAAGAATCCCGCTTTTAGGCGAAGGTAGTAGAATAAATATTTCGGGCAGTGATAAGATAACGTTTGGCGGACGACAGACTTTTACTTCCGGTTTTACTCAGACTGCGACATCTACACGACTCTTACCCGAATTAAAAATGGAGCAAGCATTAAGAGTTAATTTAGAAGGAACGATTGGAGAACGGACCAAAGTGTTAATTGACCATGATTCAGAACGAGACCAACTTGGGAAAAATAAGATTAAATTATCATATACCGGAACCGAAGATGATATTTTGCAGAATCTGGAATTTGGCGATACCCGACTTGTAATTCCGGGTACTGGTTATACGGGTGATTTGCCATCTCGAAAGGGTCTTTTTGGTGTTTCGGGTAAAGCAAAACTGGGCGGACTTGATTTATATGCAATCGCTTCTCGCGAAGAATCACAAGGCGAAACTAAAGAGTTTCGGGGTCAAACCAGCGTCGTTTCCGATACAGTTTATGATAACGATTTCTTGCGTAGAACTTTCTATTGGATTGGCGAACCCGCCTCAGGCGGAATGAGTGATTTGAAGGTGTATATTAATGATGGCATTATAAATAATCCCAACGCGGAAATGGCGATTGCAACCGTATTGTGGAGATATCCGGAGTCAATACCAGCACATTATCGATATGACCGTGATTCGGGTCGTTATGCATTGAAAGTTCGTGGGCAAGACTATATTTTTCATGAAGAAAGTAATATAATTGAATTTACCAAAAATGCACCGTTAACTGCTAATTGGGGAGTAGCGGTAAGTTATGTTATCGGAAACGATACAGTAGGACAGAGACAGTTTTTGCATAATGATACGACATTGGTTCTCAAGTTAATAAAGCCAAGATACTCAGATACTCTTTCCTGGTGCTGGAACTATGAATTAAAGAATGTTTATTCATTAGGAGCAAAGGATGTTAAAATCGAAAATATTAAAATTCTTCGTTACAAACAAGAATTAGACCCTAGTAATTACCCAGAAATCGAAACCGATGGTCCGAAAAGCGGTCAACCCTTCTTACAAATTCTTGGTTTAGACTCGGACAATAATGGTAAAATTGAATGGCCTGAATTTGATGCATCAAGAGGTTATATTATATTTCCGACACAATTTCCATTTGCGGACTCTACTCTTTCGGTCTCTGACCCGATTATCTACCGAAACGATAATCTTTTGGCAAATGAGGGTAGAAAATATCTAATTGCTCTTAATTATACCACATCTAAAGGTAGTTTTACTCTGGGACAGTTTGATATTGAAGAGGGTTCGGAAAGGGTATATGTTAATAATCTTGAACAGAAAAAAGATGTTGATTATGATATAAATTATCTTACCGGCGAATTGAGATTTATAAAGCCATTACCACAAAATGCTGATGTTAAAGTTACCTACGAGTACCGCCCGCTGTTTTCATTAGCCCAGAAATCGTTAATTGGGACAAGAGGTGAATGGAAGTTTGCAGAAAATGGTAAGATTGGGACAAGTCTGTTTTACCGCCAGGAGGCAATGCCCGAAACAAAAGCGAGCTTAGGGGCAGAACCGTTCCAGCGGTTAATTGCTGAAACCGATGTTTCTTATAATTATCAACCTGAGTTTATTACTAATATATTACAAAAGATTCCTCTGCTCCGTGCCAATGCACCATCATCAATTTCATTTGCCAGTGAAGGGGCAATTTCTTTACCGAATCCGAACACTCGGGGGTTAACCTATATTGATGATTTTGAAACGACAACCCTAACTCAGGACGTGTCAATGCGCAGTTTGCTCTGGCAGTTTTCATCGGTGCCGGTTAATCAAGATACAAGTAATTTTGCCAATGAGCGAATTTTCTGGTTTAACCCGACAACTCGCATTAGGAAAGATTCAATATTCGGAACCGGTATCGGTGAGGAAGGAAAAGAAACGGTCGATTATTTAAGAGTTCTTTATACTCCCAATGATAGTGCTTCCTGGGCAGGGTTAATGACCTGTGTTTCTCAAGCCGGTTGGAATCTGCGGGATATCGAGAATTTAGAACTTATTCTGAGGTCGGGTCAGAGAGCATCACAGAATGGTAAGATTCATTTTACAATTGCGACACGGATTGATGAAGACGCACCACGACGCACCAAGAACGGGCAAATTGTCGGTTATAATAATCTGCAAGATAGAGAAGACCGTATTCCTTATAATGCTATTTTAGATGAACAGCTTGGTGAGGATGTTGGTTTAGATACAATTCAAGGCAATGATGCTCAATCAGTATTTGGCGACGACGGTAATGATGATTATAATGCAACTTCAAACCCAATCGGTACTGAAGGTAACCGGAGATTAGATGACGAAGATTTAGACCAAAATGGCTTTTCCCGAAACGATGATTATTTTCAGTATACGGTTAGCTTAAATGATAGTGCGTTCTTCTCTCCGCTGTATAATAACTGGAAGCTTATAAGGGTTCCGTTAATGGATACAATTTTACGGAATCGTGCCAATTTCCAGCAGGTTAATCTACCAAAATGGGAAGATATCCGAATTGTGCGTATTTGGTTTTCTGGTTTCTCCGTATCGGATACATTTGATATCTATTCAATGGTTTTTGCCGGCTCACGGTGGCGTAATGCAAAAATTGTAAGATTAGATACTATTGCAGGTCCTCCGGTCGATTCCTCAGAAAAAGTTCAGGTCGCATCAATCAGTCAAAAGACCGACCCGAATTATGTTTCACCATTTGAATTGCGTCGGGACCAAACCGGTCGAACCGAATATGAAGCATCATTGGCAGTTATTTATGACAGTATCAAAACCAGTCACACTGGTATTGTAACCAAAAATAATTTTGAAAATGAAGATTATCGCGACTATCAGACAATAAAAATTTATATTCACAATGACATTAATAACCCGGACTTTATCTTTCGGTTTGGCGGCGATTCCCTTAATTATTATGAATACAAATCGCAAATTTCTAAAGGCAAGATAGTACCAGGTTTTGACAGCTGGTATGAGTTTGAAATAATACTTGATACCGCAGTATTTGTGAAGAGTATCCGTAGCGAGCAGTGTCTGGATACAACGATTGGTCAATATCGAGTTTATGGGACGCCATCAATCGCTAATATTCGCTATCAAGCCCTTGGTGTTGAGAATAGAAGTCAAACCAGAATCTCGGGCAGTATTTGGTTTGATGATATAAGATTAATTAATCCCAGGGCAGAGGCGGGTTATGGATTTCAAAGCAGTGCGACCATTGCACTATCTGATTTAGCATCGGCAACGTTTAATTTCGTTTATGCAGACCCTAATTTTCGACGATTTAGTGAGGGGAGAGGTGTTAAAACCGGTGGTTTTGGCTCCGCGAGTGGCTATACGGTGCGGGCAGCCTTAGACCGTTTTTTCCCAGGTTCCTGGGGGCTTTCAATTCCGATTTCATTTCGCCAAGCCACTAATCGCACGCTACCAAAATACTCTTCGCGTTTCTCTGATTTGAGATTATCTAAAACCGATACTTCAGCGGAAAGAGAAAAATCGATAACGAATGAAGAACAAATAACTTTAAACAATTTGTCCAAAGCCAGAAGTAGTAATAAAATACTGAACTACACGCTCGAGGCTTTCTCTTTATCAATGGGACAGCGCAAAAACAATGCAAAAACACTCTTGAATCTTGATACGGCATATTCACGATTCGGTAGCATAGATTATTCTGTGACCCCGGAATTAAAAATAACACTTTTCGATAATGATATTTATCTATTTCCCTCGAATATTCGTGCTGGTTTAGACATTACGGATAGCCGGTCAAAACCTTACCAGCGTCGTAATCCAGACTCAGCCTGGAAACCAATCAGAGTCGATACCACGCGAGCGGCTGATTTAGGATTAGATTTTGAATATTCACCTTTAGAAGATGTAAATATCGGCTACTCGTATGGTGCATCGCGCGACCTCTTCGCCAACGAAGCGTCTCCAGGAATCGCTAAAATTGGAGGAGTCAATTTCGGTGTCGAAACCGATAACGAAGAGAATTTTAACGCTGATTATGAATTTGAGCTCTTTGATATTTTTAGACCCCGTATTAGCTATGACGGTCTTTATACGGAAATTCACCAAAAAATCCGAGGAGAGTATACCGAGATCCGGAATCTTAATAACGCTTCCAATATTGACTTATCAACTGAATTTAATCTGCCCGGAGTGTTTGAAAAAATTGGTGATATTGGTGAAGGTAGCGGTGTTAATAGAGTTATGAATAGTCTATCCGCTTTCTTTCAAAGTGTTGATTTAAGTTATTCCAAAGAACGGTCAGCGAACTTCCTCTCCGCAACCAAACGACCGCCATTATTATTTCGTATCGGTCTCGGCTCCTATGATACAAGTGCGGTTCGTGCCCAGCAAGTTACCCGTGAAAATAGCGATGATTTTTCAGCATCAAGCGGGACCAGAATAAAGGATATTTCATTAAATCTTAGATATGGTTATACCAATGATAAAAATTTCTATACCTATGATATTAATGGTAATCAGGCTTTAATCTGGCCTGAAATAAGTTTGAGTTTAGCGAGAATTGAAAAAATCCTTTTCGGTTTAGCAAGTAACTCGGATATTTCAACTAGCTATAAATTAGAACAAAGGCAAAGTGGTGCAATATTAGGGGATACATTCCGGGTCGAAGGAAAGCGAAGAGGGGTATCGCAGAGTTTCTCACCATTGCTATCCTGGCAGACAACCTGGAAACCAAGGCTTTCAACCAATATATCAACAAACTACTCTCAATCCAGTGATGATGTATTCTTAACCAATGGTGTAGCCACTTCAAAAACAACCCAAAGCGGTGCCAATGCATCCTTGTCTTATACCTTTTCTGCTGCGAAAGGAATTCCGATTCCCTTTTTAAGACGGGTAAAATTATCATCCGACCTAAGCCTCACCTGGAATGTACGATATAGCAAAACACTTGCGGTAAATCGCGATTATCTTGGTCAGGAGAACCAATCAAGAAACGACCGCAACCTCGGTACTGATATTGCTACGTCTTATCGTTTATCTAACAGTATTGAATCTGGTCTGACTACCGGTTATTCAACCTATAATGATGTTCAACGCGGTCGAACTACGAAAAATGTTGACTTGAATTTCTGGGTACTTTTCAAATTCTAATAAGAATTTGCCACAGAAATGAAACCACACGATTACACGATAAAAAAAGAATACCACAAAGCCACGGAGGCTCAGAGAACACAGAGTTTTTTCTTTGTGTCCCTCTGTGGCTTTGTGACTCCGTGGTGAATTTTTTTCTGTGAAAATCTGTGAAATCTCGTGGTTAAAAATTTCTGTATATATCCGTGAGCTAAAAGCGAATTGGTGTTGGGATGAATAACAAAGAACAAGCTGTTCTATATTTTTTATGCATTAGTTTTATTGTTGGTGCCAGTATTTCATTCATGCGCCATAAACGAGAACAACAGAATTTAGAAGCGATTACAATCAAGAATACAATAAATAATACAATTATTCAAGCCGAGACTGATAGTATTGATAATGAAGAAACCGATTCAATATATGAAACAGCGCTTATAAACATTAACACAGCATTGAATAAGGAGTTAGAAGCATTACCTGGTATCGGACCTGCTTTATCGAAGAGAATTATTGATTATCGCCAAAATCACGGTGGTTTCAAAACTAAAGATGAGGTAAAAAAGGTGTCGGGAATTGGACCCAAGAAATTTGCCGCCATCGAAGACAAAATCACTACCACGAAAAATACACCACGGAGTCACAAAGCCACAGAGAAAAAAACCGAGAAATAACTCTGTGTCCTTTGCGACTCAGTGTCTCCGTGGTAAAAAAATTCCCGTGTTAATCTCGTGTTAATCTTGTGGCTAATGTTCATTTGGTCTTGACTTTCTTGAAAATGGCGGTAAATTAAAATCAATGTTGAATCCGCAAATTTTTAGAGAGTATGATATTAGAGGCGTTGCTGACTATGATTTGACCGATGATGTGGTTTTTGCTATCGGACAAGGTTATGGGACATATGTTCAGGAAAAAGGAATTAGAGAACTAATTATTGGTCGGGATGTTCGGCTCTCTTCGGAAAGAATCCGTGATGCAGTCATCGCTGGACTTCAAAGTACAGGTTGTGATGTAATTGATTTGGGCTTAGTTCCCACTCCGGTCTTTTATTTCTCAGCATTCCATTATGATAAAAATGCCGGGATTATGATTACCGGCAGCCACAATCCAAGTGAGTTTAATGGTTTTAAAATTGGTCTTAATAAAACAACGATCTATGGAGAAGAAATACAAAACCTGCGTAAACTAATCGAGACCGGTAAGTTTAAATCTGGCAAAGGAAGAGTTTCTACTTTTAATCCAGTACCTGATTATATAAAGATGATTCTGAGTAAAGTCTCGATTAAAAGTGGTCTTAAGGTTGTATTTGATTCGGGTAATGGTACAGCTGGCGTTGTAATCGAGGAATTGTTCACTAAAATGGGAATTGACCCGGTATTTATTAACACTACACCAGACGGGATGTTTCCATCACATCTGCCTGACCCGACAATTCCTGAATATATGAAGGATTTAAAAAGCACAGTTTTTGAAGTAGATGCTGATTTGGGTATTGGTTATGACGGCGACGCAGACCGAATCGGCGCAATTGATGATAAAGGTGATATTGTCTGGGGCGATAAACTTTTAGCTGTCTTTGCTCGAGATATTATTAATCGCAAACCAAACGCAAAGATTGTCTTTGAAGTAAAATGCTCACAGGGTCTGGTTGAATATGTTAAATCAATCGGCGGCACTCCTTTAATGTGGAAGACCGGGCACTCGCTGATTAAAGC
>Ga0315288_10004649_pt1 | contig 17492 bp, 16 predicted proteins | sample YL17G11_20_MG_FD_203454 | JGI IMG/M metagenome (GOLD analysis project Ga0315288, IMG submission 203454) | Sediment microbial communities from Yellowstone Lake, YNP, Wyoming, USA - YL17G11_20 | ecosystem: Environmental > Aquatic > Freshwater > Lake > Sediment | place: USA: Wyoming | collected... | reverse complement strand
TGGTGGTATGATAATCATGCCCAATCCGCCGCTACAAGATGCACGTTCCAGATTATTCTTGCTAAATACGACAGTTCTATTACCTACCAGTATAAAAAAATTGTTGGCGCGCCGTATAATGGTTGGTCTCCGACCTATAACACAACTGGTATCGAAAATATTACCGGCACAGTCGGTTTAAGTTACTTGAATGGCTTACTCCCTTCGCAAAATACCTTACATGAAACTTTAGCAGTTAAATTCTATCCGCCTGCGACGACTTCGTATCAGGTCACGGATGTCGGTATCTGGAATGCGATGAGTGATAATTCCGGCGGTTTATTTGTATATAACAGTACACCAAAAATAATGTGGGCAAAAGTTAAAAATTCTGGTAATCAACCAGTCACCACTTGTTCGGTATTCTGTCGCGTCCGTAATTCAGCCAATACGATTGTCTACTCAAGTTCAGCCCTTATCCCTTCGATGACCGCCGGGCAACTTGATTCAATTGCATTTACTCCAGATTGGACACCAACTACAAATGGGACTTATCGGTCAGTTTTCCGAACCAAAGTCACGGGCGATATCTTTCCTCCTAATGATTCAGTTATTATCGAGACACCAGTTGTAACTTATCCAGCGGAATTAATGTTTGATAATGGCGTGGTTGGTTCGGCATCATATTGGACTGGAACTGGCGGTGGATATGGAATGAAATTTATTCCTCCTAAATATCCGTGTCGTATCACCGGTGCCAAAGCAAATCTTCAATATAACGCAACACCGGTAACTTGCACCATATTTGTTTTTAAGGCAGATGGACCAGGCGGTACGCCGGGAACGGTTTTAGGTCGAGGGAATGTTTCGGTATCAGCATCAACACCGGCTTGGTATCAGATAAATCTTGACCAGACAATTAATTCCGGCGCATTCTTTGTTGGTGTTGTTTCTAGCGGTTACCAAACACCGTCGTATTGTATTGATACCGCCCCACCCTTTTCTAACCAGACTTGGGAATATACGGGTGTCTGGGCACCTTATCGTGAAGCTTTAGAGAACGATGTGTTGATTCGAGCATTAGTTAATTTAGGCTCAGGCGTCGAAGAACTTGGGCCGGCAATTGCAACCCCCAAACCTCATCTATCAGCATATCCTAATCCATTTATAAAAACTACTAAGATACGATTAGCAGGCAAAATTACTCCGATTAGTGTGATTGAAATCTATAATGCGATTGGCGAGCGAGTAAATAAATTCTCAACATCCGAAGAGTTTATTGTCTGGAATGGAACCGACCGAAGCGGTAGAAAAGTTAGCCCAGGCGTTTACTTTGTGAAACTGAAGACTAAAGATACACCGATGCTGAAAATATTGATTTGCAATTAATCATTAATATTTAAATTCTAAAGGGGACTGAAATCGGTCCCCTTTATTTTTTTACCGACAGGATTAAGAGATTTACCACCCCGATACGGGTACGGGAGTCCCTTGAAGGCATAGAAGTCACTGAAGAAAAAAAACAGTGTATTTAATATTCTCTGCGGTTTAAAAATCAGTTTTAAAGTCTGGGTCAAATTGTAACGAGTGCAATTCAATCTTTTCCAGATGATAAGTTAAATAGTCTTGAATGAGTTTTTGAGTAAATCTGGGGATGGAAAATCCTAAGGTTTTTGGCAAAGGAACTGCTAATAAGTATTTAAATATTTTTGCATACTCGAAATCAACAATATTATTAGGTTTTTGATGTTTAACTGAATTGCACAGTACACCACCATGCTCAATACTAAAATGTGCGACTTTGGGGTTTTTACACAATACACAATATCTCAGTTCAGGTTTAAATCCTAAAATGCTTATTGCTTTTAAAAAATATGCACCTAACAAAGATGAAATGTTAGCAGATTTTTTTGAATCAATATGGTTTAAATTTTTTAAAGCGGAATAAACTAAAGAGAATAGTTTATAATTGGAATCCTCAAAAGCGGTTGCCCGTAAAATCAATTCAACAATCTGGTTAGCATAAAGGAACTTATTTGGTGACTGAAGATTAGGAAAGGCGTCAATTAATGCAGCATCAGATAAAATGTAGATCGGTTTTGGCTCAGTCCGATAGAAAATTAACTCGGATAACACAAAAATTTCTAAGGCGGAACCGAATTTACTTTTTGGGTTTCGCGCACCTTTACAAAGAAAAGTTACTTTCCCAAATTGTTCGGTATAAAACGTAACTAATTTACTCGTTTCCCTTGATACCCGAGTTGCAAGGCAGATGCCTTTAGTCTTTAATATCTTTAGCATAAAGAAAAGTATACCACAGAGTCACGGAGAACACAGAGGTCACAGAGTTCTTTATTATTTCTTCCCTGTGTTTTCTCAGTGTCTTTGTGTCTCTGTGGTTTGATTTTATGTTTCGCTTCTGATTTCACCAACCAGTTCTTCAATTAAATCTTCTAAAGTGATTATGCCGACAGTTACTTTTTTCTCATTTTGCACAATGCTAATATGTTCGCCTTTTCTACTCATCTTTCTCAGGGCAATCATTGCTTTTTCATCAGACGAAACAAATTGAGGTGACCGAAAGATATTTGAGATATTAGTTATTTTAGTTCGTGATAGTTTTAATATGTCTTTGATATGGATAATAGCAATTATACGATTGGTTTTTTCCTGATAGACCGGATAACGAGAAAAACGATACCTTTCAACTATTTTTTTTACATCACGGAAATCAGCATTTTCTGTAAATGCAATGATTCGTTCTTTTGGAACCATTATGTCGGACACAGTCATTTTCGAGAATTCGAAGAGTGCTTTTGCCATCTGATTTATTACTAAAGACTCTTTGGACGTTTTTTCTTTTAAGAGATAAAGAAAATCACAACGAGAAAGTTGATTATATCGTTTGGTTTCGGTTTTTGGAAGAATTGGCGTAAAAATAATCAGAAATAACTTTATTAAAGAACCGGAGATAATTGCCCAGTATTCAGGAAACGCTTGAGCAATGACTTTTGGTAAGAAATCACCAAAAATTAACGAAAGAATAACCACAATAAGTACAGCGATGGTCGTATACGCTGAACCAAAACGGATAATGAAAAAGCGTGAAAAGATTACGGAAGCAATTACAATAAAAAGATTAGTTAGAATCAAAGTTAAAATTAATATGTGCTCTTTACGGGCTAAAAGTTTTAGCGTTGTGTCGGCATGAAGATGTAATATGGAAACAGCGGAGTGTCTTCTTTGCCAAGTGGTTAAACGAATCCAATTGGCACGAGAAAAAGCGGTTTCGCTACCAGCAAAAAACCCCTGACAGAGAATAGCAATTATTCCCAAAATTATTTCGTTCATCTTTTAGATTTCGTGTTTATGTCGATTTCGGTTATTAATATTTTTTCAATGCGTTTTCTACTTATTTCTTTGATTTCAAGGAGGTATTTCTTATAAACTAAGACTTCACCTTGCTTGGGAATTCTCCCCCAATTATGATGGATAAATCCACTCAATCGGTAACCAGCTTGTCTTGGAATATCGCTGGAGAAATTTAAAAACAATCGGTCCAATGCTCTTAAGTCAATATCACCGCTAACTAAATATTTGTTATGGTCAATGCGTTCATAAGGCATCTCGGCAACCGTGTCATATTCGTCCTGAATTTCACCCAATAACGATTCCAAAACATCTTCCAATGTGACGAGTCCAGCAGTCTGACCAAATTCATCTACGACAATAGCAATATGGGAATCTTTTTTTCTCAACTCTTCTAAAAGTTCCGAAAGTAATTTATTCTCTGGTACAAAAAATGGCGGGCGAGCAATTTCTTCAACGCACTCAGTCAGAAAAGAACGTGTGCGCGTCTTGGTTACTAAATCTTTTAGATAGAGAACGCCTTTAATATTATCAACATTGTCCTGGAACAGCGGAATTCTCGAAACTAAGGGTAAAGTTCCTTTAGTTATTAGTTTTATTGCATCTGAGATTTTAGTGCCCCTTTCCAAACAGACCATCTGAATACGAGGGGTCATTACTTCTGAGACTCGACGGTGAGATAGTTCGACTAAATTAAAGAGAAAGTCTTTTTCCTCCGGCTGAATTAATGCTTGCTCTTCGCTTAGTTCAATTATAGTCTTTAAATCGTCTTCGGAAGGAAACGGAGTTTTACGGACATATTTATTCATAGAGTTTAAGAACCAGTCACCAAGTTTCCTTAATGGAATCGTAATAACTGAAAAGGTTTTAGATAAAAACTTTATAATCCATGCGGTCTTTAAAGCAAACCTTGGTGGTTCACGTAAAGCAATAACTTTTGGCGTAATTTCACCGATGATTACTAGTAATATGGTAATCACAATTGTGCCGATAGTGATAAATAAATCGCGAGGGAGATTATAGGTTTTTGATAATGTGATGACAAATAAAGTGAATAACGAAGAAGCAGTAATATTAACTAAAAGGTTGGAAAAAAGTATGGTTGCTAAAAGTGCCGAAGGATTACTAAGAAGCAATTCAATAATATTTAAATGAACAAGGACACTTTGATTTTTAATCGTAAAACCCGTGTCTTCTTTTATCTTTTTGCGCATCGGTTTGGTGAAAGCAAATAATGCGGTCTCGGAACCAGAAAAGATAAAGGAAAAAAATAACAGAATTATGACAATGATAAGATAGATAATCATAGCAAAAAATTATCTTTTCATCTCATCATGCGAATAACCTAAAAGATGCAGTATGCCGTGCTTTATCAGATTACAAATTTCTTTACTTCTCGTTATTTTTAAATGTTTTGCTTGAAATGTAGCGCGGTCTCGAGAAATATATATTTCTGCCCAGACTTCACCTCGCACCAAAGCGAGTGCCGAGTGCCGAGTGCACTTTACGCTTTGTACTGTTTTTTTGGTACTGGGCATGTCGTTTACAGGAAAAGCCAAAACATCGGTTGGTCGGTTTTGACCTAAAAATTGCCGATTCAGCTTTTTGATATAATTGTCACTAACTATTATAATATTAAGGATTCTTTTGTCACAAGATTCTTTTTTCGAATATAATTTATTTAAAACGCTTCGGGCAAAAGTTCGATACTTTTTTCTTGAGGTTTGGGTGTTTATTCCAAAAATTTCAATTTTCATTTAACGATTTGTTATTAGTTTCCGTATGCTTTAATAATTTTCGACACCAACGGAGGCCGGACAACATCCCGTTCATCAAAATAGATAAATTTAATACCTTCGACATGTTTCAGTTTGTCCTGGATTTCAACCAGCCCGGAAGAATATTTCTTTTCTAAATCGATCTGGGTAATATCACCGGTAACAATTGATTTGGAGTTCCAGCCCAAACGGGTTAAAAACATTTTCATCTGAATTGATGTTGTGTTCTGGGCTTCATCTAAAATTACATAGGCGTCGGAAAGTGTCCTTCCACGCATATAAGCAATTGGCGCAACTTCAATCACCTGTTCATCAATCAGCCGTTTAATCTTTTCAATCGATATCATATCATGTAACGCATCATAAAGCGGTCGGAGATACGGGTCAACTTTTTCCTTAAAATTGCCGGGCAAGAAACCCAACGATTCACCCGCTTCGACCGCCGGTCGGGTTAATACGATACGACTGATTCTGCCCGAGGTCAGGGCATGAACCGCCTTAGCAACAGCTAAATAGGTTTTCCCAGTCCCGGCTGGACCAATTGCAATGACAATATCATAATCATCCATTGATTTTAAGTATGCTTCTTGATTGACACTTTTCGGTAAAATTATTTTATTAGGAGTCTGCACACTATTATTAGCATTTCCATCACCAATATCTTTTACCGTGCGCTCGGAACTTATTCGATAGCTCGTGGATTTTGTTCGCTGGTCGTCGACCCGATTCGGGTTGGGAAGGCCATTCTTATCAATTTCTTTTTCAAGACGTAATTGAGTTATTTGTTCTCCTTTTTTAATAGCTCGAATCAGGGTTGAAAAGAGTTCGCGGATTTTTTGCGTTTCGTGTTTGGGTCCGATAACTCGAATTCGGTCACCACGTATTGTGATGGTTGATTCAAAGTGTTGACTGATAAGTCGAAGATTTTCGTCAGCTAATCCAAGCAATGCAACTGGGTCAATGCCTTCAAAGTTGAGCGAGAATTTTGTCACATTTTCCATAGTAATTTTTCTATCTACATTCTATAAGACTAGGAGCAAATGTCAAGAATAGGGGTAATTTTATACATTGACCCCGCCCTTCTTTATTGCAAATAGTCAATTACCAACAACCATAAGTATAGTATGATATGAAGTGCGGGGTTGACAACTATAAAATTATTCATTAGTCTAAATATGAAAGATGCACATTGTAGCAGTTAATTTAGAAATCGGATTAGGGCATCCTAATTACTTAGATTATGTTATTCAGACACTGCAACACCAGGCACTAAAAATTAATATTAAATATTTAGATGTTGTTAACTACGGACCAGTACAATCACAATTATTTTGGCAGATATCAAAACGGGTATATTGTATTGGTGCTCGAGGTGGATTTTATACACACATCTATAATAAAATTCGTAGCTTGGATATAGGTTCAGGTTATAATATTTACCGTCAGTTGTCAATTGATGCCGATATAATTCTTGTTTCCCATCCTTTATTAGCACAAAATCTACGTGGTCGGGTCTGGTATATTCATGGAGAAATTGCGGTACCAAAGGAATGTGCAGTTTATAATGTCGAAAAGATAATTGTGCCACTAAATCAGACCAAAGAAAGGTTAATCGCTTTAGGTGTAAAACCAGAAAATTTGCTTGTAACTGGTTTGTTAATCTCGTCTGAGTTAACTAATAATGCCGAAGAGGTATTTAATAAAAGATTATTACGCATAAAATCAGCTAACCCATTAACCATTGGCTTCTTTATTTCCGGAGCATATCCCAAACCACACATCGAGAAAATTATTGCCGGGATAAGCTCAGCAATCAAAGAAAATAACCGAGTAATTGTTTTTATTGGAATTGACCGTAAAAAAGCAAAAGATTTCTTAAAACAACTGAACCGAATACAAATAAAAGGCGATAGACCAAAAACACCCATCTTGTTTATTCAGGGTAAAAATCGGCTGGATTATGAAAAAAGGATAAATCGATTTTTGCCATTACTCGATATTTTTGTTGCGGCAAGTCACGAGCATACAAACTGGGCGGTAGGATTGGGTTTACCAATGTTTGCCCCATTTCCAATGATTGGTAGTTATGCCGAGGAAAACTTTCAGTTTGCTCAAAAGCAAGAAGTTGTTTTCCCATTACAAACAATAGCTGATGCAAAAAACTTAGGAAAAACAGTTTCTGAGTTACGGGGTTCAGGTATTTTATTAAAGATGGTAGAAAACGGTTTTGGCAAGTTTTCAATCGATGGTGCGACTAAGAGTGCTCAGGCAATAATAAATAAATAGTAAACTAAAGCGGAAATGGAAACAAGTACCACGTCTTCACCACAAAACTGTAGCATTGGGGTTCATCCCCAACAAATATCTTTTGCCAAGTATAAGCCTCGGTGCTCCTAGGCAAATGGAAGAAGCAGGTTAGAATTAGAAATAACTCCATGATAAAAACTATTCCTGTCAGGCGTAGTAAAATTAAACGTCTTTTTTGTTTAACCCATTGGTTTAATGCATATTATCTCAAAATCGGTTAAACAATGGGTATAATGCCCCCCCATTGAACATTGGGTATAGGACTAAAGGGGGGCAGGACTTTAGATTGGGGTTTGATTTGGGATTTTAAATGAGTATAAAATTCGGTTTAAAATAATATATCTAAACGATTATCTAATTGATTATATATTTGAAAACATAATTGGAATTATATCAGGAAATATAAGAGGGAGTAAAACAGGGGGTTAAACTCAGTACAAACCACGATACATACCAGAGCATATACTACCCCACTCGGAATAAATTCGAAGCACGTTAGCTTGCGAGGCGAATGCCCAATCCGGAAATAAATTTAAAATGCAAAAGTCATTTTTACCACGAAAGCACGAAATAAAAGAAAAACACGAAAAAGATAAACCTGCCACAGATGAAGCACAGGTGGAATTTTATTTCGCTTTATTTTTTATCTGTGTATATCAGTGGCATATCCCTTCGTGGTTTTTCGTGGTTTTTTCAGTATTCTCAAATCTAACGGGGTTGACTTTATCCTTATCTGTAATATAATAAACCAGTGACTGATAATGAATGGGTCCGTTGGTTTGATACGATAAGCCTTAAAGATTTGCCAGAGGTTGGTGGTAAAAACGCATCTTTGGGCGAGATGTGTTCAACGCTCAAAGAGTATGGTATAAAAGTTCCGTCGGGCTTTGCAATTACAACTCAAGCGTATCATTATTTTCTAGAGGAAAATGGATTTGAGGATAAGATTTTTGTCGAACTTAATGCTCTAAAAGAAAAGCGGCGTGATTTACCATCAGTTGGTCGGTATATTCGACATCGTATTCGCGGTGCGGAATTCCCGATAGAATTAGAGAAAACGATTAAGCAGGCTTATGAAGAACTTTGCCAACAAGTGTGTGACGAAGATTGTTCAGTTGCGGTTCGTTCAAGTGCCACGGCTGAAGATTTACCCGGTGCCAGTTTTGCTGGTCAACAGGATACTTTCTTAAATATTACTGGCATCGAAGAGTTGATTGAGGCAGTCACTAAATGTTATGCATCTCTATTTACTGACCGCGCAATTGCTTATCGGGAAAATCGTGGTTTTGACCTTAATAAAATCGCTCTTTCGGTCGGCATCCAAAAGATGGTTCGCTCGGATTTAGCTGGGGCGGGTGTGATGTTTACAATTGATACGGAATCGGGTTTTAGTAATGTTGTATTTATTTCAGCAACTTTAGGATTAGGCGAAACGGTCGTGCAAGGACAAATTAACCCGGACGAATATTATGTGTTTAAACCATTATTAGGTAATTCGCAGTTCAGCCCAATCATCAAACGACATCTTGGGTCTAAAAAACGGAAGGTGATTTTTGTTGATGGTGAAAATGTTAAAACCCGTTTAGTCGATTGCTGCAAGGAAGAGAAAGAACATTTTGTGCTTTCCGATACCGAAATTTTACAATTAGCACGATGGGCACTAATAATTGAAAAACACTATACGCAAAAACGTGGCGTCTCGACACCGGTTGATATTGAATGGGCAAAGGATGGTAAGAGTAATCAACTATATATTGTTCAGGCGCGTCCAGAAACGGTCCACTCACAGCGCAAGATTGGAAGTATTAAAGAGTATCATTTGAAAGAGAAGGGAAAAGTTTTGGTTGTCAGCAGAAGTGTTGGTTCATCAATTGCTGCAGGACGAGTATGTAAAATTGCCAAACCTGAAGAACAGAGCAGTTTTGAGCCGGGCGCGATATTGGTTAATGAGATGACTGACCCGAACTGGGTGCCGATTATTCGCAAGTCATCCGCAATCGTTACTGATTCTGGTGGAAGAACCCGCCATGCGGCAATCGTCGCTCGAGAATTCGGAATCCCCGCGATTGTTGGTACCAATAACGGAACTAAAATCATTGAAGATAAATCTCAAGTAACGGTTTCGTGTATCGAAGGTGATATCGGGAAAGTCTATGAGGGGAAACTTAAATACGAAGTCGAAGAGATTGAATTAGACAAAGTCCCCAAAACTAAAACCAAAGTTATGGTTAATATTGCTGACCCGTCTCAGGCATTTCGGATTGGACAAATACCTTGTGATGGGGTTGGTTTAGCACGATTGGAATTTATTATTAATAATATTGGGATTCATCCGTTGAGTCTGGTTGATTTTGATAAATTAACCGATGAAAATTTAAAGAATAAAATTCGAGAACAGACCGGTACCTATGGTCAACTCGGTAAAGGGACTTCCGTATCGGGCGAGCCCGTATCCGGGCGGGTAACTGATTTCTTTATCGATAAACTTTCCGAAGGAATTGCAACAATTGCTGCAGCATTTTATCCTAATGATGTCGTGGTGCGGATGTCTGACTTTAAGACCAATGAATATGCTGGGCTTTTGGGAGGAAAGCTCTATGAACCAAAAGAAGAAAATCCAATGCTCGGTTTTCGCGGGGCTTCAAGATATTATAGCCCGGAGTACCGACGCGGATTCGATTTAGAATGCCGAGCGGTCAAGAAAGTACGAGAAGAGATGGGTTTGGTAAATGTTATTCCAATGATACCATTCTGCCGAACACCTGCTGAAGGTGAGAAAGTTTTGAAAGTGTTTGAGGAAAATGGACTAATACGGGGTAAAAATAATTTACGAGTCTATTTGATGTGTGAAGTACCAAGTAATGTAATTTTAGCTGAAGATTTTGCTAAGATTTTTGATGGGTTTTCAATTGGCTCGAACGATTTGACTCAATTAGTATTAGGTCTTGACCGAGATTCAGGCTTAGTTGCATCACTTTTCGACGAACGTAACGATGCGGTGAAATGGATGATTAGTCAGGTCATTAAGAGAGCAAAACCATTAGGTTGTAAAATTAGTATTTGCGGTCAGGCACCATCGGATTTTCCGGAATTTATTGAATTTTTAGTCAAGGAAGGGATTGATTCAATTTCAGTTAATCCCAATAGTGTTCTTGCGGTAAGAAAAAAAATCAAGGAAGTAGAGGAGAAACAATGATAAAATCAAACATTAAAAGTCAAAAAACAAATATATATATCGGTTTATTATATCTATTTTTATGTATCAGTGTTGTATTGTTAACCGGCTGTAAAAAGTCGGGTGAAGGAAAAGTCATTGCCAAAGTTAATGGCGAAGTAATTACAGAAGCAGAGTTTGTAAAAGTCCTGCCCAAAGGATTTGCGTCAGACTCGGTTGAACAACTTTACCGACGTTCATTACTTGACCGTTTGATTGTAAAACGACTTTTTGTCCAGGATGCTAAAAGACTCGGTATTGATAAAGATATCGACCCGATTTTAGAACGGGATAAGAAAACAATATTAATCCAAGCCCTATACGATGATGTAGTAACGAAAAATGTTAAAATCAATCGTCAGGAGATTGAAGACGGGAAAAACCTATTGTTAACCGAATTGCATATTAAACAAATTGTTGTGCCCAATGAGAACATGGCACAAGCAGCTTACGATGAGTTGAAAAAAGGGGTTAGTTTTGATACCGTGGCGAAAAACTTTTCACAAGACCCATCTGGACAAATCGGTGGCGACATGGGATTTACTCCAGCCCTTTATTTAGACGAGCCGGTACGTAAGGTTGTAATGAAGATGAAGCCGGGCGAAACTAGTGCACCAATAAGTTGTCCGGAAGATTTTAAGATTGTCAGTTTAGTGGAAAAACGTATCCGTACCGACACTATGCCTAATCTACAAGAAAACGCCCGACAATTTATTGAACAAGAAAAAAGTAGAACATTAGCTCAAACCTATTTGAAAAAATTGGACCAAAGACTTGAATATAATCCGGTTGGTTTAAGCGTATTTAATAAAAGTGCTGATTCAATAACTCCGGCCGAGGGTGAAATTTGGGTAGTTAAAAAAGATAAAAAGAAAGTCGTCTATGCGAAAAACCTCCTGCACGTTGCCCGAGAATTCCCTAATCTACTCGATACGGCAATGAGAAGTTATGCGGTAAAACGAGCAGTGGAAGAAGATGTAATGTATGAAGATGCCCTCGTGCGCAATTTAGATAAAAAACCCGAAGTGCAAATTCAATTAAAAGAAAGAAAAGATGACTTTTTATATGAGCGGTTCTTCCTTACGCAAATTACCGAAAAGGCTGAGATTTCAGATAAAGAGATTGAAGATTACTATAATACCAATAAAGCTCAGTTCGGCAAGAGTAAACTGGCAGAGGTCGTACAGAATATTAGACAGCAAATTTCTCCCAGTAGAAGGCAGTTGGTTTATCAGCAAGTAACCGAAAATTTAAAGTCACAAGCAAAAATAGAAATTAATGAGCAACTCTTAATGAGTGCCGGTAAAATAAAAAAATAGGAGAAAAATAATGCTTATATCAAAAAAATCAAAAATAGTACTAATTAGTTATTTGTTATCAATTATCTTAATTATTAGTTGTTCTAAAAACGAACCGGTATTAGCTTCGGTCGGGACATTAAAACTAACCAAAAAGGAACTTAGCGTACAAATACCAGCAGGTGTACAATTAACAAGAGAAAACGTTAGCGCTTTGATTGATAAATGGACTAATACCGAACTTTTATACCAAGAAGCAAAGCGTAAAAAAATAGACCAAGACGAAACCTTACAGATTCAACTTAAACAACTCGAAAAAGAGATGTTGGTCAATCGACTTTTAGAGCAAGAGATGGCAAAAATAATAATCACCCGACAGGAAATTTTTGATTATTTTACTAAATTCAAAGAGGACTTTCTTAATGAAGTGAAAATAATGCGCATTGTGGTTAGCGACGAAAATCTGGCGAATCAAGCTCTCCTACAACTGAAAGCCGCAGCGGATTTCAAAACAATTGCACAAGATATTTCCATGGACCGAGTTTTAGAAAAAGGTGCTGAGTCGAAATATCTATCACGTGGGTTTGGTGACCCAAGAGCTGGTGGTGACCCAGCATTAGAAGAAGCAATCTTTCAATTACAACCCGGTCAAATCTCTGATGTCATAAAATCTCAAGAAGGGTATCAAATCATTAAGGTTACGGATAAGAAAAAAGTGAAGAAAGATATCGCCTTAGCCGAAGTTGAAGAATATATCAATTCCATACTACAATACCGTAAGAGCCGAGAAATGTTGGATACGATTATCGCCAACCTGAAATCAAAAGTAAAAATTACGGAAAACCCAGACGTATTTTTTAAATGAACCCACTGACAAATATGCCACAGAGACACAGAGGTCACGGAGTTATATATATGGAAACCAGGAAAAACAGCCCGATTCGGGTTTTCTTGGACTCTTGGTCTCCTTATAATTTTTTCTCTGTGTTCTCTGTGACTCCGTGGCTAATCTTCTTATTGGTGAGTTCAGTATTGGCGGGTGGTATTGCGGACCGAATTGTTGCGACGGTTGGAGATGAAATCATCTTAGAAAGCGAATTAAAGGAAGGCGTTGAATTCATAAAAGTGATGAACCAAACTACCGAACCTGATTCAATATTACGAGCACAAATCTTAGATGAACTGATTAAAAATCGCTTAATTTTAGACCAGGCAAAAAGAGAAACGGTTGATGTCAGCAAGGCAGAGGCTGATGAAGAAGTCGAAAAGAACATCATGGCTTTGAAACAACGTTTTGAGGATGAAGCACAATTTCAAGATGCCTTAAAGAAAGAAGGAATTACCGAGCGGATTTTGCGCGAACGTTATCGTAATGATATAAAAAAGCGGTTAATCAGCCAGAAATTAATGGTAAAAAAGGGATTGACTAATATTAATATTACTCCAACCGAGGTTAAAAATTTCTATGAAACACATAAGGATTCTATTGCTCGTCAGCCCGGCTCAGTTACCCTGTCGCATATACTTTTTTTAATAAAACCTTCAACCAGTGCCGAGGAAGCAGGACAGAAAAAAATTTCCGAAATTTATGATATCATCTCACGCGGCGGTGACTTTGAAGAGGTCGCAAAAAGTTTTTCTGAAGACCAGGCAACAAAAAACCGCGGCGGTTATCTAGGAAAAGTTGCATTCGACTTTCTCCAACCCGAAGTACAAGCTGTAGTCAGTAATGTGAAAGCAGGTGAAGTTTCGCCGCCATTTCGTTCCCGCAATGGCTACGAAATCATCAAGGTAATTAGTAAAAAAAGCGATAAAATTGAATTAAGTCACATTATGGTTAAAGTCCAGTTAACTCGTGCCGACAGTTTGCAGACCAAGAAGACCGCACAAAAAGTCCGGGAAATATTAAATAAGGGTGCGAGTTTTGATTCCCTCGCACTAATATATTCAGATGACCCAATGACCAAAGATAGCGGAGGATTCCTTGGTCAATTTCTTATAACTGGACTTCAGGAACCGTTTCGTAGTGCGATTGAAAAATTACCAACCGGGGTAGTGTCTGAACCAGTTCTTTCCGAACATGGTTATCACATAATTAAGGTTTTAACTAAACAGGAAGAGCGAGTTCTTTCTTTGGAAGAGATGCAGGACCAAATTAGAAACTATCTGTTTGATGAGCAATTGAAAGAACGACTCGACGAATATTTGACTAAGATTGCTGCACGCACTTATATCGAAAAACACATTTATTAGCAATCAACAAAATCCAGATAGGCATTTGCCAAAGAATTGGTTTAAGATAAGAAGATTCCGGATAAGTGATTATGGTGCACTTATTAAATTATGGGATTCGGCTAAATTACCATATAAACCAAAAGGTCGAGATAGTCGCGAACAAATTCAGCGCCAGATTAAAAAATCCTATACTCTTTCTTTAGTCGCTGAGCTTGATGGTAAAATTATTGGCTCGGTATTTGGAACACACGATGGACGCAAAGGATGGATAAATCGGCTTGCGGTAGCGCCCGCATATCGACAAAAGGGAATTGGTCGAAGATTAGTTGATGAACTAGAAGTACGTTTTCACAAACTGGGTATTGGAATAATCGCAAGTCTGATTGAGGATTGGAATAAGACATCATTGATAGCATTTCAAAAGTTGGGGTATAAAAAGCATAAAGATATAACATACTTCAGTAAAAGAAAAACTTCTCAGATATAACTTAATAATTTTATTGTTTACTTTTTAGAGAATCCTTTTTACAATATAATAGTCTATATAAACAGTAGAGTATGAAATTATCAACACGATTCAGATACGGTACAAGGTTAATGATAAACCTTGCTCTTAATTATAATAAAGGTCCGGTTATACTAAAAAGTGTCGCAAAGACTGAAAAGGTTTCGAAAAAGTATTTAGAACAAATTGTAATTAAGTTGATGTCGGCAAACCTTGTCAAAAGTGTTCGCGGACCTAAAGGCGGGTATGTTTTAGCCAAACCTCCTAATAAAATTAAAATTATCGAAATATATAATATCTTGGAAAAAACCCCGGTGTTGGTTCCGTGTTTAAAAAGACCGAGCGTCTGTTCGTTAGTTAAAACCTGCACGGCAAGAGAAATGTGGCAAAAGATGCAAGAAGATATTTTTTCACAATTAACTAAAAATACATTGAGCGATTTGGCAAAACAAAAGTTAAACTAAACAAATAAAAACATGAGAAAAGTGAGCATTTATTTTATTTTGTTGGCTTTACCACTTTTAACGTTTTCGATTGATATTAGTGGCGCAGTTGACACTCGATTAGAAATAAACGATTTTAAAGATGTAATGTATGCATTACACGGTGCAGAAGTAAACATTAAATATACTTACGCAGATGAATCGGGAGACCGCTTGTTAGCATTTGTGCAAATTCCATACTCTTCTCATTTCAAAAGTGATATGTTCTTAGAGCATTACGGTGATGCGTACCTGGTAATCAAAGGTTCGCTCGAGCAACCAAATATTCGTATCGGCAGATTTGATATTCCATTTGGGTTATTAAAAACATTTGATTCTCACTTCTCGCTTGCTCCACAATTATTTGATAGGAGTTTAGGGTTAAAAAAAGATATCGGAGCGGAAGTTTTTGGATATTATAAAATATTCACTTACGACATATCTTTTACACAAGGGTTTAACAGTTTCGAGAAGCCTAGAAATGACCAACCAATTACTTTTAGATTAGGCTTAGACAACGATGCAGTAAAATGTGGCATGTCATATTTAAATGCAACTCATTCGATGGGTGATATGGCAAAAACGAAAAGAATAGGGATTGATATCGAGAAAAATATTAATCCAATTATTTTAAGAGGAGAAGCGGTCATTGGCAGAGAACCGGATGGTAAAGGGTTTACATTAATGTTAGACTTTCCGTTTTTCTTCGGTATCGAAGGAAGAGGAACCGGACTATTATGGAACAACAAAACTTCCTACCAAGGTTACGGAATCGAATTTAAAAAAGATTTTTCTTTCCTAACCATCGGTGCTGGTTTTGTTGTTGAAAAAGAATCAGAAACAAAAACTCAAGTTTTACTACAAACCATTGTTAGATTATGAACCGAATAAATAAGACCTATTTTCTCATTACCGTATTCTCGCTACTCGCTACTCAGTTTTTATCCGCCGGTGTCTGCATTTGGCGATTTCCGGACAAAGATATACAAACGCTGTTTCCCAAAGCAACTGGCTATAAAACTGAAGTTTTAACCTATTCAAAACAAGAAAGGGTAAAAATCGAAAGTCTATTAGGAGCTAAGCTTGATGATGACGAGACTAAATTTAATTTCTATCGGATTAAAAAGGATACGGCAAAGATTGGTTTGGTTTTGACCCATTCGGCAAAAGGACAATATGGTGCGATTGAGGTAGTGATTGGACTTAATAATAAAGCGGAAGTTATCGGGGTTTTGATTCAACGAGACCGGGAAATAAAGAGTAAAGAATTGCGCAGTAACAAATTTTTAGAGCAGTTCTTAAATAAGATGGCTAAATCGAAATTTGATGATATAAAATCAGTAAAAGGTGCTGAAAAGGCATCTAAAGCAGTTGTTCTCTCGGTAAGAAAGCTGCTCATTGTAAATAAAATATTGGGACATGTTCCCAATCAACAGGGGGAAAAATGAAATATTTTCTTGGAATTGCATTATCGATAATGTTACTTTTTATTGCTTGTGCGAAAAAAGTGGAATATGGTCAAAAAATAAGTACAGCCCAACAAGTTCAAGTAAAAGACATTCTTAGTAAAGAATATGTAGGAAAAGACGTAAAGCTTGAAGGCAGGATAACCTTAGAATGCGGTTCGGGCTGTTGGTTCAATTTAGAAGACGAAACCGGTAAGATTTATATCGATTTATTACCATCTAATTTTGCAATTCCCCAGTGGGTTGGTAAAACTGTTGTTGTAAATGGTAAAGTAATTGAAGACGAAGGTGAAATGAAGTTGATTGGTAAAGGAGTTAGCCTTAAATGAACTTTTTCAAGCTCGCATTTAAAAATCTTCTTAGACGGAAGATTAGAACTATATTAACAATACAAGGGATTGCAATTGCGATTTTCGTTCTATTCTCGCTATTATCTTTTCAGAACGGTTATAAAAATTCGCTAACCAGAGAGATGAATGATTTAGGTATAAACATATTAGCGGTACCAAAAGGTTGCCCTTATGAAGCGGCATCTTTAATCGTCCATGGCGGTGTCATACCTAAATACCTTGATGAAGCCGACTTAAAATCAGTTTCAAGTATCAGCGGAATCGAGTTAGCGACACCGATATTCCTGAGTCAAATCTATGAAAAAGAGCAGGAGCGAACCAGTATTATCTACGGTATAATTCCGCAAGAATATAATAAAGTAAAACCAGGCTGGAAAATAAATGGGCAATATTTTAATATTGATGATACTGCGGCAATCGTTATCGGTAATGAGGTTGCATATCAGGAAAAACTTGGCGTTGGCGACGAAGTCTATTTCCCATCGGTCGGTAAAGTTTATAAAGTCACT
>Ga0315288_10004648_pt1 | contig 17494 bp, 17 predicted proteins | sample YL17G11_20_MG_FD_203454 | JGI IMG/M metagenome (GOLD analysis project Ga0315288, IMG submission 203454) | Sediment microbial communities from Yellowstone Lake, YNP, Wyoming, USA - YL17G11_20 | ecosystem: Environmental > Aquatic > Freshwater > Lake > Sediment | place: USA: Wyoming | collected... | reverse complement strand
TGGTACTTTAACACCCCAGGTCAAATCACGGGTGATTGCCCTATCTTCCAGTCCTTGCGAGAACCAACCTTTACAGAATCGTACCACATTATCTTTCCAATGAGTCTTTTCACCAATCCATTTTTCTAAGGGTTTTTGGAATTGACTCAATTTAAAGAAGTAATGGGTAGTTTTTCGCTCTTCTGGCTTTTCGCCGCAGGTCTTACATTTTGGTTCGATTAGATTGAACGGTTCGAGCCATCGTCCGCAGCTTTCGCATTGGTCACCGCGGGCTTTATCATTTCCGCAATGCGGGCAGGTTCCGGTAACATAGCGGTCAGCCAAAAACATATTGCATTTATGACAGAAGAATTGGCTTATTGTTTTGGGATAGATATACCCCTTATCATAAATCTTGCTAAAGAAATCCTGGGCAGTCTTATGATGTAATGGTAAAGAAGTTCGGGAATAGTTATCAAAACTGCAACCAAACTTCTCAAACGATGCTTTGATACTTTTGTGGTATTTATCGACAATAACTTGCGGGTTGACTTTCTGTTTATCCGCCGCAATCGTGATTGGTACACCATGTTCATCCGAACCGCAGATATGAATAATATCGCTGCCTTTTAAACGTTGGTAGCGAACATAAATATCCGATGGCAGATAGGCGCCAGCAAGATGCCCTAAATGTATTTCACCGTTAGCATACGGCAAAGCACTTGTAACTAAAATTTTCATTTTATTTCCTATTCTAAAAATATATTTTTAACCACGAATGACACGAAAACCCACGAATAACACGAAATTTTATTTATGTTCATTAGTGTTCATTTGTGGTTTCATTTTGTAAATTAAATTATGCTATTAATATACAGATTGTCAAGAATAAAACTTATTTCCACAGAATCTCAGAGGCACAGAGGAATAATAGGAAGAACTCTGTGTCCTTTGTGGCTTAGTGTCTCTGTGGTATGTTTTTAATAAAAGATTATCGCCATGCCTGCTTAGAGCATGGCATCATGGATGATGTATTGAAAAATCTTGCGTTGAAATTAATCACCAAGAGGATTGTATTCTTATTTTTAAAAATGTCAATATTGGATTTCTTTAATGAGACCAATAATTGTATCTTTTATTTTCTCTATTATCTTTTGATGTTTTGTATAGCTCTGAGTTTGGATAATTCTGTAAAGAAAGTTCCCCAACTAACCCCAATTGCATCAAGATAGTTTAGGATTGTAGACAAAAATGGATTTTTTATCATCCCTTTTTCAATCTGGGCTATATAACTTCGGCCTGTTTTGGGGTTAATTCCCATTCTTTCCGCAACTTCTTTTTGAGATAATGCACTTTGTTTTCTAATTCTGGTAAGTTTTTCCGCAATCTCTTTAGTAAAAATAAACATAGAAAATATTAGTTGTAACTAATGTCTCTGTCAAGTGATTTTTTAATCTAACTCACTAATAACTAACAACCAATCCCTAACAACTAACAAGATAGGGGAGGTATCCCCGCCATATAGAACTGTGTATAGTACTAAGGTAAAAGGGCGTTTTAGTTGGAGTTTAATTTGAGGTTTTAGTTCGATATAAAATTGGATTCATAATAAGATATCTAAATGATTATTTAGTCGAAAATATATTTGAGAATCTATCAGGAATTATATCAAGGATTATATCACGGGATATATCAGGGGATAAAAAAGGTCATTAAAGAGAATATAAAACAGGCATTATAGTGGTCAAGACGAAAATTTAAAAGTCAAAAATCAAAAGTCAAAATAACAAATCAAAATGTAAAAATAGTTAAACAAGTCCCCATTTTGATATGTAGATTATGGGTGTTATCATAAATGACTCATACTATGGAATACAATTAAACTTCTTTAATAATTAACTAACTTATCACGCACTAAAATTCATAACATACTCGGATTTTCCAGTTATTGATGTAAAGGACACTGGACGATGGTATCACAAAGTCGGAGGAGAATTTTTTAAACTTTAATCCAATACCTAATGAATATGAAAAACCATTCGAAAAATCTTGATTCCGATAAATGTTACCGTATTCATCTTTTAATTGTAAGTAAGATGATGTCCCAGCACGAAGAAAAATATAATTGGTTGGTTTATATTCCACAGCAAAGGGTAATATCAAATTGTGGGTATAGGTTGTAAGAGAATCAGTGAGTACGATATCGGTCTTATACATACTTCCATAGCCAATTAGAACTTTTTGATGAAGAAAATCTTCCCATCCAACCGATATTTTACCTGTAAGTTCATTATCAATTTCAGATAAAAAAGTATTTGATGGAAACTGTATTTCTTCAATTGTGTTTGGTTGACCACAATCAATTAATAAATGAAAATATTTATTTTTATTATTTAACCTATTAGAATATAAATATGTAACTCGTGGTATAAATTTTAAATTCATACTATCAGAAGTTTCAAATCTTTGTAACGCTTCTGCAATATCACGAAATTTTATCTTGATTAGACTACCCGCGAGCATAATTTCATGTAAAGCATCTGTCCCCAAAATACAACCAAGTTTTAAACGGTTGAGTTCATAATAATCGTTACTTTCATTATATTGAATGTAATTAGTCCAAGCATACTCACTTGCTGCTTTTACTTTTTTTATTTCAGTGCCTATTTCAAGTCCGAATGGTTTTTTCGATAATTTAAGACCACCCATTATTCTGCTCTGAAAAAAATAATTACTTATCATTGAATATTTATGAGGAGCATCTTGTCTTTTACTATATTCAGCAAAACCCTCAATTAAGACTCCAAAAGGATTTTTAACCAAAAGACCAGAATAAATTGGTCCGGTACGAGTAAATTGATATGTAGTATATGTAGTATAAGACCGTTGCAACTGTACAAAATCGCCATCAAATATATGAGCCGGATTACGCAATAAATCGGTTTCAATGTCAGAAATAATTCCTGCCATGTCTTTACCCATTGCTTCAATGCGATAGGAAATACCTTGACCAAAAATCATCGTACAGATTAAACTAAGTATTATTAATGATTTCAGCATATCCGCTTCTTAACATATTTAACTACATTATAACAACTAATTAATTGATTGTCAAACATAGAAAACTATACCGGATTTTATCGAACACTGCGGAGACATAAAACCACTGAGAAACACAGAGCAATTACTCTATGACCATTGTGGCTCAGTATCACCGCGGTATTTTTTTAAATCTTTATCTGGTCAGTATTAATTTCTTAGTAAATTTCTGTTTTGGTGTTTCGAGGGGGGGTAGAAATAAATTCTTTCTGCGACTGGCGATTATTTTCTCATTAAGGTCAAAAATATAAGTGTAGTGGCTATTTAAGAACAGTCGAAAGTTTCTGAGTAATGTCTTCAGGTTCGTAGATAACTATTATTCCCACTTTCTCAAATGCCTTTATTTTCTCTGCCGCCGTACCTTTACCACCAGCAATGATTGCTCCGGCATGACCCATGCGTTTGTCAGCGGGCGCAGTTTGTCCGGCAATGAATCCAAATACCGGCTTAGTAACATTCTTGGTTATGAAATCAGCGGCTTTTTCTTCATCAGTACCGCCTATCTCGCCAATAATTACAATCGCTTCGGTTTGTTTATCCGCTTGAAATAATCTAAGACAATCGATAAAATTAGTTCCAATAATCGGGTCACCACCAATACCAATTACAGTTGATTCACCATATCCAGCCTTGGTAATATGGCTTGCAATCTCATAGGTTAAAGTGCCAGAGCGAGAAACAACTCCCACTTTCCCTTTTTTAAATGCAATTCCTGGTAGAATGCCAACTTTGCAGATTCCTGGAGAAATCAACCCAGGTGAATTAGGTCCGACTAAACGGGTCTTTTTATCCTTAAGATAAGCAAGAATTTTGACCATTTCTAATGTCGGTACACCTTCAGAAACACAAATAACCAAATCAAGTTCAGCATCAATCGCTTCATAAATTGCATCCGGTGCAAATTGAGCAGGGACAAATATAATTGAAGTGTTGGCATGAGTTTTTTCTTTTGCTTGTCGGACAGTATTAAATACCGGCATACCAAAAATGTCAATTCCACCTTTACCAGGGGTTACACCACTAACAACTTTTGTGCCATAATCAAGCATTTGTTGAGCATGGAATGAACCATCACGTCCAGTAATTCCTTGTATAATCACTTTTGTGTTTTGATTCACTAGTATAGCCATATTCTATCCTTTCAGTGCCTGAGTTACTTTTTTAACGCCTTCGCTCATAGTTTCCGCAAAGATAATCGGTGAATTTTCAAGGAGACTTCGGGCTTTATCTTGATTCGTACCGACTAATCGAGCTACTATTGGTAGAGCAATTTTTTCTTCTTTCATTGCCCAGAGTAACCCTTGTGCAACATCGTCACAACGAGTTATGCCACCAAAAATATTCACTAATATCGCTTTAACATTTTTATCCGCAGTGATAATTTTCATTGCTTCTCGCATCTTTTCAGGCGACGATGACCCACCAATGTCTAAAAAATTAGCTGGATTACCTCCATATCGTTTAATCAAATCCATTGTTGCCATAGCAAGTCCAGCACCATTCACAACACAACCAACATTACCGTCGAGTTTGACATACGACAAATCAGCTTTTTTAGCCTGGACCTCTGACGGTTCTTCACTCTCAATGTCCCGCAATGCTGAGATATTTGGATGTTGATATAACGCATTATCATCAAAGACAATTTTGGCATCAACTGCCATAAGTTTCTTTTCGTTATTGACCGAAATTAATGCTAATGGGTTAATCTCAACTAACGAACAATCCAGATCGAAAAAGACTCGAGCTAAGTTTGTCGTGATCGTAACAAAGCTATTGACTAATAATGTATCAGTAAAAAGTTGATATCCGATATTTCTTACTTGAAAGGATTTAATGCCAAGCAGGGGAGAAATACTTGTAGACAGAATTTTTTCCGGTGTTTTCTGGGCAACTTCTTCAATATTCATTCCACCAGAAGCAGATGAGATTAATACCGCAGTCTGTTTTTCACGGTCAATGGTAATTCCTACATAGTATTCGGCTTCAATGTTGATACCTTCAGCAAGCAGGGCTTTTTTTACGATCAAACCTTTAATGTTCATGCCGAGGATTGCTTTAGCATGAGATTCTAATTCTACAGGAGTCTTTGCTATTTTTACACCACCGGCTTTACCACGTCCGCCAACTAACACCTGCGCTTTTACAACAATTGGAAAGGATAATTCTTTGGCGATGGTTTTTACCTCATCTAAAGAAAAAGCGACCTTTTCCTTTGATGTTGGTATATTATATTTTCTAAAGATTTCTTTTGCTTGATATTCGTGTATTTTCATTACTTTATCCTTTTATATTTAGAGTTTTAATCTTAGTGAAGTTTTAATATCTATATTCTAATCTTATAAAACTATTTACCTTTTTGTCATTATTGTAATAAATCCCAGCTAATACTCGTAAGTCAACACGTGGTTGGTAATAGATTTCTGGACCGACTAATATCGTCTTCTCTACTGTGCCCGAAGGGAATGTTGTCGGCAAAGCTTCACCTGCTTCCCAGGTTTTATTATCCAAATCACCTCGATTTCCATCACCACGTCGAGTCAGACTTGCTACAAAATTCAGTCGTAATTTAGCTACTGGATAATATTCAAATCTTAAAAAGAGTTCATCCGCATCCGGGCCTAAACTGTGTCCTAATGGAACTGAATAACTGGTATAGGCAATATGTAATATTCGATGATAATAGGTATATCGGGTAATCTTAGAGTATTCAGCACGCATTGCAAATTGGCTATATGGAAAATAAGTACCAAGTGTTAGACCATAGGCATTGGGTGGGCGATTGGTTCGATGATTGAATTCATAATTATCTAACAAAAATTGACCATAAATTTTACATTGCTTGATATAAGTTACAAAATCAAAACCAATCAGAAGATTATCATCGTGTCCGGTATTAGCTACTTCCTCATAAATGGGAATGAGCGGATTTAGATAGCCCCAAAAGCCTTTGGTTTGTAACGAGTCAAAGGAATAGACTGCAAGCATTGTTCCACCCAATTTTATGTGCCTACCTAGATTGAATTCAAGCCGTTGTCCCGACAAAAAACGATGATAATAATACCAAGAAGAAAGGGTAGAAACAAACCATAATGCTTTGTAATTTTTATTACCAGTACGAAGTTGAATTTGATCCATTGATGGTGCAATGTTTGACAATAGTACTGAACTGCGATATCCCGGTCCTAAATAAAGATAATCGCGTCCCAATTCTACAGTTAAGAAATAGAACGGAAAAGAGAGGTATGCTTCTTTAACATCATAAGTTATTATATTACTTGACTCCATAACTCGCATACCTAGAACATGAAAAATATTGGCATCGGTTGTATCGTAAATTTTCTTTCTGTAATAAGTCAATTCTGAATGATGAAATAGGCTTATTTTGCTGTTATGGTCTAAATTAAATATGATGCCACCAGACACAGTTTGATTATCTGGAAATATGTTATTTCCATAAGGAGTTAACCAATAAGGTAATTTACTATGTACCAATTGTCCATAGAGATTAATAAAAACATCGCCTGAACCATAATTAATTTTTGCGACTGGTTTATACCGTGCAATATGTATGTCCATCAGTAAATCATCGGAAAATTCGCGCAGGAGACGATTAATATAGAATCCTGCTTGAGGATTATTATAAGACTTGTTGATATTTGATTCTTGTAGAAGGTTAATGACTTCTTGTCTTGTCCACGGTTTGCTTGTAGGTGGAATTGATTTTATATAACCGGTAGTTTTCAGGTAATCAACTGCATCATAAATCCAGGAGTCAGTTGTGATGTTATCTAAGGGAGCAGCAGAGCTAAAACTACAAACTAAAAACCAAAAACCAAAAACACAAAAACCTTTAACCACGAATAACACTAATAGACGAATATCACGAATGAATGATTGTAGTTGACCCGAACCGGGTATTCGTGTCATTTGCAGAATTCGTGCAATGGACTCGTTTTCATTTCGCCTACGCTTCGCGTTTCGTGGGAGTGTTTTCATTCTTTCGTGTTTTTAATATTTAATTTATCGTATGATTCCTAGCCAGTCTCTTAACAAGAACTGAAAACGACCAATAAGAAGTGAAATACGAGCCATTACCGTATATCCAAATGATGCACCAAATCCGACCATTAGAAAGATAATACCGACTTCAGCTGCAAATTTGGTTGATTTTACCCGTTCTTTAGAAAAGAAGAAATAGATTACTGTGCAAATTAATCCGATAAAAGAAATAAGTGCCCAAAGAAAAAAGTCCCAACGTGCAAAAATACCTGGGGTTAAAACCGCACCTTGAATTTGTTTAATCACACTCGCTTGAAGTGTTGCTGGAATTGCCGCACCCGCACCAAATCCTAAGACTAATCCCATCGGTAACCGTATTAACCATGAAACTTGAGGGATAAACCGGGCAAAATAGCACAACCCAAACAATAAAGGAATTATGTTTAATAGTTGACCATGTTTGAAGAGCGGGACGATTAAGTCGGGATAAAGCACATTATGATACGAAATTGATATTGAGTAGCCAACCGATACACCAACAAAGAGATGTTCAGCAAATTTATAGAGAGGATTATCTTTATATAAGAAAGAGAAAATACAGAATGTTAAAAAAGCACCAACCCAAATCCATAAGCTATGCGCCAGGTTCATTTTGCCCCCTTCGATATTGTTTTACGAGTAAAAAAATACCCAACATTTCCTAATACAATTAAAATAAGTATTAACAGATGCGCTAAAGATTGAGAATCCATTGCTTGTGATGCCGGACTGGATTGTTGGCTATAACCTTTTTCTTTAACTAAAAATTCATATTCGGATGCACCTTTCATTCCACCCAACATACCAGTTAATTGGCCAGTCTGTAAATAGGGATAAGCGTCAGCGGCGGAGACTGCAGTAACTCCAGCTCCAATTTTAAGACCGTAGCGAGATTGTGCGTACGCAATCCAGGATTCATAACCAGGTGTACCAGCTGATAATGAGATAAAAAATGGCACATCACGATAGTTTTTAATATTAGCCATCATTGGTAAAGACTCTAATGGTGTTCCATAGTAGTCAGCAGGGTATGCCTTTCTAATGTCCTCACCCATACCTAAAACGACCGGTAATACGCCGGATTTCCAACCCAAAAAAACATAATCTTTGCCGTATACTTTATTATACTCATGTGAAACCGTTTCTAATGCTTGTTCGCCTAAACCCATACCCGTAATCCATAAACCAAGAAGAACGACTTTTACATCTTTAGCAAAAGCATGTCTGAGAATTGCAGTGAGCATTGGATACAATTCGGGCATTGAACCGGGGTCAAAGTCAATTGATATCATTAGTGGTTTACCTACAGGAATCGCATCAACCGCATTAAATATCGCTTCAGCCCGACTACTGGCACGACTAATCAGCCCAAATGGTTTTAGTAACGGGATGATAATGACCACCGATAAAATTATGAATATTATTTTACGGTCGATCTTTCCTAATGCTTGAAAGAATTTCATTAACTCCTCCCGCCGCCAAGCCAGCCACGTTCGATACCTAGTATAATCTTAAGGGAAGTTGCAATACTACCTAAAGCAATACCGAAAATAATTCCTCTTTTTGCTGCTGTATTCGGTACGGTAAGAATCCATTCAGCTAATTCTGGTAAACGTTTAGAAATTGCCGAGCCGATCGGAACCATACCTAACATAACAATAAATGCAGCAATCAAGAGAATAGTTGCTTCTTTTGTTCGGGCGCGGAAAGCGCGATACGCGGCGGATGCCATATAAAATGCTAATATTGAGAACATCGTCGAATTAACCGGCACAAAGATATTTCGGAAAATCACCTGTAACCAGGAACCTCGTCCAATACCACCAAACAATCCGATTACTGCGGTTACAACCAGAGCAATAATCGTAATAATCGAAAATTGCCAGCCGGAAACTTTTCTGCGAATTTTTGTTGTATGGTGCATTGTCAGACTGCCAACGCCTAAGACTAAGGCGAAGATTGAAATAATTAGAATCCACTTCAGAACAATGTCATAGGCATTAGTGGATATTGGATGAGGTACAAAAAATTGTACCATCATAAAAATGCCCATAATAAAACATATGGCTAAAGGAAGTGTTCGTTGCATTATTCCTCCAAATTAATTAACACTAAAGAAGTTTATAAGATTTTGAAAAAATGGAAATGCTTTTGAAAGTAGCATCAGTGCGGTCGCCACTAAAACTGTAGCAATAATTATAACTTTGCCATAGTCTTGTCCAACTAAGGAACCCAGAAGTATCGGTTCGCGGGATAGATACGCAGATGCAGCGTAAAGCTCTTCCCCAATCAAAGTATAATCACAGGCAGTGATAAAAAATGGCAATTGGAAGATCGAATCAGTCCCGGCAATTTGAATTGCACCGGTCGTTGCACCGGTTTCAGCTAAAACTAATGATTCCGCCCAGAACATGCCCAGAAAGAAATTGGTTGCGGGTTTTTCTCGCACCATAATCCCATTGACTGCTGCGGCATAAGCAAACTGGCTATCCGTGATAAAGAATATGTTGTCCGGTTTATAAACATCCGGTCGTCCAACGCTCGTATATGCTTCTTTAACAACTTCTCGGCAGACCGTATAGACAATGGGGTCACGATTCGGGACAATTAGGGTTGTTTCATGTTGAGCAGTCTTTTTTGCTACTTCACCAAGAATATTGATAGCAGCAATCGTAGCAACCTCACTAATACCGGAAAGCCCAGGTACATACAGGATTGGCTTACCCATTTCGGTTGCACGCCCAACCGCTTCATCAACCGCATCAAGACCAGGAATACGTCGGATAAAGAGTTTTTTACCTCTACGGGCATGTGTAATATAATAAAGAATCAAACTGAAAAATATTATAATTCCAATTAGTACATTGATGCGGTTTGTATTAAATAGTTGAGGAGAACTTTTTGCAAGGTTAGATATTGTGGTATTGGCACGAATCGTATCCGGCGCAACATATTTAAAAGTAACAATTTGGTATGAATATTCTTTATTATTTGTAACAGTTTCGTCAATATATCGTCGTTCAAATTTAGTAACTGTTCCAATCAGACTGAACGCCCCTCCTTTTTCTGTACGCAGTATCTGGAAACCGTCAATTACACTATCATCAGGACTGCGTGCCCAGGTAATTGTGATACTTTTTCCTGCATCATTTGGTGTGTCAAATGCTTTAACATTAGTCGGTGGTCCGATTTGTGCAAAAATGGATTGAAAGATTAGAAGATTAAAGATTATAAGATAACAAATTTTCCAATTTTTCATTTATTTCCTCCTTAATTCAACCACGGATTAAACGGATTAGACGGACGAAATAAAAAATCTATGAAAATCTGTGTAATCAGTGGTTTCATTGTTCTTTACATTTACAAGGATTTTTACGGCATTTGGGACAGCCATTTTTATATTTTTCTATTGCTTTTTCTAATTTTATTCCAGTAAGACTGGCTAAAGTTACGAGCCAGGCAAAACAATCTGCAAATTCTTCTTCAAGATGTTCTTTCGACTTTTTGTCTTTGGATTTTGACTTTCTTATTGCTCTTGCCAATTCGCCGACTTCCTCAGCAAACCACATATACGTTCCTTCAATACCGCGTTTTTTATCTTTGGAAAAATAGAGTTTTTCGATTAGCTTTTGAAACTCGTCAATCGTCACGCTTTAAGTATGCTTAAAAAATCTTCTTTGTCAAGATAGAATCCAGAGATTTTCAACGCAGAGACCGCAGAGACCACAGAGAAGAAAATAATCTTTTCTTTTTTGCCTCCGCGAACTCCGCGTACTCTGCGATTAATAATCATTGTGACCTCTGTGCACTCTGTGTCTCCGTGGCAAAGATATTAACGAAACTTGACTTATTGTTTTCCTTAACTATATTTAAGTGAATATCGGCGTGTTTGAACTAGTCAGATAAATTGTTAATTTGGAGAGAAAATATGTTGATAAAAGATGTGAAAGAATGTGAAGAATTTATTGCCGGCGACAATTCAATTTTGAAAGAATTATTAAACCCATTAAAAGAAGATGTTAATATACGCTATAGTCTTGCTCTGGCAAAGGTCAAACAAGGTGAAATTACTCTTGCACACAGGTTAGAGAGTTCGGAAGTCTATTATATTTTAGAAGGGGAAGGAGAAATGTATATAGATACCGAAAAGGAAAAAGTGTTTGCTGGGCAAGTAATCTATATTCCTCCAAACTCAGTTCAGAGAATAAAAAATACTGGGAAGAATGACTTGGTCTTTTTATGTATCGTTGACCCGGCTTGGAAACAAGAAAATGAAGAAATAGAAGAATGAATAATTTCAGTTTGACAGACCGCATCCGCATTGTTTGTTCTTTACATTTGACATTACCTGAGAAATAAGTAAAATCAGATAGAAAATAAATAAGAGGAAAATGCAATGAAAAATTATAAGATTGTTGTTGAAAAACATCCTGACGGATATGTTGCTTATCCAGTCGGACTTAAAGGAGTTGTGGTTGGACAGGGTGATACATATGAAGAAGTACTATCAGATGTTAAATCAGCGATTCACTTTCATATCGAGACTTTTGGAAAAGAGGTTAATGGTGAGAAATTTTCTAACAGAGGAGAAAAAGTATACGGTTTATTATAACTATTTATCGGGATGAAGACGGTATGTATATTGCAGAATGTCCATCCATACCAGGTTGTGTAAGTCAGGGTAAGACTGAACAAGAGGTAGAGAAGAATATCCAAGACGCGATAAAAGAGTGTTTAGAAGTTCGCACTGAAAAAGGAATGCCTTTAACGGTTACCACTCGACAGATTGAAGTTCTTATCTGATGCCAGGGGTTCCATTATTACGACCCAAAGAAGTAGTTAAGATTTTTGAGAAATTTGGTTGGTAAATTGCTCGTCAACGAGGAAGTCACATTATCTTAACGAAAGAAGGACATATTGCAACATTGTCAGTTCCCAATCATCCTGAAGTGGCTCGTGGCACACTGCGAAGTTTAATCTTAAAAGCAGGACTAACAATTGATGAATTCATAGAAGCATACGAAAAAACATAACCGTTGTAACCATAAATAATTTGTGTAATCGTTTTATTAATCAGTGCTGTGCCCCGCACCTATTTTCAAAAAGATGCAAGTTTAACTCGTGCTTTTTCTGATAATAACACTGTCGTGAAATAGGTGCGTGGGTAATCATAGACTTCTTTGGGAAGTCTATGAAACTTGACTTTATATAAGTAATTGGTATATTTAGGGGATGTTGAATGGTCATAAATTTGAAAACTTGACGGGACATATAAATCCAAGAAATATCCCTAAATATATTTGTGATGTGAAAATATGTGTTGATATAACACAAGGGAGATAATATGAAGCGATTGTTTTCTATAATCGGACTAATAGTCCTTGCCGGATTCATCTGGCTCGGAACTGGGTGTAAGAAGACGAACATACAAGAACCCTGTCATGGTTGGGTAGTTGGTTCATCGGTGAGTGGGTATGGAACCATCCTTCACACAACAGACAATGGCGACACCTGGAATCGGCAGGGCGACACAACGATGATTCCCGATGCTGACCTTATGAGTGTCTCTGCGGTCAATAATCAAACGGTATGGGCTGTTGGATCCTCATACCCTGGAAACACAGGTCAAAGCTTTGGTACAATTTTGCACACCACCAACGGTGGACAAATCTGGACCAGACAAGGGTCACCCACCAGCATCCCTGATTGTAGCCTTTTGGGCGTCAGCGCGGTGAATGACCACATTGCTTGGTCCGCGGGCTCCTCGGGCACTATCCTAAAGACATCAGACGGCGGTGCCCATTGGATTCAGCAGGCGCAAGGCATCTTACCAAACACTACCTTCCAAGCCATATATGCTTATGACCACAATCACGTCTGGGCCGTAGGTGTGAGTATCCTTGGCACTACCGATACTGCGGTCATCCTTCACACCACCGACGGTGGTAATACATGGGTCAGACAGGGCGAAACTGAGCTGCAGGGTGTAGTGGGTCTGATTGACATTCACGCGGTTAGTCCGAATACGGTCTGGACCGTGGGCACCGACAACGCAAGTTTTCTCTCTACCGATGGTGGAGCACACTGGGTCAACAAGCACATAGCGCAGGGAGGAATCGTTCACAATAATGCCGTCTGCGCAGTCACCGAACAGACGACCTGGGTCGCGGTTGATGCCGGCGCGATGTACTTCACCGCGAACACAGGCGACACCTGGGCATACTCGAGGACACCGATTCACGGGATATGGCCCAACAATCTTGGAGTCACTGCGGTCAGTGAAGATACAGTTTGGGTCACAAGCGGCGGGGGTGGAACTCCGAGAGGACAGATTTTTCATACTGTTGACCGAGGGACCAACTGGGTCGAACAGTTCGCCTCGGATAGCTCATACCTGCGCGGGATTTCGTTCGTCGGCGCAGCCCGATAGCGGGCAGAGGACATAGTAATTGCCGTTCTTTGAACGGAAGGTCATTCTGTACTTATTCCAGAATCCGCAACTAATTTCAATGAGTTTCTATAAATTTCAATTAAGTTTCTTTTTCTAAATCCTTGACTTTATGTAAGTCTTTGGTATATTCTTTAGATAATACCATTAAGTGACTAAAATGAGAACCAGCTCTTTTTATTTCCTATTTACAATTCTTTTACCGTTTTTAGTTTTTGGGCAGATCGTTGAAAACACAGCTAGCGAGAGCGAGACGACCCACAAAGCTATACCGATTGTTCCAGTGACAGATGTAAAACCTGCAGACGATTTTAAATATCCGCCGTTTAAAGATGCGTTCCGCAAACAGAAAGAGATGAGAAAACAAATGTTTGAAGAGATAAGGAATGATGTCAATGCTAATTTAGAAAAATATTCATATGCGGTAGCTGACACAATTGAAACCTATGGCGATGCTTATAGAATCATATACTTAGGTTATTCCGATAATCCAGTTGTCTATCAATACTTAATAAAAGCACTTCACAATAAAAATACCGATATCGTGATTGATGCTGTTGACGGATTGAGAATTTACGGTGACAAACGAGCTGTTGGCGAATTACTTTCGATTTTGGATAAAAATTCAGAGCGTGTTCGTCTTGCAATTGCAACAACACTTTTTGCACTGATGGAAAGAAAAAAATCAATTGAGACTTTTACTTCTTTTCTAAAAGACTCATTATTATGGAGAGATGCAACATATCGATTGGCATATGAACTTGGTGCGACTTCAGATGCATTTACAGTATTAACTCAAGGATTAGAGAACCAAAAATCCGAGATACAGATACAAGCTTTATCGTATTTTATGATACGTGCTGGTCAAAAATCCGAAACTTTTCCTGTCATACTATTGGCATTACAAGATGAACGACAAGTTCTTCGTCAGGCAGCTTTGGAAGGAATTCTTGATAGAAAGATGGTGTATGGTCCACTTTCTTGTAAGGATGCATTGCCTTTACTAAAGAAACTAAGCAAAGACGAAAATCAAAATTGGGATTCACGAACGCGTGCTCGAGTTTTTACAGAAGATATAGAAGAGACAATCGCTAAAGAAAAAAATAAATAAATATTTTAATGATCTGACAGGTCGCACCCGTACATTTAATTTCCATACGTTTCTATCAATTTCAATTGTGTTTCTATTCAAAAACCTTGACTTTATGTAAGTGATTGATATATTTAGGGGATGTTGAATGATAATATGTTGAGAAAGTTGATGATTGGCAAAATTTATCATAATAGAGAGAAATTTGGGGTTTTCACCCAGAGTCGGTATATCTGCATTGCGTCTATCCCCCTAATTTGGCAGTGTATACGCAATGCATCTATGAACAAGTTGTGCGTCATTGTTATTCAGACAGCAATCAAACTTAAATATGAGATAATATGGAAAAAATGAAAGCATTTATATGTACTAAATACGGACCACCAGAGGTTCTTCAACTAAGAGAAGTTGAGAAACCCTTGCCGAAGGATAATGAAGTGCTTATTAAAATATATGCAACAGCAGTAACAGCAAGTGATATTTTCATTCGTAGCTCACAATTGCCTATCCAATTTCTAATACCGATGCGTTTAATGTTAGGTTTGACAAAACCAAGGAAGTCCATAATAGGATTGGTGTTGGCAGGAGAGATTGAGTCAATAGGTAAAAACGTAAAGAGATTTAGAATAGGTGACCAAGTTTATGGTCTTACCGGATTTGGACTTGGTGCTTATGCTGAGTACAAATGCATGAAAGAGACAGATTCTAAGCATGGATGTTTGGCAATAAAACCGGCTAATATATCCTATGAAGAGGCTACCGTGGTTATTTATGGTGGACTTTTGGCATTTCAATATATGGAAAAGGGAAATATCCAACGTGGACAAAAAGTGCTTATTTATGGAGCTTCTGGAACATCTGGAACAACGGCAATTCAATTAGCTAAGTACTTGGGGGCAAAAGTTACTGGTGTATGCAGCACAACAAATTTGGAACTGGTGAAATCTCTGGGGGCTGATACTATAATTGATTATACCAAAGAGAATACTATAAATCCAGGACTGCAATACGATTTTATACTTGATGCTGTTGGTAAAATTAAAACTTCAAAATTGAAAGAGGCGTGTAAAAAAGCACTTGCTCCAGGAGGGAAATACGTATCAATTGATGATGGAAAACTAATATTAGACTCTAAGCGTCTTGCTTTAATCAAAGAGTTGGTTGAAGCTGGACATATAAAACCTGTTATTGACAGATGCTATCCATTTGAAGAGCTTGTCGATGCTCACAAATATGTTGGTAAAGGACATAAAAAAGGAGGAGTAGTAATAAAAGTAAAATAAAAAAATAATGAACGCACAACAAGAGCTCATACGCCATGCGGGTTTCAGCGCAATTTGCAAGTTCAGTTCTCGCTGGCAAAGTTCGTAACGGGTGATCGATTCGCGTCTACGGCATCCCGCACGTTTAATCGAATTAACAAATAATTTCGATAAGTTTCTATCAATATCAATTGAGTTTCTTTTTCTAAATCCTTGACTTTATGTAAGTCATTGGTATATTTAGGGGATGGTTACTAGTAATAAATTTACAAAAATGAATGCAGTAAACAACTCGGAAAAACCTGAATTAAATAAAATCATACGTGATGAAATATTATCATATCGTGAGATGTGTAATAAAATTAATGTCAATACTATTCAAAAAGGTATGAATTTTCACATCAAAAGGAATCTTTCGATTATTTTGATGTCCGTTCGACAAGGGGCACCATACAACGATGAAATTGATAATATTAATAATCTATTAATATATGAAGGGCATGATGTTCCTAAAACAAAACTAAACCCAGATCCAAAAAGAGTGGATCAACCTTTATGGAATGATAAAGGAACGTTAACTGAAAATGGTAAGTTTATAAGAGCAGTAGAAAATTATAAAAAAGGTTTGTGTGTAGCCGAGAAAGTACTAGTTTTTGAAAAATTAGGATCTGGGATTTGGTCAGATAAAGGATTATTCCATTTAATTGATTATAAAACCGAAAATTTGAACGGAAGAAAATTATTTAAATTTATTCTAAAACCGATTGAAGGACAAATAAAAGTTTCCGATATTAAGGAAATTGAAGAACACACAAGAATTATTCCAACTGCTGTTAAAGTCGCTGTTTGGAAGCGTGATAAAGGTAAATGTGTATTATGTGGAAGTACAAAAAATCTCCATTATGATCATGATCTTCCCTTTTCAAAAGGTGGAACTAGTTTAACCGAAAAGAATGTTCGTATTCTTTGTGTTAAATGCAACTTAACAAAAAGAGATAAAATTCAGTAAAAATATTAATAATTGAAAATCTCCGGACACATCCTAAGTAAAGAATGTATTCCGATTGTTTTGTAAGAAGATTATAGAGTTAGTACGGTTAAGGTGTAAAAATAGAAATTTGATGGAAACAAAATAGAAATTGATAGAAATTTATTGAGAATTAATACAAAATCGACTTCATTCCTCAAATATTTTCTTTACATTAGGGTTAGATACGCCCCGCACCAGCTTTGTTAAAGTAACAATATAAATTACCATAACTTTATTGTTTGTTTAAAAATAACTGAAATAATAGAGTCAGATTTTGATGCGGGTGCGGGACGAGCCCAGTAGGTAACCTACCAGACAATCAAGTAGGCAATCTACTCGGTTATCTACTAGGTAATCGGGTAGGTAACCTACTAAGTAACCGACTAGACAATGGGTTAGGTAATATAGTAGGTAACCTACTAGGTGAGCCGGGGGGTTGGGGGGTAGTGTAGTAGTTCACAATTTAGGTAACAGATTAGCAATAAAAGAAAGCTTGTCAAGAGGGGTAATTTGTCCCAATCCCGAATGCCTTCTTTGATAGTTAT
>Ga0315288_10004646_pt1 | contig 17501 bp, 15 predicted proteins | sample YL17G11_20_MG_FD_203454 | JGI IMG/M metagenome (GOLD analysis project Ga0315288, IMG submission 203454) | Sediment microbial communities from Yellowstone Lake, YNP, Wyoming, USA - YL17G11_20 | ecosystem: Environmental > Aquatic > Freshwater > Lake > Sediment | place: USA: Wyoming | collected... | reverse complement strand
AATGCGAGTTTTCCGTTGTTTTCCATTTTGCAAGAGCTTTTCCCTTTTGAATCCTTGATGTCGTTGAGAAATAATGAACACTGGGAGTCAATTGTAAGAGCCAAGCAAGCAAATTGAATGGTTGATCCAAGATGCCCGTCGAGAAAATGAACCGGGATTCCTCCCCGCACAAACAACCGGGAATCTGTGCGAGTGCAGAAAAATAATGACCACTGGGCTGCATTGTAGAGCGATAACAAGTAAATTGAATGGTTGATCCAAGATGTCAGGAAATTTTTATTGTGTGTTTTAAAAATTTGGAAAAAGAACATAAATGCGTCAAAAAATAAAAACTAAAATTGAAAGCAAGAACATAAATTAAGAAGGAGCGGGTTCCTACTCCTCCATCCCTAAAAAATAAAAAAGAACGTAAATTCATCAAAAATACAAAACGTCTTTCAACTCCAAGCGCAAATTATAAGAAGCTTGGGTTCCTATTCCTCCATTCTTAAAAATAAAAAAGAACGTAAATTCATCAAAAATACAAAACGTCTTTCAACTCCAAGCACAAATTATAAGAAGCTCGGGTTCCTATTGCGCCATCTTGAACACCATCCTTTAGTTCATCACCGAAGAAAGAAATGAGTCTAGATCTTCAAATAACTCATCCGCATTATCTCCGAATTGAATGGGAGAGTTCAATGACTCATAGCATTCCAAAGAATCGTTCGGTAATCCTTGGTATTCCACAGAATCGTTCAAAAGTTCGTTTACCAGTGTATCGACGAGTGTGGGGTCGACGAAGAGGTCAAGTTCCTGTACGTACATGCTCATCTGGATCATATCAGAGACAAATCCACTCTGACGTTGCACATCTTTAAGATACTTGATTTGCTCATCAACCAAGGTACCTTTCACTCTGTATTGTTTAATTCGATTAGGAATGTAGGGAGTGAAAAAAATTGAGATGGGTTGCTCCATTGAGGGAGTTGGAAAATAATGAGCGTTGAGGACCACGGTATACTAAGGACTTGGCGCTAAGTCCTTGGCATGCTCAGATGTGTTTATTAATAGAAATACTTAGACAGCGAATCGTCAAATTCTAATAATAGATTTCGCGCGTTAGTATTTTCTCAAGGTATGCTAAGGACTTGGCGCTAAGTCCTTGGCATGCTCAGATGTGTTTATTAATAGAAATACTTAGGCAGCGAATCGTCAAATTCTAATAATAGATTTCGCGCGTTGGTATTTTCTCAAATTTAAGGATTCATTATTTTCCAGCGCTTCAAAATGACTTCAACTGATTTCAACGTTCTTAAAGTGGCATCTTGTTTCTGTGGAACAAAAGCAAAACAGTTTGTTGTGAAGAAAGAAGGAGCTCACCAAGGTAAGCAGATGTTTACGTGTGCAAATGCTATCTACAACGCACGCGACAAGAAAAACTATGGAGGATGTGTTTACATGGCTTTCGAGGGCGATGTTGTTGCTTACTGCGCAGAGTGCGATCGCGTCATGCGCTTGTACAAGAATATACTCAGCACTGCTGAATGCATGAACGAAGAATGTTCCAAAGGACCAGAAATGAGGAATACCCCGGTCTGGAAGGCTCTGGATTCGTTCGTTCCAGTTAAACTATGCGAATGCACCAAACCGTTTGGAGTGGCAGCTCATAGCACTACGCGCGTGAATAAAAACGGATTGAAAGAAGATCTCACCAGTGTGTCATTGTATTGCAAAACAAAACCAGTGTCATGTGGTGCAGCACATGGAGCATTGATTCATAACATGAACACTCCATCTGAAAAAGTTGATTTCTACTTTTGAACTTTTAAATCGATGAATTATGTTGAAATAAAACTGAAAATTTATTTTTCAAAAAACTTTTTTATTTTATTTGAAATGCCTGAAACGAATCAAGTCGCGCTTTTCGCAGTTGAAGCTAGTAAACTAATCGAACGTATTTCCAAGGAAGAAAATAATTTCTTGAGACAGCATGAACAGTTTAATAATGTTCTCGAGTTTGTTACAAAACTAAAGGAGACGCAGAGCCTCAGAAAAAAACAAATTGATAAACTTAAAAAGAAGTACGCTAATGTGCATGTGGAGATAGGCAAATCTATTCCAGTGGTTATATTCAAGAGCAAAGTTGTTCGCTTCCTTAAAAAGGAAGGAGGCGTAGTTAAGAAGAGCATAAAGAAAGCTATTTCTAAAGTAGGGAAAAAAGTTGTACAAACACTCACTGAACAGTTGACTCAAGATCTGCCTTCAGATGTGTATTCTGAATTGATGTAAAATAAAATTTTATTTCTTTTCATATTTGACTCCTGAATTCTTAGTGAAATTAGAAACTCCTTTGGAATTAAAAATTCCGAGAATAGTGTCTTTGACGCCCGCTCCAATAGCTAGTCCGTTCATCTGTCTCCGTTGACGGAGCTTTCTCGAAAAAGCGAAATTCTTAGCTGATTCCTCTCTCGCAAATCGTCGAGCAAGAAGACGTTCATTAAATAAAGCAGCTCTCCTCTGTTGTCCAGGCGTAAGTTTCATTTTTATTTTGGATATAGCACAAAAGATTAAATACATATGACTACTAAGGGAAGAAATTTAACGTGTTAAATCGATAGTAATTTAGCGAGCAGCTGCTACTAAAGATTTGATAACTCCACGTCCGAAAGTGGATTTCTGTAGAGCACTCTTTCCTCGCTGAACAATTTTCCTAAGAACTCGTTGACCGCGCATGCTAGCGACACGCTTAGATTTGTCTGCAATCCTCATAGCTCCTCGTCTAGCACTAGCGCGCTCTTGGGCAATAACTTTTTTAAGGGAAGCCATGATTAAAATAACAAGTAGTGAAAACCATGTTTATTAAAACAATTGCCCGATATAGGAATACATATAAATAGAATTCAAAACCTCTTGTAATTAACCTCGCATGGAATACGTGTGAGTTAGATAGAAATAATGTCTTGTGGATGTTGTTGAAGAGGCTTGCGTTTGAAAGCGTAAAATAATGTTTCCTCCAGATGTAACTAAAGTTAGTGTGGGAGTGACAGTTAAGGGGTTTGTAGTAAAGAAGTTATTATCTAGGACAATAGGAGTGAATTGTGGAGTGCTAGTTGTTTCATACGTGAATGTTTTCATACCACCCGCAGTGTCTCTGTTTACCCCTGCTTTTACAACGATATAATTCATAACTATATAACCAGCGGTTCCTATGGGAACCTGAATTTCCTCAGTGGCACCACTATCACAATACATGGTCTGCGCTGATGTAGAAGTAGTAGTTTTGAACATATGATAAATACTTGTCTGACGATCCCCAGCAACAGACCAGTAACCATTAGATGAAGCGTATTCCCCTGTGTTACTCGTTATTGCTCCCCACCCGCTAGAAGTTGAATAAGGACTTGCTGCGGTATTATCAAGACCTCCATTAACGGAAGCATAAGCACCAGTGCATGAATGTGATGATCCTCCAGTAATAGCTGCGTAGTTTCCTGTCATACTATTCGAAAGACCTCCACTTATAACGCCATAGCTACTAGCGCTAGTAAGCGTGTTACCTGCTCCTGATAATATTCCACTATAGTCGCCCCCGGTTTGATTATTATAACCTCCTGATGTAGTGCTATGATTTCCTGTTGCACCATTATGTTCACCTCCTCCTATAGTAGAAGTTAATCCGCTCGCTGTATTTTGAAGACCTCCACTAATAACCGAGTAATTTGAACTAAGTACATGTGTAGATCCGCTTAAAATACCGTTCAATGTTCCTGATCGCGTGTGTCCACTTCCGAAATTAATAGAACTGATTCCTGATACTTCTGAAGAAGTTGTGTTTACTTTAAAAACACTAACTGATGAATTGTCCTTCACTTCAAACTTCGTAGCGGAGTTTGTACCAGTAATAGCTTCTGTACCTGTAACCGAAACCGTTCCAGAAGCAGTCAAATTGGGAAGTGTCGTTGTGTTCGTACTAGTGTCTATTTTAAGAGCACTGACAGATGAATTGTCCTTCACTTCAAACTTCGTAGCGGAGTTTGTACCAGTAATAGCTTCTGTACCTGTAACCGACACCGTTCCAGAAGCAGTCAAATTGGGAAGTGTCGTTGTGTTCGTACTAGTGTCTATTTTAAGAGCACTGACAGATGAATTGTTCTTCACTTCAAATTTAGTAGCGGAATTTGCACCAGTAATAGCTTCTGTACCGGTGACAGAGACCGTTCCAGAAGCAGTAACAGTTCCGGATGCAGTTAAATTGAGAAGTGTTGTGGTGATTGTTGTAGTGTCTACTACAAGAGTGCTAACCCCTGAATTATCTTTCACCTCAAATTTAGAGGTGGAGTTTGATCCGAATAGAGCAATATCACCTTCTGAACTTAAAAACCCATCTCCCCGAATAAAAGCTGTCTTCCACGCGTCGGTGTTCTTAATCTGAAACACCTCCTGAGTGTCCACAGTGCTGGCTTGAAGTACCAAGGGTATATTCGGCAGAAAGGTTCCTGAAATAGTTCCGTCTCCCAAAATAGTTAGAGTCTCTGTTCCTGATGTGTCTTTAACAATTAACACAGGATCGGAATCTAAATCAACTGACATTAACTCTAAAGGAACACCCACATCAGCAGAGGGAATATCCCCCCACATAGTAGTTTCAAACCGAGCTCGTTTAACTCCATTCATTTTTTATTTCATATTTCATTTACAGAATACAAAGAATTCTTTTCGGTAAGTTTCAATCAGTACACAATCGTCATAAGGGTTAGAGAGAAAGAATTCTCGTTGAAATCAATTTCAGTTCCGTCAGGGTAAGTGCACCAAAATTCTAAATACGAGTACTCAGCGTCATTGGCAGAGTACATTAAATCAGGATGTACACACGGATTATTCCACGTGACGACAGTATCTCCAAACCCTTCCGACGTAAACGGAATCGTAATCTTGGCAATAATTGTGTTATTTCCATCAGACTGGTAAGCACGACCAGTAGACAAGTACTGAGCACCTCCACGAATATTTGAATGCAAGAGAATGTAAGAAGGGCGCGTGCGCATCGTAGGTAGAGATTCTGATGATGTCCATTTTGTAGAAGCACTAGTATGTACTGCAATCATCGCGGTTCCATAGTACGGGAAATCAAAAAACGATGCTAGTAGCGATTGGTCTACTAAATTAATATCGACCCGAGATAAACTGTTTACTCCTCCCGAAGTTACAGCTAATGTTTTGTCGAACGAAAATTTAGGAACACCACGAAGAGCTGTTGAAGATAGAACAACAGCAGTAGGGGCTACGCCTAAATGAATAGCGTTAGGAACGGTCCCTGTGATAATAACGTCTTGGTCATTGTAAAAGAGGACAACGTTTCCTTTAGTGTCATCCGCATGAAACTCCAACCATGACTGCATTTTACTTAAGAGTGTAGGTCCATCTAAAATTTCAGCGTCTGTAAAAACAAGCTCATCTCGAAACTGTAAAGTAGCTCCAGTGTTGAAAGTGTATTTCGTATAGAAAGAGTACGCATTATTAAACACTTTTGGTTGGATCGTCAACGGAATTTCTGCGGATTTAACATTGAATTTATTAATACGAATGGGATTAGCTAACAATAATTGAGGACGACTCCGTGACGAATTATGGGTTTTCTCCTTCCCTTCTCCTCGAACATAAAACTCACGAAAAGGCATTTAAAAGTTATAATGAAATGTACTCTTTAATGGAATTTTGATGTACAGTCGATATTTTTTACACGACGACTTCAATCTGTCCAATGCGCCGCAAGCGAAGCAGAGAATCCACATGGATATAGAACTGGAGACGTGCGTATTTTCCTGATTCGCTGACAAAAGTGAAGATAGGACCGTCAGTGGCGACAAGTCGAAGATCTGCAAGTCCAACTGCTCCAGCAATGGTGTGAACCAGAGAACACTCAGTTGATTTACTCATCATGGCACCAGGAGCATAAAAGTAACCGTCTCTAAAACCAATAGAAGTGGAATCCGTAAAAACACGCGCTCCTGCGTTAGGTGCGCTATAGTGCTCAGGAACAACAAAGACTGATTCAATGGACGCCCCAGCATCAGCAAATTCTCCAGTACCACACGTGTACACTTTATATTTCGAGGGTTGCCACAATTGAGTATCCCCAACATTACCCGCGTGAGCAAACCCAGTGGCGTACACGTATCCGCCGAAACGTGAGGCATGTGTTGCCAACTCAAATTGAAGTTCAATATCCACACCTGCCTGCGCAGAGTCAAATCCGGACATTTGTCCCGGCGATTTCTCGAGAGTCAGTCCAATGGCGAAACAAGAAGGTTGTGCTGCACACCGCGCAAGTTCTGCTATGTGCTGAGTTTCGCAATTTCCAACTGGATGGGTTGGCAAGTAATCTGATTCTCCAACATTTGTAGCAATATCATTTTCTCCAAAAGTTCCTAAAGCAAGTTTCAATTGAGCCATTGGGCGCGCTGCACCTTCCGAGCACTCCACACGTTGAGCTGGGATATAATCATTCCCTATTTTCCATTGGTACCAACTAATATTGTTCCCCATAAATGTCGTGTCAGAACGAATATCACGCAAGTCATCAGAATTACGCATAACAGCGAAACCTCCTTTAACAGAAAGTGAGCGTTCTGAGAAAGTTAGATTCTGACGACCTGTAGATGTTATCTGACGAACATGGGTGTGGAAAGTAGAAAAATGAAGATCTAGTCCATCCGATTCAATCTTGTTCTGGAGAGCACTATCAAACTCTGGCAGAACAGTGACAAAAGGAACATGAAAGTTGACATCTGAAATAATATAATAAGCATTTGGAAAATCTGTAGTAGCCTTCCCGAGATCAGCGTCGGTGCGAGAGGTGAAATCGCCTGTAGTATCTGCACATCCCATGAAACGACTAACCGATGTGAGATCACTTGGGGAAGGATAGAAACCAATAGTAGGATGACCAGCAGGGACTGGACCATTAATTAATCCCGAAAGAGTCTGAGCAGCAGGTGCCTTGTACGCAACAGTCATCGAACGAGCAGACACTGACGACCACAAACAATCTTGATTCTCAGCCATATAAAATTCAATCGTCAAATTTCCCATGTATTTAACAGGAAGTAGTTTACCAAGTGCCAAGAGTCCTAACATAGGACGAATGGTATACACATGTTTAGCAGCTGTGTACGTCAAAGCAGTATACGTAGGTACTCCGTGAGTACGAGCGGTGTGATGATTTATAACATTGATCATTTGTTGAACATTTTCAGGATCATAAAATCCTTCTTGCTCTGCTCCCTCTTTATTCCTCCAATCAGGAGACGTTGTTGCTTGGAGCATGAAACGGTACAAGTCAGCGTAATCCTGAATATCTTCAATGGTAGTAGAACCTACCATCACTTTGATACGAGAAAAAATACTCTGGATACCCGGCTTAAACTTTACGTGTTTCATAGCATTAGTGTTCCCAGAGGATTGACGATTACTTCCCAAGTAAGGAATTCCAGAGTCAGAATTTAGAACAGATTCTGATGAGGGAGCATGAGCTGCTGGGTACACTGGAGGAGTAGGTGAGACTCGGAAATTATTTCCAGGTCCAGCACGAATTTCGGATTTAAAGGACATGTATGCATTTGTAAAATCAATATAATCCTGACCAGGAAATTCTAAACGTAGAATTGAACCCGCCTTAAATTCACCTCCATACTTTGGAGTCACTGTAACCTCGCGACGAGAGGTAATAGCTCCAAAACTGACTTGGTTGGCGTACGTGAGAGAGGGACCGGGAACGGTGTCTACTTTAGAACCCATTTACAAACTAATTTAATAACAGACAAATGAAAGAGAGTTATTTATTATAGATTAATCGATCAACGCTTATTTAACACTCTTAATACAAATCAACTCTCAGCGGAGGGCGGCCTACTCGAAGATAATCCTGGATATCAGCAAATGTTTCAGTGTCTGGTTTAGAGTACGACTTTACAAAATCATCCACAGAGCGTTGAAATTCGTAATTTGTTTCGGTTTCTTCAGATCGCATCCTCTTTCGGTGTTTCTTGGAGATAGGAACTAAAGTCGAGGGGTCTAACATCATCGCTTCCTGGTTCTGCGTTTTTTTCAAGATCTCTCAATTGTTCGAGTGCTTCTTTTATGGGAGTAGACGCTACCTCCTCCACAACATTAAGTTTAATCGATTTATTTTCTCGTAGTTTTTCTTCGCGTTTTAATCCAGCAAGTGCGCGTTTCTTCTCAGCCTCTTTCTGGGTAACATGAGGTCTCTTCTGAATCTGAATTCGTTTCTGGCGATCCATTTTCTTTCTGCGTTGATTCTTGAGATAGAGTACTTGTCGATGAATGCTCGACACATTTAGGTACATCAAATGTTTTCCCGTTGAAGAGTTGGTTCCAATTTTTGTAAAACCGTTTGTTTGGGTCTTGACGTTGATTATTTACATGCAAGAAACAGTAAGGCTCTGATGTAGCCAAATCCATCATTTCTTTAAACGCGTCAACTGTGAGTCCTTCTCTGTTTTCTCTCGTAATCTTTTCAAATTCATCACCGTTTCGAATTCTAAATATTACCATGTTTGTAGTGTTGTTTCTGACAGGAGGACTGAGGGCCATGTACTGCTGAGTAATGATGATAATTGACGCATTCACATGTCGTCCGCGAACAGCAATCGATTCTAGAGAACCCATTCTTCTAGGGGACATAATTCCTTCCGTCACCATATCGTCAAATATAAATAACACATTTAAACTCTGCTTCTTGTTAATTCTCTCCAGCTCAGTTAGTAGTTGATCGATGTCGGATTCTGCGAATTGAGTAAACACGGATCCCGGAGGAAGCTGAATATTCTTCCATTTTCCATCCAAGTGAAATGTTGTACTCCAGATAAATATTGCGTCAAATTTTCCTGCAAACTTGTCTTTGTCAGTCAACAAATCAACAGTCAAATTTGTTTTCCCTGATTTTCTAGGAGCCACGATAGTTAAAAGAAATGGAGGTTCAGGTAAACCGTAAGTCACGGGACAATTTAAATAACGTTTATTTTCTTTCACTGCAGACACTTGTAATACGTGTTGCTTAGAGGAATCCTGCGAAGCGGTTTGTTTGGGAGAGTGTTTTTGCTTTTGGGGGAGGAGATGGGTTACGGAAAGATCTAGTGGATTTTTCAGGTTTTGAAAGCTTTTCTTCCACTCGCTTTGGGGATTTTTGTTTACGAGTGGGTTTTGCAATAGTAGTCCGTTTCTTGAGCGGCTTAGGTTCATCTTCCTCCTCTTCACTAGAATCCAATAATGAGTCCAAGAAATAACTTATCGGTTTGTGCAAATCGTTCATTATTCTAGAATGCATATCTTCTAACTTTTTATCATATTCATTTGCAATTGGTTTATCTACTTTGATTTTCTTTTTGCTCTCCTCAGCTTCCTCAGAATCTTCCATGGGCTCGTTTACGCTCGGCGCTTTCTTAGCTGCTCTCTTTAGTTTCTTCTCCGCATCTACGCGAGGGGTTTCTTCTGGTAATTCCGACGAAGTAGTCCGCGTTAATTTCTTGGGTTCTTTTGTAGGAGCTATTTTGGGTTCAGCATTTGGTTCATTGATTGGTGCAATTATTGGTTCATTCTTTGGTTCCTTAAGTGCTTCCTTGTTTTCATTCTCGGAAGAAACTTTAGAATCTTTCGTAAGTGACTTCTTTGGAGGCATTCGAAAAATGACTTCTAAAGATTCCTAACTAAAACCAATACCAGTTTATCGATAGAAACGATCTGAATTTTGATTCACGAACTGAATTTAAAATAATGACGTCTCCATTAGATACTGCTCTTTTATGGCTTAAAAATGGAACCTATATTGAGTTAGAAAATAAGAGACTCAATCATGAGTACATTAATGGACTTCAAATGAAACAATTGAAGTCCATTAATGCATTTCTTAAACAAGAAAACATAAGCGTCACTAGTCCTGAATCTGCAAAAGCAGCTGTTGTCAAAATTGAATCACCTAGACAACTTCCTACTTCGCTTCAAACAACACCAGTCCAGGCTCTCGGACAAGGTCAAGGACGATCTGGGATAGTACCTACTGTTGGAGCGGATGGAACGCGTATCGAACCCCTGCAAAGAGCACCCATATCCGATATAAACACCGCAATCGGTCCAAAAAACACAGTCCCTACCTTGCTTGAATCTTCACCGCGTGCTGTTCCTACTAATACTCCTACGTTCGGATACAAGCGCGTAGGAGGTTCTAAAAGACAAAATGACGAATTACTAACTGTCAACACTCCTCTACCCCTCTCTGAACTAGAAGTTGCATCTCAACGGTCGACTAAGTTTGCAACAAAAGAAGGAACTCCTTCGCCTAATGAAATAGTACGTAATAACATTCAGCCTCAAGAACCTCTTCCTGCTGATGAACCTATTGAAGAAGACCCTGAACCTATTGAAGAAGATCCTCCAGAGAATCAAGTAGACGAGGGAGTTCCTGAGAATCCAGGATCTACTGAGAATCCTTTAGGATCATCAACCTCAGTAAGTCTAGATCCTGCTTTACAAGGAGTACCTCTTGAGGGAGAACCTCTAGTAGCTCCTGAAGAGACGACTCAACAAAACGTGCCTTTGGAAAGCGGGTCATTGCCAACCAATGCTACAACACTGAATATTAATCTCAACGGAATAGGAGTTAAAACAGATGCTCAACCGATGGTAACATCAACTGCACAACAAGAACTTCAAGAGCAAGTTAAACAGATTCAAGAACAATTGAAACAAGTTCTAGAGGAAAAAGCTGATTTTATTCGCAAAGAAAAAGAATTAATTGCTTCTCAAGTAGCTGCTGCTCATAGCGTTGCTTCCATTAATCCTCATGAGGAGGAACTGTTAGCTATTGAAGGAGAGAAACAAGCTATTCTTAGTCGCATCGCCGCTGAAAAGAAGAAAAAGGAATTCGACGCAGAATTACTAGCTAAGAAGCAAGAACTCGAAAGATTAAAACATCCAGACTATTTTCTTCCGAACCAAAATGGAGACACTCCAATGCTTGAAGGAGATCGACTAGAGAGTATCCAACGTCAACATCAGGCAGATTTAGCTGAGCTTACCAGACTGAATAATGAGAACATTGAAAAAATTCTGGAAGCAGTACAATCGAAAAAAGAAAAAGCATCGGCTGAACAACAAACAGAGGACAAAGTAAAATCTATTCGCGAGCAAGAAAAGGAAGCAACACGAAAAGCAGAATTGGCTAATGAAGATAAACTACGAGAAACGAAACGCGACGCTGAGGATAAAGTGAGGCAATCAAATGAAAAAGAGAAAGAAACAAAACGTCTCCATGATCTCTACATAGAACGTCAGAAAGAAAGAGAAAAAGAAGTTGCTGAAAAACAAAAAGCTAGAGAAGCTGACATGATTTCGAAACATACTCAGGAGACAGCTCGTAGACAGAAAGACACTGAAGACGAGCAAGCTAAAGTTTCTTTAATTCTAAAATTAGAAAAGAAATTCGAGGAAGAGTTGAAGAAAAAACAAGCACTCTTTGACGAACAAGCGTATAAGTTTAATTCCTACGAACAGAAAGCAAAAGACGCAGAACTCATTCATTCTTATGAGAAACGTATTGAGGATCTTAAAGCAGAGAAGGATTCCCAAGTTCAAATCAGAGCACTGCGCGATGAATTTAATTCAAAAGAAGAAAAAAGACAAGCTGCTGAATTAGCTGAATTGAAACAAAAACTTTCAAGTCCTTATTCTAGGTACCGAGATCAATACGGGAACGGAGAATCTGGTCCTCCCTCAAAACGCCACAAGCATTCTCAAACTTTCTTTGATGTTATTAATTCTATAAAAGATTCAAAGACTCCAGAAGAGATAGTAGGCATTACTTCCAAGAAAAGGATTTCCAAGACGAAAGCAAAGAAGCGTCTCAAGAAAACACTTAAAAAGTTTGGTCTATAGATAGATCTCGATAAATTTAGGTTTAAACTTGTATTTATTCTGTTAATGTATTATTTAAATAAACTATGGTTCGCTACGATTATACTGCTAATACTGATTTCGTGCAATATGTGGGACCCTATACCCTTACCAATAAGGAAGTGGATTGGCAAGGAGATGGTCAAAAGCGTATGCCTAACGGAACACAAATCCTCTCTACTCGAGCTCTTAAATTACATTCAATAAAACAAAACACGTATAATCCTTCAGCGGAATCTAAAGTGTCTGAAGGTGCGAGATACAGACCCTCTTTATCAGATCCTAATTTATCTCAAGGCGCTGATTTGCCGCGACCCTCTCAGTTTCCTGTTAAACGACGCTAAAATTTCGCGCCATTCTATCCTTAGCATATTGGATGGTTCATTTTATGAAATGACTCTTGCTAAATACCAAGTAACTACTTCAAATGATATGGACGCTAAATTAAGACACATCATGGAAGAACTATATATAGCGAATTCAAAAATAGATCGTGTACTAAATGAACTTCATATAAATTTCAAGAATTTGGACGTTAAAAAAATCAAGCGGAATCGTACTGAACGAAACAGGTGCTGCTTTGTCAACATCAAGCGGAGGAAGCCATGCTCTGGCTATGTGTGTAAAAAAAGTTTGACATTATGTTACGCTCATCATGTACGTGCTATGAATCCAAGAAAACAGCCCTCCTTTGAACATCATCCTGTTGAAGAAGACTCTGCGGATGGATGCTTTCCTAAAACATACGAGAATCCTGAATTTACTGATGAAGAAATTGTTGAACTATTATCTGGAAAACAAAAAATATAAAATAAAAAGTTTTTATTAAAATACATTTTAATCTTCGTCACTTTCTAATCCTTCAAGTGCATTCAATTCTTTCGTAATCATATCCCAATCATCATCAGCTTCTCCAGAAAATTCTTTAGCAAACACATGTCCAACAGGTACAGTCAGCACTCCAGAAGGATCCATCTTAAACGCTTCATCGAGAGTAACGCGCGCTGTCTGTGATGTCTTGTTAAATGTTCTCGCTAAATTCGTGTGAAAAATCTTGGAAAAATCAATACTCTTGGTGTGATTTGATACTCCTCCGCGAATAGACATTCCAAGAGAAACTAGTCTTCCTCGGTAATCAATATCTCCAAAGTATTCTGAAGCTTCAATAAAGTCTCTGAAATTAAGTAGTGTCGGTTGGATTCCTTTTGATGCGATTTTGATTCGTAATTCATTTTTCGAATTAATGTACACATATCCATAGGTTTTAACTGTCACGGCGATCATCCATAGAATTCTTACACCTCCAGGTTTTCCCTTTTTAGACTTCTTTATATAATCCGCTTCATCTTCGTTCTTTAAATAAAGAAACTCGTTTCGAAGATCCAAGTTTCCAATTTGATTTCCGCGAACGTACATAGAATCTGTATCTCCATAGATCGGACTATTTAAAATACAATCCTTGATGTCTTTGCATGATGGAGAGCAAGGAATGCAATCAGGAAATACCAAGGAAGACCTCTGAAAATAGGAAGGATCAATACGTCCAAATTTCTTCCAATTTTCGCGTCTGGAGTAAGCAAGAACAAAAGCACCAAGCTGATAAGGTCTCGTGATATCCGGGTCAGGAACTGCTCCCGTTAAAATTACTGATTGTCCGATAAACATGGATCCTTCCCATACATTCTTTTCAAAGAACTTATCCGCTTGCTCTCGCGTGTTTACAATCTCACATACTTCCCGAATCATGCTCTGAAGCATTTTCCCGTAAAGACTATTCGCCATTAATTTTCCATAAGCTCGTAGCGCAGGATTATCTACTACGTCTCCTTCCTTTTTGAGATCCATTGCTTTCTTGACATAATCTGTAAATATCTTACCTTTGTTTGGATAGATCCACGCAGTCTCAAGCGTGATGACGTAACCGGCTAAGTACGCATTTTCCAAATCAGCTGATGTGTAGAATCCAGACCCATCTGTAATATCCCATTTGAGTAATCCTTTTACTCGTTGAGGTAAACAAGCTAAAAATAAAGTTTTGGGCGGCTTATAAGTACAAGAATAGAAGCCAATCTGGAGTGCTCCAGTCACATTGAATGTTTCCTGAATGGAGTGTAGATCACATGTAAACTTAGCCTCTCCTAGTGGATAATCATAAGCGTACATAACACTTGGGTATAGAGAATTGAAATCCAGTTCCTGAAGATAATGTGCAGGATCCAATTGCTTGTATTTCAGATGACTCTCCATTTGAATTTTCATTTTGTCTTGAAAATACTCTTCCGTCACTTGCTCAGGTGGTATGTTTAAATCATCAAGTTCGTTTTGTTGGTGATAAATTTGGTGCCGTAGTCGTTCTCGTAGTTCAGGGGTTAATGCTGGAGAGATCCATTCTTTTCTTCCTACAAACACCCGTCCTCCATAAGTAGCTTTACGAATCATATCATAACATTCCATCGAGGGGGGTATCATAATTTCATTTTTAAAGGGAGCTGATGCGTGCCATCCAATATAGGACATTTGCGAAACTGTCATGTAGGACCAGCAATTGTATTTCTGAGACTCCCATATCTTGTCAAAAAAGGACAAGCAAACTTCTCGCATTCCAAGAACATCTGCTTTTAGGTAGTAAGCGCTCAACTGACGTAGTGAATATAATTTAGTTCCGTTTCCAGTAAGTCCTTCCAAAAAAGGTTCAACTTCTTTTTCGCTCCAAGGTTCTTTTAGGCATAAGCGGCTTTGACGATCCGACGGATAATAATTCAATGGATTATTAAGTTCTTGTAAAGTAATTAATTGGTTGATATCATTAAACGTCTTCATGATGGGATGAGGAAATGACTTCTTGCAATTCTCAGCTGACACCTTAAAATCAGCACATGCGTTTTTGAGAGAACACATGAAGAAATTAATAGGATCGAAAACACTATAATAAGAATCCACAAACGGTTCAGACACTGACGTAATTCTTAGTGTCATTGCAAGAATCCTATTCCCATTAAATAGCAGTTTTGAAATTTGAGTCTTATTTGACCAGTAAGTGTCCGTCATGGCGAAACGGAGAATTAATTTAGCGTCAAACCGTCCTCCATTCCAAGCAACCAATAACACTTCCTTCTTATCTGCAGGAGCCAACGTCACTCTCGTCGTACTCAGAAATGTGAAAAAGTCAGACATGGTAGACTCTCCGTAGTATTCAAAATAAGTATTCCCATAATAGATACCAACTGCGTAGGCTTGAAATTCCTCTTTATCCTTGGCATTCAATGTTTCAAAATCATAGTACAAGATGTCATAATCTCCTTGTCTTGGACTAGGTTTTGTCTTGTGAATGAATTGCCAGTCAGGTCGTTTCGTTGCAACCACTAGATCTACCTGCGGATCTTGTCTTCGTCTCTTGGCTTGTAAGATAGCTAACTCAGTACAGATGTGATGGTTCCAGTAATGTCTGACGCAGAGAGAACAGAATTTTACTTCCTCCTTACTGTCAATGATTCCAATATGTCCAAATACTTGTGAACAATTTTCTCTTGCTTTGCTGAAATGTTTTCGACAAAGTTGAGCATTGAAATAGAAGAGGACCGTTGAAGGAGGTGCTTCAAACCAAGTAACTTCTCGCATCACCGTCATATCCGAATTAAATATAATCACTGGGACATTAAAATATCTGCAGATTTTTTCTAGTGGTCCATTTATAATATCCACTGCTTCGGTAGGCCCTAATTTAAATAAATTCCTAGCGTGCTTTATCGCAGCATTGAAATCTTTGGTAGAATTAAAAATAGCTGCGTGTGAATCAGTTTGAAGATCGATGCTGTAGGATGAGTGAAGCTTCTTGGCAAAAGGACGAATAGCGTTAAAGAAACAGTTGTTGTCTGATGTAGGAGGACAACGAACTTTAACTTGGTAGGTTTGAAATTTTATAGCCTTGATTAATTCGTGAGAAATATCCATGGTAGCTAAAGCTCTGAAGGGAGAAGGAATTCCCAGAGCATGTGGTCTTTGAGGACCTATATTTGGAACCACATAGTTATGCGGTCTAAAAGAAAGAGTAATTCCCACAAATGTAGCAGATAAACCGTACGGCATCAATTGGTAAAGCTGAAACCATCTGTACACTGCGTAATAAATATCCATATGCGAATGCGGATCGCTAAGGTTAAGTAAACGAAAAGCTTCTTGCTGACCTCCCACTCGTCTAGGTTGACCTGGGACATTAATACGCAATTCAGGGTTTAAAAACCATGACTCGTATTTATTCACCCCACGCTGAATTGTTTTTACTCGCCCGTCTTCGTAAGTCTCCCTCATTGTAAACTCTATAATTAATCCAATATCACGGAGAAGATCATTTCTTTGGATTAAACGTAGAGTAGGAATAGGGATATCTTGTATACGGTCTAAAATGGTCGCCATAGGTGTTATCCCTTGAAAATGAGTAAACACATCTTCATTCAAAGTTCGCAAGTATCCAATAATAGTTATAGCAATACGCGCAATGAATGAATTACCCACTATCGCGGCATTAGCTTGAGCGTTCATGTTAGGAAAGGATGGTTCATCCGCTCCTATCAGAACATCAGTCCATTCAAGTCTTCTATTCATAGGAAGGTAATGCTGAGGCAGTTGGACTAAAGGATGATTACGAATCTGTAGATTTTCGGTATGGTCAAGGACATGATGACTCACTTCTGCTAATCCCAACTCTCCAGCCCACTCTCTTCTTGCTCTCGCTAATATCTGATTAGGACCTATTAATCTTCCGGGGGATACTCCTTCTCGAGGTAAACGCCCACCTGGATTCTCTGGTGTCGCAGGTACTGCTCCCACGCGGTAATTATAGTTGTGAGGAGGGGCGATAGCGCGATAGAGCGGAATAAGCTGAGGAGTTGGTACATTTGGGTAGATAACTACAGAGCGTTCTTGATTCATGATAATTTAAGTGTTGGACTATTAAAAGAATAAGATCACGTTAAAATTAGTAGTTAAAAGCATCACGAAGAAACCATACCAGAGCAGATGAGGCGTTAATAAATAATGAGACAAAGCGCGCCCAGTACGCTCCTTAGCATGAGCCATAAATAGGGTTAAGCCGTTAAAAATAACTGAAGAAATTAACGCGCGAAAATTTGGGGTACCCTAACTTAGTATTTTGGGTACCCTCAATTCTCCCCATAAACTTGCTCTGTCATTTTAAAACTATAAAAGAACACTCTTTTCTAAACCAGTTTTCAGTACCTACTCTACAAATGACTTTCCCAATCATCCACTCTGACAGCGAAGATGAAATCCTCACATCGATGAACGAAATGAACGAGAGAATGTGGGATGGAGAAACCAAACATGACGATTGCAGTTTATTTATGTTCAAAGGAGGGTCTGATATGGAAATAACTTTGAATGAAAAACTAGCCAAAGAAGTATTGCTATCTATGTCAACCCAAGAGAACTTTGGAATTTCGCGTATACTTGTGACAATTAAGGAAAATCCAGAAAACATCGCTGAAGCCGACCTTGTGAGCCATGTTTGTAAAAAATACATGAGTTCTATGTCT
>Ga0315288_10004644_pt1 | contig 17502 bp, 13 predicted proteins | sample YL17G11_20_MG_FD_203454 | JGI IMG/M metagenome (GOLD analysis project Ga0315288, IMG submission 203454) | Sediment microbial communities from Yellowstone Lake, YNP, Wyoming, USA - YL17G11_20 | ecosystem: Environmental > Aquatic > Freshwater > Lake > Sediment | place: USA: Wyoming | collected... | reverse complement strand
CATTCGCTCCTCGGAGGTAGCAATATCGCCCACATAATCCGGACTTATGGTCCGAATTGCAGGCCTCCGGACACTTGAATAGCACTTTGTGGCCCATTCGCCTGGAAGGAAAGTCGAAGGTCGCGGCGACCGGGCACGGCAGAAATGCTGAAAAGCGACAGCAACACAAATTCTATGACATTCTACGTTCTGATTTTCTGACGAATGCTCCTTTTTCGATTGTGGCACTTTTGCCTGGGGCGATGCCGGTAAGTTCTGATAATGGGCTACACCAACATGGAGAAAAAGCAATTCGGTATAGAAAAGGTTGACGTTTGGAGCGCGCACCGGGATCGTGTTGTCGGAATTCGCAATACTCGGTTTGCGTTCTCCTGGAAGTTGCTATACTCGGTGCGTCAGAGGTCGCGCCGTCCTTCACGGCAAGATACTCGATGAGTCTGCTCGAGATCTAGGCGCGGACCGCTGCGAGTTACGAAGTGACCCGCAAGCAACTCCTCCTCGTCGCCATCATCGTAGTGCTTGCGTCGGCCTTCAGTGCCGTCGTGGCGTACCGACGCGGAATGCGGCGATCCCATCCTCCCGTCCCGTCTTTTGAGGCAACTGTTGAGGGGGGGATTGAGGCTTGCGTCGATTTCAGCGAAGCCGGCTCGAGCGTAGGGAAAACAGGTTGCATCAAAGGCCGGGTGCTGAAAGTTTACACCTCGCGAGCCGGGAATACTTTCTTGGACTTCTGCCAGGACTATCGCAATTGCCCATTTACGAGCGTCGTATTTTCTTCCGACAGAAGCAAGTTCGGTGACCTCGGCACCCTGCGCGGTCGGGAGGTAGAGCTGCGCGGAGCCGTAACGACTTATCGAGGCCGCGCCGAGGTTGTTATTCATGACCCAGACCAGATCCGTGTCACCCCTTGAAACACGGCCTGAATGCGCCCGCCGGCCGATGGGGATGAGCACAACCGGCATGTTGGTCGTGTTGCTCATCCTACCAGCCTCGTTCCGCGCCGCATTCAGTTTCGAGGGGCAAGGGCAAACTCCCCACGACTCACCAAGGAGAACCCGGGAGCGCGTTGACCAACTGCTGGCAGTGGGAAAGGTCAAAGAGGCGCTGGACGAAGCTGCTGAGGATGTAATTGAGAATCCCTCGAGCTCCCTCGCCCACATGACCCTGGGCCGCGCGTATCTCGCCATGGGTGAAGAAGACAAGGCGGAGTCCGAGCTCAAATATACTCTCGCGCTTGATCCGAAAAGCGGCGAAGCGTATTTCCAGTTAGGCCAGCTCCGATTGATTCAAAGGAAGGTCCCGGAGGCACAAGCGGAATTCCGCCGTGCTATTGAGGCGGCACCCGACTCCAGCCCGGCTTACAGCGTGCTCGGTGCGATTCTGATGCAGCTTGGCCAAGCCGCGGAGGCCCGCAAGCTTTTGGAGAAGGCAGTGGCGTTGGATCCCCAGGATGTCAACAGCCAGTATCGCCTTGCCGTCTTGCTGATGGACGCCGGCGAGGCTGGGCGCGCCACGGAGCTGCTCGAGGAAATCCTGCATCGCCAACCTGATTTCATCCCGGCGCGCGAACAGTTGGGACTCGGCAAGTTGCGGAAGAATGATCTCGAAGGCGCAACCAACGAGGCAAATACCATCTTCGCTCGAAGTCCCAAGGCTGCCGAAGGTCATCGGCTGATGGCGCTGATATTGTGGAGGCAACGCGACACGGAAGGAGCCCTAGCTGAATGCGCGCAGGGCTTAGCAGGCGATCCTGATTCTCAAGCCATGATGGCCCTCCAAGCCGTCGGGCTGTGGAAGTGGAATCAGAAAAAAGCGGCGCAGCAGACGCTGGTGCAAGCCTATAAGGTACAGCCTCAAATCATTAAGAGCGAGGTTTTCTGCCGGCTGATTCTGTGCGACGCAAGCGATATTCCTTTGGTCCAGGATTTCTTGCGGAAGAGTCGCTGGGTGGTGCTCCCGCCGCAGCCGTGAAGACCCCTGAATGGGGCCGACCGGGCATTAGGAAGCTGGTGGCGTGTGGGGTGATGGGGTTGAGGCGCCCACGCTGATCGGTGGGGCTCGTCGATCGTAGGCAGACAGCAACGAGCGTGCCTGGCGCTGAAACCGGCGCCGCTGGCGTTGAAGTCGCATGGCCGGACCGGCGTTCAGGAGAAACCGCAGAGCGTCGGACATGTTCGCCAGATGTTGGCGGAATATATCGCGGCGTCGGACAAACAAGCGCCAGAAAGGAATCAGCATCAGCGCATACACAGCGGCCACGACTGCTCCCAAGCCTTTGCCCTTGTAGTAACTCGTCCCGTAGAAAACCAGAAAGGTCTGCACCGGGAACGCCAGCGCTGCCCCCACCCATCCGCCGTACGTGCCCCAAAGCGATTCTCGAAAGACTTGGTAAGGTGGCGTCTCCGGGCCGGCACCTGACGCTGGCTCTTGAACGCGCCCTAGCGGCCGGAAGATATAAGCCGTCCAGCGAGGAATGAGACTGTTGGCCCAACCATAGGTATTCATCGGCGGTAATACAGAAACCTTTTGCGGGCTCAGGTTCATTTTGGTAGAATCCCGCCGCCTGAGGTGGCTTTCGATAAAGTTCCATCGCTAATGCGCCGGAGAGGGAAAGTTGTCATGCGCCGGGGTGTCCGGCACCTGCAGATGTGGTGGGGTTGACCCTTGAATCGCGGAGGAAACGCATGGGATATCTGGACAAGCTGGATCTGGACAAGAAACTGGAGTCGAAGGAAGAGTATGAAGACTTGCTGGAAGAGTACCAATTCAGGTTCCTGAAGCTCCAGCGCAAGATCATTGAGAAGGGGATCGCGGTCTGTGTGACCTACGAGGGAGCCGACGCGGCGGGGAAGGGCGGCAACATCAAGCGACTGGTCGAGACTCTCGATCCACGCGGCTATGAGGTTCACCCCATCGGCGCGCCCGGCGCGGGGGAGAAGGCTCACCATTATTTGCGCCGCTTCTGGTTGAGACTGCCGCCCCGAGGCCGCATCGGGATATTTGATCGGACCTGGTACGGGCGCGTGCTGGTGGAGCGCGTCGAGAAGTTCGCCAAGAAAGAGGAATGGCAGCGCGCCTACCGGGAGATCAACGAGTTTGAGCGTCAGATCACCGATGACGGCATGATCCTGGTGAAGTTCTGGCTCCACATTTCCAAAAAGGAGCAGCTCGACCGCTTCAAGAAGCGCGAGAAGGATCCCTGGAAGAACTGGAAGTTGACCGAAGAAGATTGGCGCAACCGCGAGAAGTGGGACGCCTACATCCAGGCTCTCGAAGACATGTTCGAGAAGACCGATACCGAAAACGCCCCCTGGACGATCATTGAGGGGAACTGGAAGTGGTGGGCGCGTATCAAGGCGCTGAAAACCGTGGTCAACAGGATCGAAGCTCGCGTTTGAGCATTTCGCCGGAGGCTGCCGTAAGCGGCGGCCTCCGTTTCCTTCGCGGACCCGAACCCGTCGCACGGGAGATGCAATTCCTCGCCCCAATCCCGCAATTGCCGCGCCCGCACTGACCGCTCATTTCTCTAGCAGCGGGCGGCACCCCGAGGCAACTCCCGCATTCCATATCCACCGTTTGGCCGGTTATGAAAGATCCATCGGAGACCATCCTTGAACTAAAAGGGGGCATGCCATGAACCGCCGGGAGGGTTTTAGACCGTGCGTCATACTGGTTGGGATTATTCTTGGCGTTTATCCAGGCAGTCTGACGGGACAGGAACAGGCCGTCAGGATTTGGGAAGAGCCTCTGGTTGTGCCCACCTATCGTGTCGGTGAGCCCGACAAAAATCCGATCTTCTCTGGCGGCAGAGCCTATCAAGGCGCCAGGGGAGCGGTTTACCCCTACCCGATGCTCGACAAGCTGACAGAGTTCCGAGAAGACAAAACCTATCGCGCGGTCTATCTCGAGAACCAATACCTCAAGCTGTGCGTGGTCCCAGAACTCGGCGGGCGGATCTTCTCCGCTGAAGACAAGACCAATCATTACGACTTCTTCTATCGCCAGCATGTCATCAAACCTGCACTCATCGGGATGCTCGGTGCGTGGATTTCCGGTGGCGTGGAGTGGAATATTCCTCATCATCACCGTGCCACGACCTTCATGACGATTGACCACACGATCGACGAACACCCCGACGGCAGCAAGACCGTCTGGGTGGGTGAAATCGAATTGCGTCACCGAATGAAGTGGGTGCTCGGGCTGACGCTCTATCCTGATAGGTCTTACGTCGAGGCGACGGTCAAGCTCTTCAACCGTACGCCGATGGTTCACTCGTTCCTGTACTTTGCCAATGCCGCCGTTCATGCTAACGCGAACTATCAGGTGATCTTCCCACCCAGCAGCGAGTTCGCGACCTTCCACGGCAAGACGGAATTTTCGCGCTGGCCCATTTCAGCGAGTGTCTTTAACGGCGTGGACTATACCCGCGGGGTCGATGTGAGCTGGTGGAAGAATCATCCTTCGCCCACGTCCTGGTTCGCTTGGAACTCGGAGGAGGATTTCTTCGGCGGCTACGACCACGGCAAGCAGGCCGGAGTCGTGCATGTGGCTGACCACCACGTCGTCCCCGGCAAAAAGTTCTGGGAATTCGCCAATGGCGACGCAGGCCGAATGTGGGACAAGATTCTGACCGAGACCGATGGGCCTTACATCGAGCTCATGGCAGGGGCCTACTCAGACAATCAGCCGGACTATAGTTGGATTCAGCCCTACGAGGTCAAAACGTGGAAGCAATATTGGTATCCAATCCGGGATTTGGGCGGAATCAAAAACGCCAACCGGGATGCTGCGGTCAACCTCGAATTGGGGAAAGACGGGACACTTCGGGTCAGGTTAAACGCCACGCGGGAGTTCGCCGGCGCCAAGGTGATGGTCAAGAGCCACGAGCACCCGCTGCTCGAGGACGTGTTCGACCTTGGGCCGGACAAGCCGTATTCGAAAGACCTCTCAATTTCCCGCGGCCTGACCGAAGACGAGGTCAGAATCTCGGTGTTTGACGCACAGGACAGAGAAATCATCTCTTATGTGCCCCGCAAGCCGAAAGGTGAGCCGTTGCCCGAGCCCGTGAAGCCTCCTCCCGCGCCGCATGATATCAAAAGCGTCGAGGAGCTCTACCTAACAGGTTTGCGACTGGAGGAGTTCTACAACCCGTCCCTGGAACCGCGTCTCTACTACGAAGAAGCTCTGCGAAGAGATCCGGGAAATTCCCAGGCGAACACAGCAATGGGGATCCTGCATTGCCAGCGTGGCATGTTCAAAGAAGCAGAGGAAAAGCTGCGAGCGGCTCTGCGGCAAGTCGCAAAAGATTACACAAGTCCGAAGGACGGTGAAGCGTTTTACTACTTGGGAGTGGCCTTGGAAGGGCAAGGCCGGGACGACGATGCTGATGACGCTCTCTATAAAGCCACCTGGAGCCGAGCTTGGGAAGGCGCGGCATACTTCCAACTGGCGCAACTTGCATGCCGCAAAGGAGATTTCACGAGAGCGCTTGAGCACGCGGACCGCGCCATCACTGCGAATGCCCTCAGCACCACGGCCATAAGTCTCAAGGCTGCCGCGCTGAGGCACCTCGGGCGCAGCGCTGAGGCAGGGCAACTGGCCAGCCTGGCGCTGGTTGTCGATCCGTTGGATTTCCTCGCAGGAAATGAACTCTATCTGGCGAGGTCAAGCGGGGCGTCGGCGGGCGAGGCGCAAGAGGCGTTGGATTCTCTCCGCACGAAAATGCGGGGCGCTGCACAGTCCTACCTCGAAACCGCAGTGGACTACGCGAACTCCGGCCTGTGGGACGAGGCCATCAGCGTGTTGTCCCGATTGGATGACACAAGCCAGGACAAAAGCGCGGTCTCTCCCATGCTCTACTATTTCCTCGGATACTTCCATCAGCAGAAAGGAAACAACCTAGCGGCGGCCAAGTATTATCGCCTGGGGAGCAAGGCAAAGCCTGATTACTGTTTCCCTTTCCGGCTGGAAGCCATCGAGGTTCTCGGTCGTGCCATCCGGCATAACCCTCAGGACGCTCGCGCGCACTATTACCTCGGGAATTTGCTTTACGAACGACAACCCGAAAATGCCATAAAGGAGTGGGAAGCGGCACGTGAGCTGGACAGCACATTCGCGACCGTGCACCGCAATCTCGGCCTCGCATATGCGCGCGATGAAAAAGATCTTTCCAAGGGAATCGCGAGCCTGGAAAAGGCTTTCGCCTGCGACAGAACTGATGCGACAGTGCTTTACGAGTTGGACCGACACTCCGAAGAGGCGGGCGTTGCGCCTGAAAAAAGACTGCGGCAACTCGAAGGCAATCAGGAGACCGTACTGCAACGTGACGACGTCCTGCAGCAGGAGATTGCGCTCTACGTTCAGCTGGGCCAGTACGACAAGGCCAGCGATTTGCTGAGCGGGCGGCATTTTCACGCATGGGAAGGCGGTGGCGACATTCACGATGTGTACATCAACGCCCACCTGCTAAGAGGCCGGCAACACTTCGCGGGCGAACGGTACAAACAGGCGCTTGACGACTACTTGGCGGCACTCGAATACCCGGAGAATCTGGAGGTCGGCAGGCCCGAGCACCCAGCCCGCGATGCGGAAGTTTACTATTATCTCGGTACTGCTTACGACGCACTGGCTGACAAGGCTCGGGCCAGAGCCTACTTCGAGAAAATGGTTGCCGAAAAGAGCGACCGCCCGGAGTCCCGCTATTTCCAGGGATTGGCATTAAGGAAGCTCGGCCAAGCAGCCCCGGCAACACAGATGTTTGATGGGCTCTTGAAAGCCGGGAGGCAGGAGCTCGACGCACCTTCCGACTCGGACTATTTCTCGAAATTCGGCGAGAGGCGATCCGAGGCGGTTCGAACCGCTCACGCGCACTACTTGATGGGGCTGGGGTACCTCGGACAAGGCAAGCAGGCCGAAGCGCGGGCTGAATTCGAAAAGGCCCTCGAGCAGGACGTCAACCACTTAGGCGCGAAGATCGAACTGGCGGGCCTTCGTTAGCGTGAGACAAATCGTGCCGAGCTTTGCGGTTGCTCTTCTGAGGAGATGTTGGGATTCTGTCTTTCCCGAAACCACGAATAACGGACAAGAACTCGGGGTTCCCGGACAGGCCAAGGAGACGAACGATGAAACTCATCTCACGGCGCAATTTACTGACTCAATCAATTCGTATGGCCGGCGCGGGCACGATTGGTCTGCCGCTGGTGGGAGCCGCGGCCAACAGGAGCACAGCCGGCCCGCCGGACGAGAAGCGGAAACTGAAGGTCGTCGTGGCCGGCGGGCACCCCGACGACCCAGAGAGTGGCTGCGGGGGAACAATAGCGCGCTATACAAACCTGGGCCATGAAGTGGTGGTGATCTATCTGACGCGAGGTGAAGCGGGAATCGAAGGAAAATCCCACGCGGAGGCCGCCGCAACCCGTACCGCCGAGGCACTGAAAGCATGTGAAATTCTGAAAGCACGCCCCGTCTTTGCGGGGCAGGTCGATGGCCGCACGGAAGTCTCGCCCGCGCGCTACACGGATTTCCGCAAGCTATGGGAGGCCGAAGGTCCCGATCTTGTCTTTACGCACTGGCCGATTGACACGCATCCCGACCATCGGACTATTTCGCTTCTGGTCTACGACGCCTGGCTTCGAGGTGGGAAGAAGTATCCGCTCTATTACTTCGAGGTCATGTCCGGTTCGCAGACTCAACAGTTCTGGCCAACTCACTTCGTGGACATTACACTGACCGAGCCTCGCAAGCGCGCCGCGTGCTTCGCGCACGAAAGCCAGAATCCCGCCGAATGGTACGCGCTCCACGATGAGATGAACCGGTTCCGGGGAATGGAATCCGGCCACAGGTACGCTGAGGCATTTGTCCGGCACGTGCAAAGTCCCGAGGTCGCGTCACCCCTTGCGTTTTGAGCGAGGGAGAACTCAAAATCCCACCGACCTCGCGATGCACGAAGAGGGCAACTGTTTGAGTGTTATCGCCCTCTGCGAGATTTTACGCACTCTCCAGCCTCTGGCATCGCACCGACGGGGCCTCACGAGGGCGCCAAGCCCAGCATGCACGAAAGATGGGCGAATTGTCAGTACTCTCCTTGCTGTGAATCACAATTGGCGCCGGTGTGGTTTGGCAGCGGTCTTGCCCTGAGAAGCCTCGGAGCCGTCATGGAGAATCCCTCTGAGGCCGTATTCCATCCCATCCAGATCCAGAACCGCAGCGGTCAAACGCTGATTGTCCGCGAATACCAGCTCAATGACTTTGGGGCGCTCGTCGAAATGTACAAAGGCTTCGAGCCGAAACGCGTGGCACAGGGATTGCCGCCGCCTGATGTGCCCCGAATCGCCCACTGGTTGGATCAACTGCAGCAGAAATCGCGGTCGCTCTTGGCTCTGCATGAAGACCGCATCGTAGGCCACGTTATCCTCTGTCCGATTTCCGACGCCGCAGTGGAGTACACGATCTTTGTCCATCAGGGCTTCCGGGGGCAGGGAGTGGGAACAGCCATGACCCGCCTGGCGCTGTTTTTCGCCGGTGAGTTGGGCTTTGCGGAGGTGTTTCTCACCACGGAACTTTCGAACTTTGTTGCGCTCCGCCTATACAGGAAACTGGGCTTCCAGTTGAAGAGTGCATACGGGGACGAATGTGAGATGAGAATTGACGTCGTGAGTGCCGCCAACGCCCCCCCGCGGGCGGCCTGAGGCCCTTTCAGACATATCTCAAAGACCGATCTGATACTACGCCCTGGCTTCTTTCTTCCCTTTATAAAGTCGACGTGCGCGGCGAGTGGCAAAAATCTGCTCCCGGCAAGGCGGGCTTGACAGTAGGCGCTGGGTCTCTTAGCATGGCAATTTGACTCGCGGCAGTTTGGAAGTCGAGGGGAGTCCGTCGGCGATTTCCCGAGCCGGTCACCTGTGAACGCGCGAAATCTCGACCCATATCTGGCCAAGGCCATTTTCTAGATGAGGGGGATTTGTGAGACTTGAGTTGAAATTCTCCGAGGATGTGGCGATCGTCCGCCTGAGCGGGAAGTTTCTGGCGGGAAGCGATGGGCCTTTCCTGCGCCAGAAAGTGCAGGATCTGATTGATGCCGGCAGCAAGAAGTTGGTCCTGGATTTCGCGGACGTTCCCTACATCGATTCGACAGGGCTCGGTTTTCTGGCCGGCAGCCACAAAGCTGCGCAGAGCAACGGCATCAGTGTCGTCATATCGAGTTTGAACAAACACGTCCGGAAAGTGCTGGACAGCGTGCAGCTTTCGCAGTTCTTCGTGATCGCAGAGAGTGAAACAGCCGCGGTAGCCCAGCTCGGGCAGGGCGGTTCGGCGGGACAAGGAACCGGCGCGACTCCTGCTAAAGGCTCTAAAGGGAAGAAGCGTTCTTCCGACGCGGCCCCGTAAGAAGAGAGGGGCGGCCGACTGAACCGCCACGTGCTTCGCCGTGGCCATCGCGAGCGCGACCCGTTTCGATCCCTGGATGATTCTTCCCGCTTCCGGCCGGTGATTGGACGCTCGCCTTAGAATTCCCACTTAGGTCCGTATGGCTAAGGAAAGCCCAAATCACGCCCCTGAATCCAGCCGCCGGCGCACAGATCGGATTCTGGCGCCGGTGCGCATCCGCGTAATCGGGAACGACATGATGGGAGTTTCCTTCGCCGAAGAGACCATCACCGTCAGCTTCAACCAGCAGGGCGCACGGATCAGTCTCACTCACTCTCTGTTGCCGGATGACATTGTCCTGATCATGAACCTGGGAAACACAATTGAGGAAGAATTCCGGGTAGTCGGCGGCTTTCAGCGGGTATTCGGCGACCGACAGGAATGGGGTGTTGAGGCTGTCAACCCGGAAAGCAAAATGTGGGGAGTGACTTTTTCCCAGCCCGCCGAGGGGATCCAGCCGAAGGTCCTCATCGAGTGCGCCGCGTGCAAGAAAGCGGCGCAAAGCGCCTTGTCTTCCATCGAGTATGACGTCCTGCTTTCCACCGGCCTGATTTCGCGCCATTGCGATCGTTGCGGCGAGCACACCCGCTGGAAGCCCAGCGAACAGCCGGTTACAGCGGAGATCATCGCGTCCAGTGTAAAGAGCGCTTCGAAGGGCGGAAAGCAGCGGAAAACCCGCCGCATCAAATTGGTGATGCGCATCCGGGTGCGGAACAGTTGGGGCCAGGCGGATATCGCGCAGACGCGCGATGTCTCCAAGGCCGGCCTCTGCTTTGCGAGCAATTTGCCTTACGGTGTCGGAGACATCGTCTACATTACCCTCCCGTTTGCCGACAATCAGGCTCCCATCGAAACCGCCGGGAAGATCGTGTGGTCAGCTGAGAGTTCGGTGGGTCGCTTCTACGGGGTCTGCTACCAGAAGTAAACCGTTCTCTTACTCCGCCCAGCTTACCGTCCACCTGCCCCTCTTTTCCGCGCCGCCCTGCACGATTCCCACATCGGGTAACGGAAGCGAACATGCCGCAGACCTCCGAGGATGTTGACGGCGCGGCCCGCGAGTCTACGCCAGCCTTCTACCCGTAGTTGTGATCACCAGCTTTCCATGCTTCACCCCGCGCAAGCTGAGGAGTTGGTCGGCGAGCCGTTGGACCTCTGGGCCGCGACCTTTCACGATGATCACTTCCAGGCAGTTGCGATGGTCGAGATGGACGTGGGTCACGGCCAGCACTTTGCCGTGGTAATGATGCTGGGCTGCAATCAGACGTTCGGATAGCTTGGGCTGATGATGGTCATAGACCAGGGTGAGCGTTCCCACGATGACACGGTCCTGGGCCACGTCCGCCGCCACCGAGTGGTCGCGCACCAGGTCGCGAATGGCCTCCGAGCGGCTGCGGTACCCCTTTCGCGCGATCGCCCGATCAAAACGCGCCAGCAGTTCGCTATCGAGCGAAATCCCCGTTCGAACCAGCGTTGACATCGCATCTCCTTCGGGGCGGGCGTAGCCCTCCCGCCGTCGATCCCATACTACCAGTGGAACCATCTCCTGTGCGATGGCGCAGTCAGACATCGTGTCTCTAGCAATTGGCGCGACAAACGGGTAAGGTGTCGCTAGGAGTGTTACGAATCTATAATTCGTGTTACCCTTTTGGGCGGGGGGTGAGAATGATCCTCCACACTTCGTTCTTGGCTGTCATTTTGGTTTTCTGCCCCCTGGCGGCTGCCACGGAAGAGATCACCTTTCGTGTTGTCGATTCCCAGGACGCGGCCGTTCCGGGTGCGGCCCTTGAAATCCGGAGTCTGGGGACGTCCCGGAGAGTCTTCTCGGGAGTCACCGACGACCGCGGAATATTGACCGTCAAGACGGATCTCCCCGTGGAAGTTCAGGTCGCGGCCCCGGGTTTTGATCCCCTGCGCCAGAGGGTGGAGAGCCAGTCCGCGGGCAGTGTGAAGCTGCTGCTGACTCCCGCTGCCCTTCACACCACCATTGACGTGGTGGTACGCGACGCGCCGACCCCGGTGAGCATGGTCGAGCAGACCGCACTGGAGATCAACCGCGGCGGCGCCAGGACGGTCTTTGACGCTGTTGAGAAACTGGTTCCGAGCGCCTACGTAACCCGGCGGGGGATCATGGGCTTTGGTCTAGGGCAATCTGGATCCATCACGCTCAGGGGGATCGGAGGATCGCCCACCACTCAACTCCTGGTCGTCGTCGATGGACGTCCCGACTTTATGGGGCTGATGGGTCATCCCCTGCCGGATTTCTACACCCTCACCGATGTGGGAAGCCTGAGTGTTACCGAGGGTCCCGCTTCCGTTCTTTACGGCAGCAACGCCATGGGTGGCGCCATCGAGATCAAGCCGAGCCGTCCTCTGCAAGGGGTACACACAAGCCTGGCCGCCAGTCTCGGTTCCTACTACACAGGGCAATACCGACTGACGAATGGCGCGCGCTGGGGCCGCTGGTGGTACAACCTGACGGCGGGAGCCGCACACACCAATGGCGCGCGGCCGGAATCCGCGTTCCGCAATCAGGATGGCACGCTCGCACTGGGCTACGAAATCTCTCCACGCTGGCGGACTTCTCTGGAGGGGCGCTACGGACACTTCTACGTGGAGGATCCCGGCACGGTCCAGGCTCCCCTTTCCGGCAACTGGTCGCGGGTTGGGCGCGGCGGATTCAGTGGGGATCTCGACAACAACGGAAGCCGCACCTGGGGGATGGTGCGAGTTTTCTCCAGCTTCGGGCACAACATGATATATGACGGATTCCGGTCCGTAGACAATTCGGTCGGCGCGCGCGTCCAGCAGAGCTTCCTCGCTGCCCCTCGACTGACGATCGACGGCGGGACCGATTTCATCCGCTACGGCGGGAGCGCCCGTGACATCAGCGCCGATCACAACTACGGTGAATTCCATATCAACGATTACGCCGGATTCTCGCGCGCCCGCTACGCTGTAACGAACAGCCTTCAGTTCAACACGGGCGTCCGCTACGATTATGACTCGCACTCCGGGGGCATTACCGTTCCGGAGTTCGGCGCGACTTACCGCATTGCGGCAAAATACTCTTTCGCGGCGTCGGTGACCCGAGGATTCCGGAATCCCACCATCCGCGAACTCTATCTCTTCCCTGCGCCGACGCCAACCCTAAAGCCCGAGCGGATGTGGAATTATCAGGTCACTTTCCAGGTGCGCCCGGCGCCAACGCTGCTGGCCTCGGTGACGGGCTACTATGCCAACGTCAGCAACCTGATCGTGGTGACCGGCTTCTGGCCGAACCTGAAGCTGCAGAATTCCGGCAGCGCCATCAACAAGGGGCTCGAAGCGCACGCGCGATGGCAGCCGTCGCGGAGGGTGAGCCTCAACACGGCTTACGCGCACCTTCACTCCACGAACCTGGCGCCTTATGCTCCTCAGAACAGGCTGACCTATTCTCTCGACCTTGATGCCAAACCACTCTTCTTCTCGCTGGGGGGCAGCACCGTGGGACAGACATGGGGTGGCGCTAGGCAGACGTACCCGGTGAGCGGCTACACCGTGGCGACCCTCAAGTGCACGGCGCCGGTCGGCGAGCACACGAGCGTGTTCCTCATGGTCGACAACCTCTTCAACCGCCGCTACCAGGTGCTTTCGGGATATGTCATGCCGGGGACCAACGCCTCCGGCGGCATCGAACTGAGGTTTTGATGGTTCTGCGCTGCTCCGCTAGAGGTCGCGGAATTCCCGAGGGAGAAGCTCAGGTCGACGCAGCCACTGAAAACGGACGCATTAAACCGGAAATTCCCAGATTCTTCAGGAGGTCAAACATGAAACGCATCGCGCCGATCCTCTTCGCCGTCACTTGGGTTCTGTGGACACTTGCGGTGCTGCCGCTTCCGTCCCAGGAGACCAAGCCGCAGCCGCTGACTCTGCCGCTGCAATGCGCGGGGGGAGATTGTCCCCTGCTTCAAGGCGTGCCGCAGACGGCAGGGATGCGCAGCGGGTTCGTGCGGCTGAAGCCCGGCGAATCCGTCGGCTGGCACACGACCGGGAAAAACGAAGAATCGCTCGTGGTCCTGCACGGCCGCGGCGAGGCCCGCCTCGAAGGTCAGTCATCTCTCGCCTTCACGGCCCCGACGCTCGTCTATATCCCGGCGGCGACTCGGCACACCGTCGTGAACACCGGCGACGAGCTCTTGGAATACGTGTATGTGGTCGCGCCCGCAAAGGCGCCGTAGTGGGTGGCGTCGCGGGTGGCGCAGAGAGCGCACCTTCTGCGATGTGTGCGAATAAGATGGACTTGCTATGCCCCGAGACGGGTGCCCGGGGGACTGCCGTAAGCCCCTCTACTGCGGCACGATCAAGCCACGCTTGACGGCAAAGAGGACGATCTCAGCGGTGCGGTGGAGTCCCAGGGCTTCCATGACGTGGGCGCGGTGGACGGCGACGGTGTTGACGCTGATGTTGAGCAGCACGGCGATTTCCTTGTTGGATCTTCCCTGCGCGATGAGCTGCATGACTTCCTTCTCGCGCAGCGTGAGGCGCTCGTAAGGGTCCTGGCTCCGGTCCTCGAACGATCCCGTCTTGAGGCTCTCGATGATCACATGGGAGATTCCCGGGCTCATGTACGCTCCGCCTTCCGCCAGGGCGGCGATGGCGCGCGTCAGGTCCACTTCGATGGCATTCTTCAGGATGTAGCCCTTGGCGCCGATCTCGAAGGCTTTGCGGACATAGGCGTCATTTGAGTACATGCTCAGAATGAGGATTTTGGTCTGAGGAAGCTCCTTGAGGATTTCCGCGCTGGCTTCCAGGCCTCCCAGGTCGGGCATGGAAAGATCCATGACCACAATGTCGGGCTTGAGTTCCTTGGTTTGATGGACAGCATCGAGGCCCGTGCTGGCCTCGCCCACGACGATGATGCTCGGGTCATCTTCCAGGATGCGGCGGAATCCCTGGCGGACCAGGGCATGGTCATCAGCGAGCAGCACGCGAATCTTCTTCTCGGGATTGGTAGGTGCCATTAATTAACTCACCCTTTCGGCGGCGGGCCGGACGGCCGGCTTTTTGAGGGGAATGCGCACTCGGACGACCGTCCCCTTGTGCGGGGCCGAGCTGATGGTGAACGAGCCCTTCAAATGCTCGGCGCGCTCGCGCATTCCCATCAGGCCGAGTCCTTCCCCAGCGATCCTGTCCATCTCGCTCGTCATGTCAAATCCTACACCATTGTCGCGGATCTCCAGGTCCAACGCTTCGGGTTTCTCTTCCAGAACCACCCAGGCTTCCTGTGCCTTCGAGTGGCGCGCGACGTTATTGAGGGCTTCCTGGACGATGCGGTACAGGTGGATGGCGTCTTCACCGGGGAAGAAGCTGTCGACCATTTCCCGCTGGAAATGCACCGTGACTCCCGTCTGACGTGAGAACTGCTTTGCGAACCAGTCCAGGGTTTGCTCCAGGCCGAAATCATCCAGAATGGCCGGACGGAAAATCTGCGAGCTGTCGCGCACCGTCTGCAGCGTGTCTTCGACGATCTTCTTGACCTTGTGAACATCCTGAACGAAGACCGAATCCTTGTCCAGACCTTTCTGGCCGGCGCGGCCGAGCATCACGCCGATGGCGGTCAAAATCTGCCCGAACTCGTCGTGCAGGTCGCGCGCCACCTGGCGCAACGTCTCCTCCTGGACTTCAATCAGTTTCCAGGAGAGCTTGCGGAGTTGCTCGGATTGCGTCTTCAGTTGCCCGAGCAATTGCGCGTTCTTCAGCGGCCCCAGAGTGGCCTCAACAATTTTGGAGGCGAACTGCAGGTCTTCATCGCCCAGGGACTTCGAGCCTTCCTCGCGGCCAAGGGCGAAGACCCCGAAAAGCGCCGCGCCCATGCGCAGAGGCAAAATGAGGAATTCGCCACTCGCCGCATCCTGCGTTGCTTCCTGGACGGGGCCCCTCGTCGCGTGCAACTGGAAAGGCTGGCCGCTTTCGAGCGAGGGAAAAGAAAAGCCGATGAGCGCGCCCAGTTCCGTCCTTTCCGCTTCACCCAGCGTCATCCCGCTCGTGGCTTGCGGGAAGAAACGCGCCGGTTCGGGCAGGTGGCGCAAGAAAATCACTCTCTTCACACCCAAAGCCCGGCTTAACTGTTCGCAGACGTCCTGCAAGACTTTAACGAGTTCCTGCTCCTGGCTCACCACACTGATGGCCTCGTACAGCGCCGCGAGTTGCTCGTTTTGAATTTGCAGGATTTCCGCCAGGTGATGGATCCGTTCGAAAGTCTTGCGGTTGGCCTGCAGGGTATACAAGCCCGTACCCAGCGCCACGAGGAGAAGTACGCCGACCACAAGGAGAATGTCTTTTTTGACCTGGCCATAAACCAGCGTGATTCTCTGTCCCGCCTCCGCCTGGGCCTGGTCGTTTAGGGTCAGAAGGCGCGCCACGGTCTGCGAAATGACCTCGCGTTTGCTCTCCAGTTGCGAGCGGATCAGGTAGCGGGCGGTTTCTTCGTGGCCCTGGTCGGCGAGCACGAAGGCCTGGTCGGCCGTTTCCCAGAAGTCGGCGAGCACATCGCGCAGTTGCGCGCGTTTCTCATTGCCGGCGGGCGTGGTGGCGGCATACTGGGCTTCCAGCGCCAATGCCTGGTTCATTTCCTCGCGCACCCGCGTGTACTCACCGCGCCAGTAGCCAATGGGATAGCGGCTCTCGGGAAGCGTCATGTCGCGCAAGGAAATGGCCAGGAAGTAGGCGTCCTCCTGCAGGCGAAGAAGTTGGAGCGAGGCCAGGCGGTTTCTTTGCACGACGTTGGTTTGAAAGTCTTCCAGCCAGCGGACTTCGTGCAGGGCGTAGAAAGCAAAAACCCCGAAAATCGACAGGGTGATGCAGAGGCCCACCCAGAGACGCCTCGAGGGGGAGGGAATCTGGCTCAAGAGATCGTGTTTGAGTTGCGCCTTTGGCATAGCGAGGACGGGAGTCGGGAATCGAGAGTCGGGAGTCGGGGCAAATTCACTCCTGAAATCATCCCGGTCCCAGGGACAAGGTTCTTTGCGACTACCGACTCCCTACTCCCGACTCCCTGCTTACAATAGCGCAGGCGGAAAGGCGCATCAATATCCTTCGTGGTGAGCCGCCCCGCAGAATGGCGCGGTAGGGGAGTCCGTCAACTGACGGACTCCCGCAGAACCGCGGAGCGCTCCGCGCCGAAAAAAAGCGGCCCGTCAGTTGACGGGCCGCCAGTTAAGCGTTCAGGAGGTGAGGGGCACGGCACGCCGCGCCCCCATGGGTTAGAAGTTAAGCCGTAAGGCGACCTGGATGATCCGCGGCCCATTCATCGGACCATAGATCTTGCCGAAGTCACTGCCGTCACCGAGGCTCGTATAATCCGGGTTGCCGAGTCCGGTACGGTTCAAGACGTTGAACATGTCCGCTCGGATTTGGAAGTTAAACCGCTCCGTGATCCGTGTGTTTTTGATGATCCCGAAGTCTTCGGTCAGGTGACCCGGTCCTCGCACGTTAGGAAGGAAGCGTGGCGAGGTTCCTATGCGCAGGGGGTAGCCGTGATTGGGCGAGGAGGGCGGATCAACGAACGCGTCAGGGTTCAAGTAGGGAGTTCCGTTAGCGACGTCCAACCCCGTAGCGTTGACCGTCTGGGTAACCCCGGAGACAACGTCAGCACGCACATGGGGGTTGATAACCGTGCCGAGTGACGAGGCGACGACGAGCGGATCACCGGACAGGTACTGTTGAATTGCCGTGATCTGCCATCCGGAGACCAACCAGTCGAGAGCTCCGGCCGAACTCAGATACTTGTGTCCTCGCCCGAAAGGCAGCGAGTAAATCCAGGTCAGCTTCAGGGATTGGGGATGATCGAAGGACGCGATCGACTTTTCCAACCGGCGGTTATAGAAATCCTGCGCGTAGTAGCCGGGGTAGGCCAACGCCGTGTCGGTGTCGGTGATGGTCTTGGAAAAAGTGTAGGCGGCAATGAACGTCAGCCCGTGCATGGAGTTCTTGCGAGCGGTGAGCTGCAGAGCGTGATATGTGGAATTGCCCATGGTGGAATAGTTGTTGGTCAGGCCGCAGTACTGCGGGTAAGGCTTGAGGCCATATTGCAACGACGTT
>Ga0315288_10004643_pt1 | contig 17502 bp, 14 predicted proteins | sample YL17G11_20_MG_FD_203454 | JGI IMG/M metagenome (GOLD analysis project Ga0315288, IMG submission 203454) | Sediment microbial communities from Yellowstone Lake, YNP, Wyoming, USA - YL17G11_20 | ecosystem: Environmental > Aquatic > Freshwater > Lake > Sediment | place: USA: Wyoming | collected... | reverse complement strand
TATCTGCGGCACGGCTTCGGAGCCATTGTGGGCTTTGGCATCAAGGGGGGATTACAGGCCGGGATTAAGTTCATTAATGCCGTGCGGCTGTTATCCCACTTGGCCAACATTGGAGATGCGAAATCCTTGGTCATCCACCCCGCCAGCACAACGCATCAGCAACTGACCCCTGCGGAACGGGTGGATACAGGCGTGACGGAGGATTTCATCCGGCTCTCGGTTGGGCTGGAGAATATTGAGGACATCATCGCGGACATTGACCAGGCCCTCCAGGCATCCGGATGAAAGGTCAGGGTGATGGAGTGCACTGCCGGCCCGGCGGACGGAGCGGATTCGGCCGGGCAGGGAAGAGAAGACACGCACGGAAAGAAAAGAGGCAGGCGAGTATGGAGGAGGCGGGATCGGTCGGGATCGTCGAAACCAAGTACCTCACTTTCGCGGAGCCACCCAGCGAGCTGGTCCTTGAGTGCGGGCGGCCCTTGGGCCCCATCACGCTGGCGTACGAGACCTACGGTGAACTGAATGCGGCGAAAGACAACGCCATCCTCATCGTGCATGCCCTTTCGGGGGACGCCCACGCGGCCGGCTATCATCACTCGGGGGACAAGCAACCGGGCTGGTGGGACATCATGATCGGGCCGGGCAAGGCTTTTGACACACGAAAGCACTTTGTGATCTGCTCCAACGTCATCGGGGGATGTCAGGGCTCGACCGGACCCAGCTCGATCAACCCGCAGACCGGACGGCCCTATGGGCTCTCCTTTCCGATCGTCACGGTTCGCGATTGGGTCAACACCCAGAAAGTCTTGATCGACCACCTGGGGATTGAGCAGTTGTTGTGCGTCGCCGGCGGATCGTCGGGGGGAATGCAAGTGTTGCAGTGGGTGGTCACTTACCCTGACCGGGTGCGCCTGGCTATCCCGATTGCGACCACGAGCAAGCTGTCGGCCCAGGCGATTGCTTTTGATGAGGTCGGCCGGCAGGCTATCCAGTCTGATCCGAACTGGCGGGAGGGAGACTACTACGGGAAAACGGTCCCGCGCCGGGGTTTGGCCATCGCTAGGATGATCGGGCACATCACCTATCTTTCCGAGCGTTCGATGCACCAGAAGTTCGGCCGCAAGCTGCAAGACAAGACTGCGTATGGCTACAATTTCCTGACCGACTTCCAGGTGGAAAGTTATCTGCGCTACAAGGGAGATCATTTCGTCAAGCGGTTCGATGCCAACTCGTACCTTTACATTACGAAGGCCATGGATTACTTCGACCTGACCCAATCTTACGGGAGCCTTGAAAAAGCCTTTGCCGGTGTCCAAGCGAAGTTTCTTGTCATCTCCTTCTCGTCGGACTGGTTGTTCCCGACCTACCAGTCGAAAGAAATTGTCAGCGCTCTGCGGCGCGTGCACGCCTACGTGATTTTCACGGAGATTCAGACCGACTACGGGCACGACGCCTTCTTGCTGGAATCCGAACAACTGAGTTCGCTCATCACCAACTTTCTGAGCCACGGTTGGAACCAGAAGTCGTAACTTATGGGTGGAATAACCGAAGAGATTCGATTGGATGAGACCGGGACCGTGGTGCGCCTTACTTCCGAGCACCAGCTGATTATCGGCCTCATCGAGGAAGGCGCGCGCGTCATGGATCTGGGCTGCGGCGAGGGTGACCTGCTGCTGGCGCTCAAGGTCTTGAAGAAGGTCCGGGCAGAGGGCATTGAGCTCTCGGAGGCCTGCATTCAGGCCTGCGTGGCCAAAGGTGTGCTCAGCGTCCACCACGGTGATTTGGACGAAGGGTTGGCCGACTACCCCGACAAGTCCGTGGACTACGTGATCTCGACCAACACCATCCAGGTATTGCATCGGCCGATGGTCCTCATCCGGGAGATGGCGCGGGTGGGCAAGCGATGTATCGTCAGCTTCCCGAATTTCGCTCACTGGTTAGTGCGTTTACAGCTTCTGCTCAAAGGCCGCATGCCGAAGACCGAGAAGCTGCCCTATGAGTGGTACGAGACCTTCAACATCCACTTGACGACGATCACTGACTTCCGGGGATTCTGCCGTAAAGCGGGGCTACGGGTCTTGCGAGAGATCCCCCTGCGGGCCGCTTCCTCCGGGACTTGCACGGAAGTGAAATTTCTCCCCAACCTGCGGGCAGACACGGCGATCTTCATCCTCGAAGCGGCCAAGCCCCCCACCGGCTAATCGATGCGCCGCCCCGAAGCCTGGGCTGACATCCCACGGCGAGAGCCCCCTATGTCGAAAGGCCGGCTGGCGTTGGGATGCCGGAGGTCCACGCGCGCCCTGCGGCCCGCTGGATTTTGGCTATTGTCGTTGCGGGGTCGTCTCGCTTATGATGACGCTTTCCGCTCGGTGAGCGGCTCCGATCATGCCTCAGCGGATCTCGGTACGAGTGCCGGCAACCTGCGCGAACCTGGGTTGCGCGTTCGACTGCGCAGCCCTGGCCCTGAGCCTCTATCTGGACATTCACGTCACTCCGCGCGGCGACCGCAGCATCAGCGTTCACTATCGCGGCGTGACGCCGGAGCGCATTCCTGCCGACGAAACCAACCTCATCGCCCGCACCATTCGCCAGACGCTCGAAAGCTGGCGCAAGCTCCGCGGCTATGATCTGGAAATTGACAACCAGATTCCGATCGGCGTGGGTCTGGGTTCGAGCGCCGCAGCGATCGTAGGCTCGCTGGCCGTCTGCCACTGGCTGGCCGATACCACGCTGTTTGACGAGCAGTTGATTTCTCTGGCCGCGCGCCTGGAGGGTCATCCGGACAACGTCGCCGCCGCCTGGCACGGTGGCTTCACCGTGTCGGTGCAGCAAGGCGAGCGAGTGCTGGCCTTCACCTGCCCCGTTCCCGAGACCCTCAAGCTGCTCGTGGTCATTCCTGACTACACGGTTCCCACCGAGAAAGCCCGCGAGGTCTTGCCGGCGCAGTATTCCCGCGGCGACGCTGTCCATAATCTACAGCGCGCGGCGGTGCTGGCGGCCCAGCTCTTTTCCGGCAAAGCCGAGTTCTATCGCGCCTTCTTCGACGACCGCTGGCATCAGCCCTACCGCGCTTCTTTGATGCCGGGTTTGTCCGAGGTCCTCAAGTTCACGCATCCCGATTTGCTGGGACTCTGCCTGAGCGGCGCCGGGCCGGCCATCCTGGCCTTTGTGCGCGGCGCGGCAGAAGAGATCGGCGAAGCCGTCCGCTCGATCCTCGCCCAGCACCACGTCCAGTCCCAGCCGCACGTTCTCGCCGCCGACAACCTCGGCGCTAAAGGCTGGAGCCTACCTGCCTAAACCATTTGTGATTTTGGATTGGACTCCTTGTGGGCTCGCTCTGAAATCCGCGATAAGGGGGAGCAGCACTTGGGTGACCGTTTCATAACAGTACTGCGAGGTGTATACTCGCCCCCAGCGCCCGGAGGGGCCGATGGAATCCTGGATTGACGTTAGGGCAATCGCTTACGGCGTGCTGGAGAAGTTCAAGACAGGCTTCCAGGAGATGGGTTATCTTCCCCCCACAGGTTTGGTCCTGGAGCCAACAGGGGCGATCGCCGCTATAGAGCTCGACCTGAGCGACAAGGAAGCCAAGAAGCGGTCAATGCAGGCGCTTGGCCAGTTGGCGCGGGAGGTGAAAGCGCTGGCGGTTTTCACGATCGCAGACTCCGAATACCGCGTTTTTCCGCCGGGAGAAAAGGAAACGCCTCAGCCCATAGAGGACGCGGAGCGGGCGGAGAGCCTTAGGCCGGATGGTAAGCCCCGCGCCTGCATTTGTATGGAGATAAAAGTGGAGGGGCAGACCCCCACCATCGTGATGGTCCCTTATCGCAAAGACATGCTGGGCAAAATCGAATTTGGGGCAACAGAGGAAGCGCCCTTGGACTTCATGGGACCCGAGCCGCCACGGGGGGACGAAGATGAAGGTCCGAAGGACTGATCCTCCCTGCGTAACGTGACAATGGGAATTCCGTCTGAAACTCGGAGGCATACATGGCAATTCTAATTCGAACAAAACACGGGAAGTGGGAAAAGGTCGGAGAGAGCCCCTTCAAAGATGAAGCCCACCTCCAGCAAATGCTCTACGAATCCCCTGAGCTGATTCGGACGTCAGGCGAAGAAAAGCCTCCTTGGGTGTTCATCAAAGAAGCGGGCCTGCCTGGCTCTGGCAGCACGGACCTGCTCGGCGTAGACTGCGACGGCGAGATTTACATCGTAGAGTGCAAACTTGCGGATAATCCCGACATAAGGCGAAAGGTAATCGGGCAGATCCTGGAATACGCCGCCTTCTTGTGGAAGGAGAATTACGAGAATTTCAGCGACCGCTTTTTTCAAAAAGAGAAGAAAGCCCTGGAAGAGTTGCTGGGGAACAAGGTGTCGGATGATCCGGCTTTAGAGGATTTTCAGGCGAAGGTCGAGCAGAACCTTGATTCAGGCAGATTCCATCTAATAGTTGTTGTTGACAAAATGAGGGATGAGCTTCAGCGGATCGTCGATTACGTGCAAGCCCGCCAGGCTGGGTTTCATATCGAGGTTCTCGAACTGGCTCTATTTAAGGAAGGCGACACGGAGGTTCTGGTGCCACGCATGCATTCCGGCCATGTTGAACCGCTACCTCCTCCGAAGTCCTTGACGATTGACCAGATCTTCCAGGAATCCGAAAAACAAGGAACTCGAACCCAATTGGTAGGATTGGTTCGCGAATGGGAAAAACTGGGAAACATCGTGGAGCCCGCAGGTAGAGGTATACGTTTCCGTGCGCAAATCGGCGACCGGAACAGAACGATCTTTCGAACCAGCACTGTCCATTGGGTGTATATGAGGTTCGGATTGCTTCCTGAGAGAGGGGTGCCGCCCCAGCTAGTTAAACACTATCGTGAAGAAGTTGCGAAATTGCACGGCTTCGACCGTCAAAAGGTGTTGGAGAGGCCCTATCCTCAGGCGGCTCTGACAGACCTCAGCGAAGAAGACATAACAGCGATTGCCCGCGTGAACCAAGAGTTTGTCGAGCAATGGCAGAATTGGTTGCGTCAACAAGGATCTTGATGTGAGCTCCATTCAGGGCCTGCGGGTTTGAAGCGGAGGGAGAACCCTCGCGCTGCGCTGCCCCGCCACGACCAACAGGATCGTATTTGCGGACCTGGCGGCAACGGCGTGCCACGGCCTCAGACCGTCCTTGGCGGCGCGGCGGGGATATTGGGGAGCGGCTTGCCCTGGCCCGGGCCATGCACTTTCTGGCAAGGCTTCTTGCGGCGAGCCAAGTGGAGATAATCGAGCACCAACCGCCACTTGAGATGCTGGATGGCTTTGGCCGGGTCGACGCCCTTGGGGCAGGCGCGCGAGCACTCGCCGGCGTAGTGGCAACGGAAAGCGCCGTGCGCGCTGCCCGTCTGCTGGTTGCGATCGCGGCGCCCGTCGTCGCGCGTGTCCACGTTGTAGCGTTGTGCCGCCGATAAAGGCATGGGGCCCAGATACCGCGCGTCGGTGGCCAAGGTAGGGCAGGCGGCCATGCAGCAGCCGCACTTGATGCAGTAAGTGAACTGGAGATAGGCCTCGAGCTCTTCCGGAGACTGGTAGAACTCTCCTGCCGGGTCATTGACCTCAGCTTCATCCGCCCGCACGATGTAGGGTTTTAGCGACCGGTGTTTCTCGAGCATGGTCATAAGGTCGGGGACCAAGTCGCGGATGATGTCGAAATTAGGCAACGGCGCCACGGTGAGGTCCGTCTTGGCAATGTGCAGGATCTGGGTGTTGCAGGCCAGCGTTGGATGCCCGTTCAGCAGCATCCCGCACGAGCCGCAGACTCCCATGCGGCACGAATAGCGCCAGGCAAGCGTTGCATCCAGGTTGTCCTTGATGTAGTGCAGGCCGTCGAGCACCGTCATGCCCTCGCGCACGGGTATCCTGTAAGTCTTCACGTACGGCGCGCGGTCGCTTTCCGGATTGTAGCGCGTGATGTGGAAATTGATCTGTCTTATGGCTTTGCTTTCCGGCATGGTTACCCCCTTGCTCCTACTATCGCGATGGCATGCACCGTGATGGCCGCCCAGGTGCCCAGGCCCATCAGCCCCAGTCCCACCACCAGAAGAACGACGCTAAGGGCCTTTTCAACGGCGGGCTTCAGCGTCAGCTCGAACAGGATGGTCCGCAGGCCGTAGAGACCGTGGTAAAGCGCCACTCCGAGGAGGAGAATGTAGCTGACGGTGAAGAACAGCATTCTGTCCCGAAACAGACTGTTAGCCTCGGAGACGGCCTCGTCGGCGTAAGGGGCAAAAAAGTGAGTGATCTCGCCCATGTGCATGATGGTCATGTGGAGGCCGAGGAGGAAGAAAATCACCACTCCCGCCGCCATATGCCAGGTCCAGTATTTTGTTTCGCGCATCTCTCCTCCTTGTGCCGTTCCAACTTGGCTTGGCGAATCAGGTTGGAATGGCCCTACTTTGCCAACCCCAGGAATTCATAGCCGCCCACCGCGAGAAAGATCGCCGCGAGAATCATCATCACAATGAGCAGGGGCCGCTGGACGTTGAGCGACGTCCTATAGGGATAAACCGGTTCGATGGGCTTGCCGACTGCGAATCCCAGTTCCACAAGCACCAGACGGATGCCGTTGCAGGCGTGGTAGGCGAAAGCCGCGAAAACCAGAAACTCCCCCACCTTGAAAATGGGTCGGTGGAAGAATCCGCCTTCCACCCACGTGTAGATGCCGAAGGCGCGCAGACTCGTCACCACAATGTGCATCAGGAAGTAGAAGAGAATGCCCAGGCCGGTGAGGCGATGCAGGATGTACGCGTAGCGCTCCACGCCCCAACGCCCACCTCCGAGCCATCCCCACAGCCCGAGCCGATTATCGTGCCGTTTGATTTCGGCCATGCCCGTCTCCTTCTGTTGACCTAACACCTAGTACCCAGCACCTAGCACCTGTTCAGTACTTCCGCTCCACCGGCTTCCAGTTGGTGATGGTCACGGGCTTATAGCCCAGCCTCGGTTTGCCGCCGAGGTAGTAAACCATCGAGTGGACCAGGAACTTCTCGTCGTCGCGTTTGGCAAAGTCCGTCCGGGAATGCGCCCCGCGTGACTCCTCGCGGGCCAGACCGGCGAAGAGCAGCACCTCAGCCAAATCGAGCATGTTTTCGGTCTCGAGCGCCTGAATGAGGTTGGTGTTGTAGATCCGGCTCTTGTCCTGAATACTGATCTGCCGGAAGCGCTGCTTGAGCTCGGCGATCTTTTCCAGACCTTCCTGCATGGATTCGCCGGTGCGATACACACCCGCGTGCTTATCCATCAGCGTGCGAAGTTCCCGGCGGATGTGCGCGGGATTCTCCGTGCCGCTCTGTTTGAGCAGCCCGTCGAAAATCCGTTTCTCCTCGTCCTGCGCTTCGCTATCCGGCACGTCACTCAGCGCGGGATTTTGCGCCAGGTACTTCGCGATCTCGCCGCCCGTGATGCCGCCCCACACCAGACATTCCGCGGTGGAGTTGCATCCCAGCCGATTAGCGCCGTGCATGGAGTGGCACGCCACCTCGCCGGCGGCCCAGATGTTTTCCACCTTAGTCCGGCCGTTGATGTCGGCCTCAATGCCGCCCATGGAGTAGTGGGCCACGGGCCGGATGGGAATCGGCTCGGTGATCGGATCGATTCCCAGAAACTTCATGCACACTTCGCGAATCAGCGGCAGGCGCTTGTTGATCTTTTCTGCGCCCAGATGGGTCAAATCGAGCTGGAGATAATCGAGCCCGTCGGGTCCCGGGAAGCCGCGTCCTTCGAGGATTTCCGTCATCTCCGCCCGGGAGACGATATCGCGCGGCGCCAGCTCCATCATCTTGGGCGCATACTTCTCCATGAAACGCTCGCCCTGGTTGTTGCGCAGGTAGCCGCCTTCACCCCGGCAGCCTTCCGTCATCAGGATGCCCGAGGGCACGAGGCCGGTGGGGTGAAACTGCAAAAACTCGGGATCTTCCAGCGCCAAGCCTGCGCGGTACGCGATGGCCTGCCCATCGCCGGTGACCGTTTGCGAGTAGGTAGTGAATCCGTAGAGGTTCCCCAAACCTCCCGAAGCAATCAGGAGAGCCTTGCCGCGCAAGACGTAAAACTCGCCCGTGGGCGCATCGAAGAGCGTGAGACCAGCGAAGCGTCCGCCCTCGAGCAGTAACGCAGTGACGAAGCATTCATCGTAGCGCTTGAAGTTGTTGTATTTGACGAGGGTGTCGTAGAGAGCCTGCATCTCGAAGAAGCCGGTCTTGTCGGCCGCCATGCAGGCGCGCGGAAAAGAGTGCCCGCCAAACGCCCGTTGCATGATGCGGCCGTCTTCGCGGCGCGACCACGGGACTCCCCGGTGCTCGAGCAGCCGGATTTCATCCGGCGAGGTCCTCACAAAGCGGTCCACGGTGTCTTGGTCCGCCAGGAAATCGGCACCTTTCACGGTGTCCCAGGCGTGCAACTCCAGGTTGTCTCCTTCCTCGGGACGCATCACCGCGGCGGTACCGCCTTCGGCACACACGGAATGCGAGCGCATGACTTGCACTTTCGACACAATGGCGATGTCCGCCGTACCCTGCGTTTTGATGCACAGCTCCACGGCGGCGCGCAGCCCGGCAAGTCCCGTTCCCAGGATTAAGACATCATGAGTGATCTGCTGCATGCTTCACGTACTCCTTGGTGCTCTCAGCGTCAGAATCTTGAATGCAACGCGATCGTGGGTTCGAGAAAGCAGCAAGCTTTCCGTCTTGACGCGTGCCGCCCCGCATTCCTGGCGGGGCACAAGGCATCCGAAGAACGGCCCAACATATTTCATTCCGCCTATCCCGTCAATTGGCAACTGCGGCTGGAACTGCACGGGTACATCGTGTCCCCCCTGTGAGGTTGAAGGCAGCTACGGCACGGTCTCGGTCTGCGGGATGCCGTCGGCGCTTGCTGTTTTCGGGGGGAAGAACCTGGCGGGAGTTCGTTCCGGCCTCCCGGTCTCACCGACGGAAAGCTTACGTGCGTGAGGGTACTTCAGCGGTTTGCCAGTGCCACTCATGCCCGCATCCATCAAAGAGATGGTGTGAAGATGAGATGAAAATCAATCTTGAAAAATCAGATTTGTAGGCATGTGGCACTTGCAACGTGCAACGCGAGAGTGCGCAGCGAAGCGGTTTATTGGGGAATCGGCGGGTCCTTGACCGTGGCGGGACGGTCTGCGGTCGTCCCGCGGATTTCTCCTGTTTGATCGCTGTAGTAACTGCCCTCTCCCGGACAACCATATTTAATCGGGCGTGCGGTGACGGTATAGGTTTGAATGCGCCCGTGCTCGACAGGGCCGGGTTTGTAATCAAATCTGTATCCACTTTTTCTGCCGCCCGCCAGAACGTCATCGATCAAACCAGCCGCCGATGCTGAGGGTGCGGAGCCCGCGGGCGGAGGCCCAAGCGCACCCAGAGTGGGACTGTAGCCAGAGGTATATGTCGAAGCGTATGTGATCTCGTTTGTGTTGATGGTGCGCATCATTCCAACAGCGGAGGCCTGCCCTGCTTGTAGTCGCGTGCGAAGAGCATTGGGGATGGCAATTCCTACCCAAAGAAGGAGAGGGAAACCGACATACAGTGCGCGCCTGAAGATATCAGTGCCAAAGGTCGGCTTCTCATCCCCCTGTCGCTTCCGAGCGAGGTGTGCCTTGATTGCGCTGGGAATAAGGGCCATTTGCGAGATCGCAAACAACCCGGCGAAAGCCACCCCCCGCAGACCGCTGTCGCAAGGGTCGGTCGCCATCCCCCACAGCATCAGCAGCCCCCAGATAATACCTACGCTGCCGACCACCACGGCTAATGCCAAACCTTTATTTCGTGTCTTCGCTCTTAGGCGCCAGAGAATCCGGAGGTACAGTAACGCAGCCGGCAACGCCAAGATGAGCGTCCCCAGGTAATGCTCGTAACCCATTTTCGCGAGGAGGAGCGCCCAAAGCCATACGGCAGACAGCAATGTGAGAATTCGCACCGCCCAGAGCCAGCGCGTGTCAATCGGTTTTGCCGCTAAAAGCGTTTCCGGTGGGATCGCCATGGTTCATCGCTCCCATGCGCGGGGCCCTGCCGCCCCAAAACGTGTCCCAAGTGTTTCCCAATCTATTCTTCGGGAAGGGTACTCCTGAGAAAGGCGTCCGTCAATCGTCGCGTGTACACCGTTTTCGGGGGGAAGAACCTGGCGGGAGTTCGTTCCGGCCTCGCGGTTTCACCGACGGAAAGCTTGCCTGGTGTATAATGAAAATTCGCCCGTGCGACCGTCAAGTTGCCTCAGCAGCGGATCGCGACTCACGGTTCAGAGAAAACGCGCAGCCTTACAGGGTCATCAAACGTCAGGATGAAATTCTCCCGTCGCCATTTTCTCGGTGCTTCCAGCGTCTTGCTGGGGTCCGACCTTCTCGACGTGCTCGCCACCCCTTTGTCGAGGTGGACCGGCCAGCCGGTGTTGAAGGCGGCCCAGGTGCCCAGTGCCCAGGGCGCCTCGCCGGTCACCTTCGTGGATGTGGCCCAAGAGGCCCGCCTGACTGTGCCGAACGTCTGGGGCGGCGTCAAGAGCAAGAAATACATCGTAGAAGCGAAAGGCAGCGGGTTGGCGTTCTTCGACTACGACAACGATGGCTGGCTGGATATCTATTTAACGAATGGCGTGCGATTCGAAGGCGAGGAGTCATACCCAGACGGCAAGAGCCCCATCCAGCACCTCTACAAGAACAACCGTGATGGCACGTTCACCGACGTTACCGAGAAGGCAGGACTGGGCCGCACCGGCTGGGGCACGGGCGTCTGCGTGGGCGACTACGACAACGATGGTTGGGACGACCTATTCTGCGGCTACTGGGGCCAGAACGTGCTGTGGCACAACAACGGCGACGGGACGTTCACCGACGTGACGAAGAAAGCGGGCCTCCACGAGGAACGTGTCCGCTGGGGCTCGGGCTGCACGTGGGTTGATTATGACCGCGACGGCTTCCTGGATCTGTTCGTCTGCAATTACATCGAGCTCGACATCGCCAAGGTCCCCACACCGGGGCAGACGGGCTACTGCCAGTGGAAGGGCATTCCGGTGATGTGCGGGCCGCGCGGCCTGCCGGGTGGCCTGAACATCCTCTATCACAACAACGGCGATGGGACCTTCACGGATGTCTCCGAAAAGGCCGGAATCCTGAAGCCCGGGCCGCGGTATTCCATCACCGCGGTCGCCTATGATTTCGACAACGACGGCTGGCCGGATATTTACGTGGCGGTGGATTCCGAGCCGAGCATCCTGTTCCACAATAATCACGACGGGACGTTCGAAGACGTCGCGGTGATGGCTGGCTGCGCCTACAACGAGGACGGCCAGGAACAGGCCGGTATGGGCGTCGGTGTGGCCGACTACGACGGCGACGGCTGGCTGGACATCTTCAAGACCAATTTCGCCGACGACACCTGCAGCCTCTACCACAACAACGGCGACGGGACGTTCACCGACGTCACCTTCGTGGCGGGCATCGGTGTGAACACCCAGTATGTGAACTGGGGCGCGGGCTTCATGGACTACGACAACGACGGTTGGCCTGACATCTTCCACGCCACCGGCCACGTCTATCCGGAAATCGTGAACTACAACTTGGATACACTCTTCAAGACGCCGCGCATCGTCTACCGGAACCAGGGCAACGGGAAGTTCAAGGACGTTTCCTCGCAACTGGGCCCGGGAGTGAGCCAGCGCTTCTCCAGCCGCGGCATCGCCTTCGGCGATTACGACAACGACGGTGACATCGATGTCCTGCTGCTGAACATGAATGATCCGCCCTCGCTTTTGCGCAACGACGGCGGCAACCAGAACAACTGGATCAAGATCAAATTGCTGGGCACTAAATGCAACCGGACCGCCATCGGCGCCCGCGTGCGCGTAGTCACCGGGAACCACGCCCAGATAGACGAGGTCCACAGCGGCACCAGCGTGATGTCGCAGAGCGATTTGCGCCTGCATTTCGGTGTGGGGCAGGCGAAGACGATCGATCGGCTCGAGGTAATGTGGCCCAAGCTTGGTCCGGACGCGAAGAATCAAGGGTCGGAAAATGAAAAATCCCCGGAAGCCAAGTACGGCCTGATCGAAAGATTCACCAACCTGGAAGTCAACCAGTTCCTCACCATCAAAGAAGGCGCGGGAATCATCAAGGCGGAAAAGCCCCGCGCTTGAACTGCCACTCGCCTGGATGGTTGCCCTGAAGTTCTTGAGTACCGCTGCCGTCTCGGCGGCAGGCCAGCGAGACGCTGGGGCACGGCCTCAAGCAACGCGTTGGGGTAGGGGCGGACCAGCGTGTCTGCCCTCTCGCGCATTTTTCGCTTGACAAATCCGACAAGATATGCTATACTAGTAGCCTCTAGAATGGCAGGCTGCAGCGTGAGGTGGGCTGGACTTGACGGGCGGTACTGTCGCGACTGGAGGGGGCTCGTGAGCTTGGATCATCGGAACGAAAATCTGGCTCCTTATATATAGGAAAAGGCAAAGCTGGTATATTGTTGAAAACAAAAGAAAATGCCAGTTTTTGAGGTGAAAACGAACCTAAGAGGCTTAACTTCTGTGTTTTCAATTTGATAACTGTGAAATTGGCGGCTTTGACGGGGAAGATTCGCACGCGAAAGCTAGTATGTTATTGAAAATAAAAGACAATATCCTATTTTTGGTCGAGAACGAACCAAAACCACTTTGCACTCTAACACTTGTGTTTCCAAAAGGATAGGAGCGAAATCGGTGACCCTGAACGGAAAGATTCGCACGCCAGGAACGCGGCAAAGCTGGTAAATTACTGAAAACACGTTGACTTAGCAGAAACCGGACCAAAGACAAACCTATTTCGGGGCCAAACGGAGCCATTTCTAATGGGGACGAACCCACCCCTCCGGCTGGGAAGGGAGGGCGGCGCTGCCAGGCCGAAGCGCTGGCTTCCTTGACATTGCGTCGGAGCGCGCCTAAGATTCGCTGCGGACTCAAATCTTCATTCCTGGTCGCGTCATGATGCGCAGCAACCGCTGGACACGAGGTTGGTGGGGCACCGCTCTTTTTGTGGCGCTCGGGGCCATGGTGAGTGTCGCATTGCCTGCCGCTCTGGCCGCCGGCACACCTCAAGCTGAGACTGACGTATCGCCGGAGGCCACGCCGGAGATCCGCCAAGTCAAACCGAACCAAGCCACGGCGGGCGAGGAAGTCACGGTGGTCATCGACGGGCAGAACTTCTCCCGCGGGGCCTATGTGTCGTTCTCGACCCCGGCGGTTCATGTGGTCTCGACCCGGCGGGCCGGCGCCACTCAACTGGAAGCGAAAGTGGCCGTGGGAAAGAGAGCCCCGTCTGGCACAATCAGCCTTTACGTGAGCAATCCCGCGAGTGCGGTGGCCGAGGCCCCGTTCACCATTGCCGGAGGAGCCGTTCCGGTGGTGGTACCTCCAGTAGCACCTGCGGTCGCGGCGCCTACTCCCCCCACGCCACCTGCCGCGCCTACGGCTGAAATCCAACCCTCGGAACTCGGGACGCCGGAAGTGGCGGCGGTGGAACCAGCGCGTGTGGGGCGTGGCGGACAGGTGAGCGTGAAGATCTCAGGCAAGAACTTCGCTCCCCAGGCCAAGGTTGCCTTCTCCAATCCGGGCATCCGCGTGTTGGACACTCAGGTCGCCAAGCCTACGGAGCTGGTGACGCGCATCCAGGTCGCACCCGATGCCCCCACGGGCGCGGCGGGCTTGTTTGTGGTCAACCCTGATGACCGCGAAGCGGAAGTCGCGTTCACGGTGACGGACGAGATTGCCCCGGCCGCACCCGCGGCACCTACACCCGCTGCCGCTCCGGCAGCGCCTGCTACCCCCACGGCTTCGACGACACCCCCCAGCACTGCTCCTGCGGCCACTACACCCACGGCGGCTGAGGGTCTGCGCTTTGAGGTAATCGGACTGGGGGATGTCGCGAGCCTTCTCCAGACCCGCAACCTCCCCAAGGGGACGCTGACCTTCGCGGGCGGAAAGCTCCGATACGAAGAAGCAGGGAAGGAAGTGTTCGCGGCGTCGGCGTCGGACGTTAAAGAGATGGACATGAATACCATCCTGGGAGTGAATACCGGCACCTTTCACGTCATTCTCAGTTCAGGCAAGACGTTCAACTTCGCCGCGCCCTCGTTCCGGCCCGCCGACGGCCAGGCCATCGCTGATGCCGTCCGCCAAGCCCTTAAGTAGGGCTTGCGGTGTGCTGGCCCCAGCAAAGGCCGGGAGACTCGGATATTTTGTTCGTTGCGACGCCCCTCAATTCGGGTTATCCTGAGCTTTCATGTCTCTAATTGGTCTCTGGGGCTTACCAGGTCACAGGGCTGCATCCTAAGGGGGAGTATGAGAAGAGAGCACAGTTGTGCTTACCGGAAGATTGCTGTCTGGGTTGTGGCGGCGGTTGTCCTTGTGCTTGGCATCGGCGCCTCGGTCGCGTGGGCTCAGTTCGGACTGCCCAAGCTGCCCAAGATCCCCAAGGTGGGGAAGAAGGAAAGCAAGCCTGCAACGGAGTCTAAAGAAAAGGCCGCTCAACTCCCAGCTATCGAGGTCACGTCGGTGACTCCCGACTCGGCGCCTCCTGGCGCCTCTGGCGAAATCGTGCTGACCGGCAAGAACTTCTTCCGCGGTATGCGCCTGCGAATGGGCTGCGCGGGAGATGAAGCAGCTCCCGAGAATCTAAGGAACCAGCTGGTGACAGTCGAGAGTCCGGAACGGGCGACCTTTAAGGTCAGCATTCCGGAGGACGCGAAGGAAGGCCCATGCACGCTTTACGTCGTGGGATACTGGGGCCGAGCAGGCGTCGTCACAGAGGAGACGGACGAGTCGCCAAGCGGCACGCCGGAAATCACCCAGATCAGTTCGGACAAGGTCCTCTTCAGAATCTCCAACTCCGGCAGCATGCCCATCAGTGTGCCAGTCTTCCTGGCGGGCGAAGGCGACATGCAGTTCATGGAGATCATGATGAAGTTAAATCAGGCGATGCAGGGCGGCTGGGGGAAAGGCGGCCAGCCCCATCTGGTGCTGTCGCCTGACACCGTGAAGTATGTCGAAGCAGAGAAGACCGTCTTCTCGGAGCCTACGTCGGGCGTGGCCAAGGTCGAAGAAATGAGCATGATGGGCCAAGCGACCGGCGTTTTCCGCATTGTGTTCAAGAGCGGGAAAATCTACAACTTCATGGACCAGAGCGAGGGAGGCGGGGAAAAGGGCAAGGCCTTCAAGGCCGTAAAGAAGAGGCTCGGGAAGTAAGCCCCGCGCCGACTGGGTGTAGAATCCGCCCATGACCTCTGGGCGTGCACGCGCTCTTCTCGAAGCTCTCGGATGGATCTTGGCGGCGGGACTGCTTCTGGCAGTCCCGTTGGTTTTTCATCGTGGTTTTGCCGAGCAGTTTTCCTACGTCAAGATAGTTCTTACCACAACTCTGGTTCTCCTCGGACTTACGGCGGGGACGCTGGCCCTGATCTGGGGAGGGCTTCGCTGGCCGCGGCGTCTTGCCTTGGGGCCGCCCGTCGCGTTCCTGATTGCTGCCGTCCTTCTCTCCTGCTGGAACAGCCCCGTTCCCACCTTCAGCCTTGTCGAGGCCGAGTACTTCTTGTGTGGACCTCTCTGGCTCCTGCTTCTGATTCTGTGGGGTGGGGGAGAGGCGAGGGTGCGGGCGCTCGCTGTGCTGGTGGCCGCAGCAGGCACCGTGGTCGCGGCAATTGCGCTGCTCCAATGGTCCGGTCATGACCCGCTGCTGTTTGGCGGCTATCGCGTCGTGTGGGGAACAATGGTCGGGCGAATGCGCCTGTATTCGACCTTCGGCAATCCCAATTTTGTTGCCGGATACTTGATTGGGGCCATCTTCCTGGCGCTGGCTCTGGCGGGCATGTCTTCGAAGTTCCCCTGGAAAGTCGCATCGTGCGTTTCGATGGCAGCGATGTTTGCCGCCATCGTCGGAACACGCTCGCGCGCGGCGTGGGTGGCGCTGGCCGCGGGCTTGCTCGTTGCCCGGTTTGTGTGGCGGCGGGGAGTGAAGCTGACGGATGCTTCCTCTCCCCCAGCGGCCCCAGGCGGTGTGTCGCCCGCGCTCTGTCCTGCTATTCTCCCGCTACTCGCGTACATGCCGAGCTTCGCTCGGACAGTTGAAGCCCTGCTGACGCACTTGGAGGGCCGCCTTTACCTTTGGCGTGTCAGTTGGCCGATGTTTGCTGAGCACCCTTTGTTCGGAAGTGGTTGGGGCACCTTCCAACTCTGTTACCTGGATTTGCAGGCGCGCTTCCTGCAGGCGCACCCGGAACTGGTTCGCCACTGGAGTCACATCCGACAGCTTCACAACGATCCGCTGCAAATCCTGCTTGAAGCCGGAGTCGTGGGCCTGGTGGCCTTGGGGTGGGTGTTGTGGACCTACGGGCGCGAAGCGCGTCGCACGCTTCATGCTGCGCCGCGCCCCACGGGTCTGTGGATTGGAGCAAGCGCCGGAGGCGTGACGGCCATCCTCGTGAACTCGTTCTTCAATTTCCAACTGGCCGTTCCGGCTACCTTGCTCCTGCTTTTCACCCTGCTGGCGGTTCCGAGCCTGCTGCTGGCCACTGAGAACACCCGGAAGGAATCCGAGACACCTCAGACCTCCGAGGCGGACGAGAAGAAGCCGATTTTGTATGGGCTGCGGGTGATTGCGAGTCTCGCCGTTGTGGCACTGGCGGCAGGGCTGCTACTTCAGATTGCGGGCCGCGCTGTGGCGGAACATGACTACATGGTGGCCATCGATAATGAACGTACGGGGGACATTGCCCGCGCCGACCAAGTCTTCCGCCAGGGACTGACGCACGCGCCGCTTCACGGACGGCTTCACTACGGGTTGGCGCGCGCACTCTACATTCAGGGGAAGTACTCCGAGGCGCTCGCGGAGGTGCTACTCGCGGAACGCACCTTTGCCGATTCCCATCTGGAGGTCTTGAAAGCGCGGATTCAGGATCAGATGGGCCTTGGCGGACCTGCCCTCGAAACCTATCGCCACGCTTTGGCGCTGGATCCCACGTTGAAATCCGTACAAGCAGATATCGAACGGTTGAGTAGCGGCCACCCTTAGGTGGCCAGATAGCGTGGCAACCTGAAGGTTGCCGCTACTTCGCGCTTAGGATCCGCCAGACGGTCCCGCCGAAGTGGCAACCTGAAGGTTGCCGCTACGTAGCGGCCGCCTTTAGGCGGGCACTGAGGGTTGCCGCTACTTCGCGCTCAGGATCCGCCAGACGGTCCCGCCGAAGATGTTTTCCTGCGCCGCTTTGGGGACGCCGCAGGCGTCGAGCATCTTGTGATAGCGTTCCAGTTCGCGATCGAATTCCTCAAGCTCCCCGTTGAACACATCCGACCCAAACACGAGTTTCTCGAAGGCGTGCGGACCGCCGGCGGGCGTGTGCGGGCTGACTACGCCGGACCACCAGAAGATAGACTTCCAGAAGGTAGGATCATCCTGCTTCTTGATGAGTGACGACCCGGAGAGATCCCAAAAGAGGT
>Ga0315288_10004642_pt1 | contig 17504 bp, 26 predicted proteins | sample YL17G11_20_MG_FD_203454 | JGI IMG/M metagenome (GOLD analysis project Ga0315288, IMG submission 203454) | Sediment microbial communities from Yellowstone Lake, YNP, Wyoming, USA - YL17G11_20 | ecosystem: Environmental > Aquatic > Freshwater > Lake > Sediment | place: USA: Wyoming | collected... | reverse complement strand
CATTGTTAGTATTCTTGGATCAGCAATATAGGGTGAAATACTATTAGTTTCAAAATCAAAAGCAACGGGATCTGGAATATCAGTAATGGCTTCAAGAAATTCTACTGCTTCATTTACATCAGAAATAAGAACATTGCCAGCTTTGGTGAGAGGTTGACCTAAGGGTCGATCCAGATACTTTAACATTTCTGCCAAATCATCTACAAATACAGCTGTATGATTTAATCGTTCATCCTTCTGATACATAAACATTGCTGGATGAAATGCAGCACCAACCCAACATCCATACTTATGTAATGGAAATGTAAGCCCATGAATATTTTCAATATCTAGATTTTTATCTGAATATTCAGGTTGAATAAGGGCCTTCATTGCAAGTTTGCCCAAACAAAGAATGAATCGAGGCTGGATTTCTTGAATGTCCTTAAGCAAATTCGTTCTACAAGCCAAAAGCTGATCTGATGTAGGTTCGATACCTTGGTTATGCTCATCTGCTCCTGGATAGCATCGAAGAGCATTGATACGAAAACAATCTCGATCTATATCAATACCAAAAAGACCAAATTGTGTCCGAAGAAAATCTCCAATAGGACCTACGAAGGAATTGTTTTTCTGATCTTCTATACGGTTTGGAAATTGATTGATGAGCAAGATGCCCATTCGTCCCTGTCCTTGACGACCAATATTGGGAGATTTACATGTTTTCGAAAGTCCACAAGTTTCACAATTATGAATCTTGATATTTGGAACTGGAGAAGTTCGAGCTTTTCGGACACCCGGTATTCGTGGAGTAGTAGAGTGGGATGTTCGAGCAGCTTTTCGAACTGCTCGATCCGCCAATTTCTTTGCTTTTTGTTCTTTCAAAATATCCGAAGGACAAAGAAAAAATGCCTTCTGTTTTCTTGGACTTGTTTCCAACATTACCCCCTTGGAGTGATAAGATATTCGTCTTCACCACGAATTGATATAATACTGCCCCCCTCTGTGAAATAACGAACAACGGAAGCAGATCCAGCATCTGAGGCACAAGAACCCATTTTTTGATTGGCATCATAAAAAAAGGCCGGATTGACAAAAAGTGTGAAATCCCAATCCACCTCTATATCAAATACTTCTTGTAAATTTGCTACTTCCTTTAATTCAGAAGAAATAGTACACACATGATTTTGAAACTGAATAGTAAGATCCTGATCAATTACCGGTAAACGTTTCAAAAACGTCGCATTATGTTCAATAGCTTCAAAAATTTCTGGAGTAATTTTAAGGATTCGAAAATCTCCAGATGGAAAACATGCACGAGTATCAAAATATCCTTCTGAATACAGTGTTGTAGTTATGAGCGTTCCATCCTTGAAAATCACATACATTTTTCGATTCTTATCACCAAGACCCAAAAGTTCAATCTTATCTGCATACTTTCGCATCAAATCTATAAACGGAACTGGAATAGAAATCACATGATCAATTAGTGGTTTTCCATCCACTAGATATTTCGAACGACAAATTCGGTACTTATCAGAAGCAACAATGTACTCCTTATCAATAAGCACACCACAGAAAACCCCAGCTGTTCCATCTTTCGATATTGCTGATTGACAAAAAGCAAACTTATCTAGAAGAGGTTGAATACCTCCGAGCTTGTCAACAGACCATGGAGTTCCTACCGGTGCAACATCCTTCAGAGGTTTGTACGGAAAGGAAGCAAAACTAGCATGGACCTTTCCTGTCTTTAAAAGGAGTTTATTTGTTTCACGATCCAGTGTCAGTTCTACTTCTTCATCTTTTATTGTAGATAGGACGCCATAAAATTCTTGGGCTGGAATCGCACAAGAAAATCCTAAATCTACAGGCAAAAATGAGATCATTTGCATAGATCCGTCAGAGGCACAAATAGTCGAATTAGATATTCGAAATCGTTGGTACTCTGGAAGCATTGTATTAAAACCAACAACTGGAAGCAACATCTCAAACTTCTTCACTAATTCAAAACGGTTTACTTTCATAAATAGCTCCTTAGAAAAGTCTACGATTAGTTCGGGTTATCTTTTGCTCATGTATTTTTGGAAATTTTAGTAGTTCCTCATAATAATGTTGATTTACTTTAAAACGACCAAGCAGAGTAGTTTCGACCTCTGGAATAGTCGTTTCGGATTCTAGAATATACCGATTAATCGCATCTACTGCCTCAGGCGGAAGATCCAAAGTGTAATGTCTTTGTTTTGTTCCGAATCGAGTTTGTTCAGAAACGGGAATTGGTCGAGGTGCACGAGTGTAATCAAACTCCCCTGTTCGTGGATGTAGACGTGGTACCAATACTTGACCGTATGCAGCAAATTTCAACCATGTTGTACTGTCTACACTATACCATGGAAATCGATGCATCAGATCAAATGATGTTACTGCAAAACCATGAATTTTAAGCCCGGGCTTATGGGCATTGATATAATCAAATGATCTCTGACCCAAAGAGTTGACAAATTGCTGAATCGTGATGCCCCCAGCAACACCACCGATACCAATATAATCATATTCATCTACATACTTATACAACCACTTGAAATCCTCTCCGTAATGAAAAACCGGGATTGGACGAAGTCCATTGGACTCCATAATTTTTTGATTGTCCCACGATTCTTCGGCATGATATACAATGTCAAGATTGACATATGCAGATATCTGTTTCTTGTATTTATGAATGAACGCAATGTAGGAATTCAAATACTTTTTAACATCATCATTCGCATTGAAGGATGCATCGGTGAATAGCTGGGCTGCTCCACCAATCTTACCAGAATATTGAATCTTAAGATTATCCGAAAGAGTTTCGAATTGCTCTTCAGTAAAAACAATCTCACCTTCGCAATCACGCTTTTCTGTTGCTATATCAGCTCCTCCTTCAATCAATCCAGACTGGGCATTCAAAAGTGAATGTGCTCCAGAATCAAGAAAGATTTGAATATCTGGATTCGCATCTAAAATTTTCTCTAGAGCCCGACCCTTCCAAAAGGTCTCCAGTGTTGTGGCTCGACCAGCTTTTAACTGCTCCAAAGCCCAAACTTGAGAAATTTTGTTGCCAGTTGTAAGAAAGTTTGCTCGATGAATGTGGGTTACAGACATTTATTCCTCATAATAATCCCCAAATGTTTATGTACATCTTCTACTAAGATGAGAAAGCACTTTTTCAACAAGATGTACTGGTGGTACATCAGGAAGAAGAACGTAAGGATTGATACTGATACCACCACGAGGATAAAATTCACCTCGAACAATCAAAACCTTTGGACCCTCCATAGCTATAAATAGATCGTGGGCGATTCGATTAATCACGTCTTCGTGAAATTCTCCATGATTTCGGAATGAGAACAAATATAGCTTCAAGGCCTTAGATTCGATCAAACGCTTGTCCGGAATGTATGCGATAGTTATTCGAGCAAAATCTGGTTGACCGGTTTTAGGACAGAGGCTTGTAAATTCAGGACATTCAAGCTCCACCACATAATTATTTTCTGGCCACTTATTTGCAAAAGTTTCCAGGTGTGCATCTTCAGGCTTCTGTGGATAGTTTGTTGCCCCTTGACCCAACAATGATAGATCTTTTGTATCACTCATTTGTTTTTCTTTCTTTGAATAATATACTGAAGAACACGTAAAACAGTTTGCCCTACTTTTGCAGTATTAGGGGTGAATTCCTCCTTCGGATGAAGGAAGATTAAATCCATCGGCCCATGATCTTGATCGTGAACAGCCGGAATCCCATATGTCTCTTTTAAAACTTTTCGATTGAGTTTCAACATTTTATCCCTTTCAATGTAGGACCGTTCCTACATACAAAGTATAAAGCTAAATCAATCAAAAGCAAAATGAAATCCTCTATGTATCACTCATAATCATTCCTATTCAAGCTGAGAAGTAAGTTGCGTCGTTGTCCAACCCTCTTTATCTATTCTAACTCTAGGTCCGGTTGCTCGAAATTCAATCCCAAAAAGCTTCCCGATTCCTTCACCCGCCTTCTTGGCAGCCTCTTCAGATGTGAAAACAAAAAGCAAAAAACCTTGGAAATTTTTTTCTGCTACCCTATAAATTCCATGTTCATAACTCTGGGTGACTTTGTAGTATAGATAATCAACATCTATTGGTTTGTACATATTAGTACCTCCAAGATATTATATACTTATCTTACTTGATACGTATCGATCCAATTTTCAAGTTCCGTGAGGATAGAAATGGGGTTTTTAAGAATACCAAGATGAATTTTAGTCTCTACTTCAGCAACATACAGCTCCGCTCGTTGTTCTTCTGGACGATCAATCCACCGTTGTCGATGATCTTTACTCCACGGCAGACGTTTAGGTCCCCCATTTTGAAGATCAAAGATGTGTCCCCACTCATGTAAGCACACATACCAAAACCTTTGCACAAACATTTTAGAAGAAGATACTGAAGAAATGGGCGGAATTCGAAGATGAATCCATCCACCATCGGTGATAAGAATTCGTGAAGAAGTTGAATTTTTTAATCTCTTTGAAGATATGGTATGATAATTGAATGCGGTTCCTTTTGTTAATCCTCCACGAACAAGGGAGGTGACCAGAACTAGAACATCTGGGGTTCGTGCCCGAATGTGCTTTCCTGACAGCTGTAGAATTGGATTGATGAGATTATCAGGAATTATTGTTTGGTTGTGGAGTTGCATGGTTTTTGAACTTCTTTTCTACTTCAAGAAGCCCTTCTAGGACTTCTTGTGCTAATTGTTTTTGACGAGAAAAAGAACTGTTCGAAAGTATAACAGCCCGAACTCCAAAGGTATCTACAACTTGTGGACACCCTTCTTCTGATAATGTGAGATGTAGATCATCTTTTCGCATTTTTCTCCTCCACTTCCACTTTTTGTGTCTGCGAATTCCAATAAAGGGATACTTCCATTAAATGTTTGACTGGAGGAAGGTGTTGATCCGGACATCCTTTTAAAAGATCCTCGATATTGGAACAATATCCTTGAGCAATATCGGTCGTATCTCCACCTACAAATGTTTTCTTCTTGTAAACAGCGGAACAATCAACAACGGACATCAAGATCGTTTGATTGTTTTCATACCGGACCTCAAAGAAAGACCCCTTAAAACAACCGGGTGTGAGGAAAGAGTGGTTGAACTTTACAAATGGACCAATGATTTCCGACCGAATCCCGGAGGGAATAAGCTCCTTCTCTCCTTCTGAAATAAAATGCTCCTGGCAATCGTCATTGCTCTCTATAAAAAACTTTCCATACTCTATCTTTTGGATAGCTGTTTCTCCAGCCCAATATCCCCAACCTAAAGTCTTAGTACATACAATGGCATCATAAAGGGACCCAGAGATATAATTGTCCATTCCATTACAAAGACCAACTCTCCACCGGCCATCCTTAAGATGTGTATGTGCAAAAAAAGTTGATCCAGTTGTAGTGGTGACTCGGTATACAGACCGTTGTCCATCCTTTCTAAATGTTTTGTTCTTAGCCGTAAGGGGAATTTTGTGTTGCTTTTTGAATTCTTTTTCCTCTATCTTCATATCTTATACCTCCAGTAGCCCTATTGCTACATGTAAAGTATATACACTAAACAAGAAGATTCAAAATAAAATTTTATCATAATCTGCCGCCTTCATTTGGTCGAGGAAGAACTCGCTCATAAATTGTCCATTCACACGCTTTTTCTTCCATGGCTTTGAGATGAGCGTTGGTCCAACCATGCTTGGATAAAAGAGACCATAGCCGTCCCCACTCATAATCAAAGCCATTTAACAAAAGAGGACCAAGACTGATAAGTTCACGCATATGTCGAATGATGTCCTGACGATCATTGTAATCGAGCTGTGCTGCTTGTTTCATACATTCTCCTTAAAATGATTCCTTTGCTTCATGAATACATTGCCATACGGCATCGTAGCCAAGGCTATCTGGATCTTCTCCATCGGGAAGTTCTGCAATTTTTACTAAAGGAATTAATGGTCGAAAATATGCTGCTTCCTTCATAGTTTTCCAATAGGCATCGCCGTCCCAACACCACACCAGCATATCTAGATGCTTATCAATAATTGCTTGTCGTTGTTTTTCAATTAGCGTAGTACCAAATGTTGCTACAGCATCATGACCAATTCGCCAACAATCTAATATACCTTCAGTGATGATCATTATCTTATCTATGGCATCATAATTGTAAAGATGCTCTTTGATTGGTGTTTTTGATGTCTTGTATTTTAGAGTTGCATATCCGGTTAGGTCTGCTCCTTGATATCCAATCAATTCTCCATTAGATAGAATGGGGATAATCAATCGATTCATCATTGGTCCTGCTCGACAGATTCCACATTGGTACTTGATAAGAAGTTCTCGTGAAATAGGGCGTCCACGTTGACCGGTTTTCTTTTTTCGACCCTGCATGTACTGATCTAATAGTGGCACCTGTGTGGAATCTAGAATGGGTTCAAAAAAGGGAGGAAGAATTGCATCTTCCCATTCTTTCTTTTCTAGTTCATCTGGTACTGGATTAAAAATAGCTTCGATCTGATCTATCGTATCTCGTTTAAAATCTACCAAGGTATCGGTCATAGCTTCTGCTTGAGCTGCTGGTATATTGAGAAGCTTGACCAAAAGCCAAGAAAGATGGGTCGAAAAGTTACATCTCCAACAATGGCAGAGCATCGACTCGTAGAAAATGCCTAGATGATTAGAATGATCATCACAGAAGGGACATCGAACGTTTACCGAGTATCCTACGGAAACATTTTTTCCATATGTCCAATGTTCAATCTCGAACTTCTTTAGAATATCGAGAATCTGTTGTTTATGTTTGCCGACTACGTACATTACGAAGATACTCCATGCAATCTGTAACAAAATCAAATCGGTCACTCCGATTTTTAATGACCGATTCATCCATCGATCCTTTGATGGCTAAGTCAATTGAAACTAGTTTGGACTCTTTTTGTTCTGGTCTTCGAATTCGACCATGACATTGTGTTCGAATCTTTGGTGATCCTACAGGTGAAAAATATACAACAATGCTGGCCGCTGTTCCATCAAACCCCTCACTAGCAATAGTCTTCTGAGCAATTAGTGTGCGTATAGTTGGATCATTTCGAAATTGCTTTTCTGCTAATCTACGATCTGCAATTGGTTGTGAACCATACATAGATACATACGGAATACCAGCTTTCCTGAGCCCTGCTTCGATGATCAGGCGTGTAGCTGAGTAGTGGTAGAATACCAACACTTTCTTGCCTGTATCCGTGATAGTGTCTATAAGAGCATCAACTTTGGGTTGGTGATTTAAAACAATAGCTTCCCGTTCTTCATCTTTGGTATAAATGAATCCGTTACAAAGTTGACGTAAAGCTTCGAGTCGTCCTGGATCTGTAACAAATTTAACGGTGTGTCCTTTATGATCCACCTGTCCAGAAACAATTTGGTCATGAATGCGAGTGTATTCATCGAAGGAAGGAACAGTCTGTACCTCTTCAATTACTGGCGGCAAATCTATACATTCATCAATTCCAAAAGAAATAGAAGATTCTCGAATTCGAGCAAGAATTTGTTCTTGTGCATTCTTTTTTAATTCCCAATTAAAACCATATTTTGTAAAATATGTGTTTCGATAGGTGAAAAAATTGGAACCAAGAGATCGACCAAGATCAAGAACTAACATAATATTGAACATTTCAAGGAGATTATGATCAATCGGAGTTCCGGAAAGACCAATGGCACACTTACTTCGTTGTGAAAGTTTTAGACAAATCTGGGATTGAAGAGATTTGTATTCGGAACAACGATGGACTTCATCAAGAATTAAACAATCGAATTGATATTTGAATCGTTGAGGATCTATGAGCCACTTTCGAACAGATTTTGAATTCCCCTTAGAAGGGAAAGATTTACAGCATCTACTACATACAAGACGTTCCACAGGTTTTTCAGAAATAAATTCGTCTTGTTTGTAACATTTGGGACAATTGTAGGTAGTGATGATAAAAATACCAGCAAAAAGAGTTTTTAGTCCTTCGTAATGAGTCACATACACATCGTGTTTGAATCGATCAAGGGCTACACGACGTTTTTTGGTATCTGAATCACAAAGGAATTGAATAGAATAATTAGAAGCTTTAGGTACATCTCTTTCCCAAGCACCCAAAGCAGATGTTGGACAGACCACAAGTAGTTTCTTGCATCCCCACATTTGTGCAGTCATGAGAGCTAGGGGTGTCTTACCTGAAGCAACATCATGAAAATATGCTTCACGCCGTCTACTTGCTGCATGAGCGAGACTTACATATTGATTCCATCTCGGTGTAAGTTTGAATTGGATATTAGTAAAAATCTCTCGAAGATCAACATCAGTGAGAGATTTGTAATCAAAATCACTCACTCGGGCTCCTCTTCTGTCTCTTTTAGTTTAAGTGGCCAACAGTTCACCACAAATTGTCCAGCATCTAGTTGTAAATCGAAACAACAACCAAATGCATCTGTATCTTGTCGGGCAGCCAAAACAAACGCTTGCATGCGATTTGCAGCCGCTTGAGTTCGATTGTGAGAAATACCAAGAGCTAGATCCACATCTTCAAGTTTTCGAATATCCTCACCGAAATCTCCTTTATTAAGAAGCTTCTTTTCCAGTGCTTCTCGTTTGACCTGAGATACCGTAAACCATAGCTGTTTTCGTTCTTCTGCAATTCGTTTCATATTCATATAAATTTCATGAATTCCATCTCGTCGGTATTCACCAAACGGTAACTTCATTTTTTCCGGATAATCATTGATGACTACATCTGGTGTAAAATTTTTGTATGTTTCTAAATAATCAAGATACCGCTCAATCTCATCCATGGTACAAGTAAGTAAGGAATATTTTTTGATTACTAGTTCACCACCCAAATGGCGTACAGCCTTTCGAACCTTCTTAATTTCTGCAATATTATAAACTGATTCAAGGGTTTTCATTATTGGAGGTCTAGACCGTCCTTCTGCATCAACAACCGGAAATGGGATAGATACAGCCTGACGTTCTTTAGTTAAACAACCAAACCCACGATCATATCTTTGTTCTGTTTCTTCTGCTGATAGTTCATGTGAGATGTGCAATACTTTAAATCCTTGATACATTGCGAGTTTTCCCATATGGACCATAGACCAGGACTTCTTCCCTTTTCCCGCACCTAAAATGCATACAAGGTCTGTTCGACACAATCCACGAGATCGACGTTCATCAATAAGATGAAATCCGGTACCCATCAGTCGTTCGCAAATGGTATTTTCTGCATAATATGATGGAGTCTCTATAGTGAGATAATCAATTCCTTCTTCTTCTTTTTGTATTCCAATTTTTAAAGCATTATGCATCAAAACTTGAGCTTTTTCAAAATCTCCATTTGCAATCATTTTAGCAAACTTGATCGCAGCTACTTTAAGCTCGCTCGCTTTAACAAATGTATTCACACATGACAAAATATATCCTTCATGTGGCATATCCAGATCTTGAATTCGCTCGAGATACTCAAAATACCGTTTAGATTCATTTTCTTCTTTATCTTTAAGGAATCGAGCAAGCTCATCATGAAAATGATTATCAGGAGCTGTCTTAAATTGATCAAAAAACTGATAACAAATACGAATGAGAGATTCTGTAATCTCTGAAGAGAAGTATTCTGGTCGAACAGCTTGTCGACAGGCTTGTAGAAACTTTGTATTCTTAATAGCTAAAAGGACAAACGCATCCTGAATCCTTTGAGCTAGAATTTCTTCTGCCATAGATTATCCTTATCGAAACAGATGAAAGTGTTCATCCCAATCCCCAGATAACATTTCACAAAAGAGAGGAGGTTTGAAATGTTACCGTTTCTGGAATTATACGGACAACCTCCGTCTCTGGATGTACTTCTACTACCTGACTTTGTGGATTTATACACAGAGACATAGCCGTATCGCAAGATATTTTCAAAAACGGATACATAAGCCCCACGTTTGTAGGAATGCCAAACCATTCTCCACAAGACAACCACTTAAGTGCAAATGTGGGAGCAGGAACACCACTTGAACCCGATTCTATAAGAGTGTGTGAAGGAAACATTTTTTGTCTTTCATTAAAAATTCAAAAATTCCTGTTTTAGTCCGGGATCTGTAAGAATGGTACCCCGGAGACACGATGTGATTGTTACACTTCCAGGCTTCATCACTCCTCGATGACACATACATTGATGTGCGGCTGTGAGGACAACCCCTACTCCATTGGGTTCAAGACCGGTCATCAATGCATCAGCAATTTCTTGCGTCAAATCTTCTTGTACTTGCAATCGACAGGCATACAGATCTAAGATCCGAGCCAGTTTGGATAATCCAGTGATTTTATCTTTTGGCTGATATCCAATTTTAGCAGTACCAGAAAATTCAACGAGATGGTGGGCACAATGAGAAACAAAAGGAATATCTCGAACTATGACCAAACCAGAATATTTAGAATTGAACTCTACAGTCAGAATGTCTTCCGGACGTTGAAAGTATCCTTTACCAAAAAAGTCTCGCCATGCCTTAGCTACTCGTAAGGGTGTTTTCTGAAGATGTTGATCTTCAACATTAAGACCCATTCCACGCAAAAACATTGCAATCCCAGCAGAAGCTGTTTCTAGATCAAAACCATGACTCTCTTGTGACATTATCGCTCCTTTGTTGAATACGGCCACAGAACCTTATGGATCTGTAGACTATACTGAATTCCATCTACTGCGTCCGAAATCATCTTTTTAGCAAGTTCAGCAGGCCAACAAGTGTAAACATATTGATTATCAATGGCCGGACTGAAAACCATTGTTGGTGCAGCTTCTTTCCAGGATGTAAATCGACTGCGAAGCCGATCTACTACATAAAGAGCATCCTGGTACTCCTCTATATTAGCAATTACAAATTTTACCACATCTCCATGTTTTAATTGTGTAAAAGGATAACTGTTCCAAACCATATGTTCCGACATACCAGATGATTTTAGTTTGAAATCTACAATAAATCGAACCATATCATTGTGATGTATATCTTCGGGAATTCTAAGCGAACCGTTGGTTTCGATCGAAATTTTACAATCTTTTCTTCGAAGCCGGGCAACAAGATCAACCAATCCACAGGGTTGAAGCAAAGGCTCCCCTCCAGTAATTGTGATTTTAGTTTGCGGACGAATTCGTTTTACTATTGAAGCAATATTTCTTGATTTAGTTGTTCCTTCTTGAGCATACTTCGTATCACACCAAGCACATCGCAAATTACACCCAGATAGCCGTATGAAGGTCGCCAATTCACCAGCACCACCATACCCGTTGTATTCCCCATCTATTGAATGGAAAATTTGATGTACCCGCAATGTTTGACTAGGATGTTTCATCTCAACCCTTTCGATGTAACCTTCCTACATATACTTCTAATTATAGGTCTTTGTTAAACTGACAACAAATCATATGCTTTCTGACGAAGTGTAGCACCAGCTCCGAACAATGCAGAATTCATTCGAGCATCCTTCGGATCCACAGTAGATCGAGCTCGAATCGTAGCACCATGATCTACAAAGTCTGTAACTGCATTCAATGCTGCCCACTTCGTATTAGCAACTTCCTTCTGACCAGCTCCGGTAGTAAATAGATTCTGAACCAAATCTCGAACTCGCTTCGTTTGTTTCGAAACAACAATCTGACCATTGGTTCGAATTGTAGCCGGAAATAGCTTTTCAGCAAACTGTTCCATCTGATTGGTCGAAAAGGACGTATCAAGCAAGATATTGAACTTTGCTTCCATAACTTTGTAATACTGATCGGTGAGTTCCAGTACTCTACGAGCCTCTTGAACTTTTTCGACATATGATGCAGTATGTCGAATTTTCATCGACTTTAGAGTATTCTTGAAAGATAGTTCATAAGTATTCTGACACACCACGCGAACCGGAGTCCAAATCAAACTAAGACTGGATTGACCATCATAGGTATTACTTAGGAGCAGATACTTCTCAATTACATCCGGACCAACCTTGACATTGTTCGGAAACTTTACCACCATGAAAATTGTCCGACCACCATAGATGGCACCAGCAGTATGGTATACAGCTTGACCTTCGCCAATGATGGAATCAAGAAAATCAAAGCATTGCACGGGCTGGATGATATGATATACCTTTCCAACATGACCGACTGGCTGATGATCATAATCTCGAACGACTGCATGGACACCCGGAATCTGCTTAAACTGTGGAGTAATGTTGCCAACGTCAATGGCAACTAGAGCTGGAGACTTATAGTATCCATAATCAAGTCCGGACTTCCGAATGGCTCCATCGGCTGTCTGCTCGGTTTCTACAGGATTACCAATACCATGCCAAGGCACTTGTCCAGCATACATAAACAACGGTTTCTGATCTCGTATCACTATTCCTGCTGTCATTTGAAATCCCCCTTATATGTTTTGTGTCTTTTCATTAGCGAGAATTGAATTTCGCATCATGTATTTTGGTATCAATAGCATCTTTGATGAAAGCTATAATCCTATCATCCACGACAACCTGTGCCTTACAGGTTGTCGAACAGAAACAATCATGTGCTACCGTAGATTTAAAACATCTAGATCCAACATCTGATACCAGAACACACAACTCGGTAATTACTTGTTCGTACCGCATTTTATCCCTTTCAATGTAGGACCGTTCCTACATACAAAGTATAAAGCCAAAGCAATCAAAAGCAAAAGAAAAATTACATTCTCCTTGCTATTGACGTTATACTATATTCAAAATCATTACAGTCCTTGACTGGAAAGGAACTGTGGAAATCGAGCTTCCCAAAGTCTATGTGACGCCAGATGTCCTGGAAGAATCGCTTGTCCTTTATCTATAAACTCTTCTTCAAGCATCTGGAAAAAGTAATCCAGACATTCTGTAGATGGCAAGTGGTACTTCGTATAAGCTGTCTTGGCTAAGATCGCACATGCTGCAAATTGCAAGTGCTCGCTTCCCTGCGCCATAAACTGTGGGTTGTTAATGGTCTTGCCGTACCGACGAATAATTGCCTTGCACAAAGCTTCATCATGTTTTGGTATGGCTACTGGTCTTTCGGTAAGGTAGAAATCATAAACAAAGTTGGTGTTGAGGAACTTCTGCCACTTCTTCATTGAAGTAGATTTGTTGGTCTCATGAACTGTGAAGAATGTCTGAAGTGGCCAAACATGTGAATAATAAGTGTTTTCGGAAAGAAGCACATGTGCATAATTCTCAATTGCATAACATACTTCAATGTGTGCGTCTTCTTCAAGTTCGGCGGCCTCCCTGAGAACCTGAAGAATAGCTGTCTCTATCAGAGGAGTAAGTTTATTATGAGATTGCCATCGAATAGTAGTTCCAGGTTTATTTAAACCTTTGAACTCATTCCAAAAATCAAAGACAAATTGAACCATTTCCGACTTTGTAAGTTTTTTTGTAGATTCTGTATTTGTATATGCTTTCTCATCATCCTTCTCCTCACGAAGTGGAAGAGGAGAGGATGATGTAGGTTTTTCTTTTTCTATAGTCCTTACTTTTGGTGTGTTTATATCTGTGTTTTTAACCTTAGAGGATTTATCTATTATATCATCCTCTACCTCCCTACTTTGTAGGGAGGATGATATATTAGATCTAATGTTAATAGATCTAATGGGAAAATTTTGGGGAAAATTTGAATTTTGGGATGACAAATCTGCGGTATCAATACATTGAACAAGGATTTTCTCTAACTGCTGTTCATCAAGTATGTATGCAAAATGGTCCGGTTCTGTGGTTGAAAGTACCTGAAAAACACCAATTTTTAGAATTTGCTCCTTACCGTAGTGTAACTGGTCTTGATTTATCATCAAGATATTGGTGAGTTTGGTATTTGTTAAGATGATAAAAGTTGGATTCGTTTTTGTATCTCTTGACCACCATTCCAAAGTCAAATAGCTTAGTAGAATGCCCGAGATAAAATCACCGGTGATAATAGAGTATATCGGGTGATATGGTATGCTGTTTGTTATCTGTAAACATTGAATCATTATTTTTTTTGTATTGGTCATAATTTTCCTTTGAAATACACTGTAAAGGTATTATACTTTGGTTGAAGGCAATGGTGCCAATAAAAGGAGTAGGGATGATCGGAATAGAATTTACAGGTTATCAGGCAGAGATGTTTGAGGAAGTTCTAAACGATTCGAAGAAGATGTGGCACAATTTGGAAAAGGAAGTATTTGCTCGCATCGCTGTTGATGTCATCTGTTTCAAGCAACCGGCAGTCCATCCATATAGGATCGGTCCAGTACTTGTTTATGAAGGTGAGATAAAGCAGAGTGTTTGGGCTGCAATCAGATCTGAGATCAACGCATATTAAGGATAAGTCATGATGACATCTACTGAGTTTGAACATCTTATTTTGCAGTATGCTACAGATATTGATTATAAGGTTTATGTAGCATTTAAAAAAATTAAGAAGCCAACACATCTTTCGATCGAGGATGTTCGATCGGAAGTAGTTGTGGAATGTTGGCGAGCATTTCAACGTTGGTACCATCCTGAGAAGTCAAAGCCTCGGACATTTATGAATCAGTGTATTGTGACAACTTTGACAGATATTATTTGGCAGAGTTGGAAAGAGGTAAAAACAAAGTCTATTTTTTCTAAGTGTGGAGAAGATCCATTTATTTTAGATATTCCTTGTGATGATTCTGATTCTAGAGATTTTGAGCTTCCTAAAGAACTAACGGATATAGAACGTGAGTATATTAGAGTCATGCTTACTCATCCATCCACAACGCAGAAACAGAGTCGAGCAGCGGCCCGAATGCAGTGCTCTCTATCTGTTGAGGTAGAAAAGCAGCTTCGAATATCTATTAAAAAGAAAGTGTTGGAAAGTAAAAATGCGACTTTGTAGTTTAGAAGATGTTTTGAGTTTAGATTCTCAAGGAGTACATAATTTTTCTTTGGGATGTTTAGATAGTTATTTTGGGCTTGTTGATGAAATTCAACAAGAAACAGCTTTATTTGATCCTTCTGGGATTCTTGTATTGCGGAAAGCTAAGAAGGTGTACGTTTTTAGTTCAGTAGCAAATAAACAACAACTCCAAGAGCTACAAAAAGAATACATCATTTATTCTATCAGCAAATTGGATCTGGAAAAGGGATCAAAGTTCATAGAAGTGGTATATGATTTGGATCAAGTATTCGATCCTACCTCTTACCCTAACAAGAAGAAACGGTTCAATCGTATCATTTATCCATTTAAGCAAATTGAGAAGCTAGATATACACTGCTCTAGTAGCTTTGATTTAGCCGCAGTTGCAGATCTGCACGACAAATGGGTAGAGTACAAGCTCAGTCTACCATCCACATATCAAATCATGTTTCCGAGGAAACGGTACATTCGATGTGCCGAGAAGTGTTTGGTTGGTTCTTCAATACCCAATATCAAATATCGGGGGTTTTTCTTCAGTATGGCAGGAAAATTGCTTTCTGTTCGAATTGTTGCTATACAAGATGATTGGGCATTTGATTTGGCCAATTTTACTGGGACATGGTTTGGACCATCACAGGTATCAAATTATCTCGACATCTATGCTCTTAAACAACTGATGGATGCTGGAGTGAAGAAGTTTAATTGTGGAGCGGCACTCAATAAGCAGCTCGAAGCATTTAAGACTCATTATCCAAGTTCGGAAGCAATTTCTTTCAAATATTCCTCTACAAAAAAAGAATTAAGAAACGCTAAGAAATTATTTTGATTGTGATCGATTAGTGGTTATAATTTAAACATGAACAAGCTAAATGCAGACCAAGCGTTGTTAGTAAAGTTTATTCAGGAAGATCTGAATAAGTTGGATCGCTTGAAGAAGAAGATAAAGCGTTTTCAGACTTCTTCTCCTAGGCAGGTACAAGAATGGTTATATGAAAGTTTTCTTCTTGAATTCCACATCAAAGATGGGGTTCAAAATCTCGGTATTACGGTACTCGCTGATCATTTACAAGCGATTTGGATTGCAGAGAAGCAGGAAGTAGTGATTAAAGATCGACAGATACGGTATGTTCCACACATTGTTTAATTTTAGGAGAAGCGCATGTTACATTTTGTGATGGTGCCAGAAGTTCTTATTCAGAAGCATGAGCAAGGTGCGATGATTGCTCGGATTTCGTCGATGCTCAATCCCGAGAAGATTACATCTGTTCGTGCAATTTCTCTTCCGGGTGAGTTGAAGGGTCCAGATGGACAGCCTCTTCCAAAAGCGGCAACGGAGGTTCGTCTTGGAGCTGATCGAGTTCTTGTAGATTTGAGTGATGCAGAGTTTTTAAATCTTGTGGGAATTTCTGTAGATTTGAAGTTGTCGCCGGAAGAAAATTTTGAGGAAGATACCAGCAAGCCTAATTGTTGTAGTTTGTCTCTACACCCAATCAAGTTTCCTGGAAAGGTCTAGATTATGGGGTTGTTTAAAGCAGCATCTCAAATACTTCAATACTTTGGTACAGCTGCGTCGATATATTTGGAGTTATTCTGGACAGTTCTTTTGGGTTTCTTGGGATACTTGTGTATGGGACTTTCTTCTAAGGGAGTTTTTGAATCACCAGGGAAAACGTTTCTTTTGTTTCATGTATGGGGACTGTTCTACCTCATAGCAAAGCAACCATATTCTAGATTTCAAAGTTGGAAGCGATATCGTCATTTGAAAGAAATCGATAAGGTTCAATCGTTGGTGCAACAATTGAGTGTAGATGAAGTAGCGGCACAGGTTCAGAATATGGTTGGACAATTAGATAGATCGGCCCGTATTGATTTAATGCAGCGATTGGGTCAAGGGTTGGTACAGGAGACAGCATGAATCGACAAGCTATACTAGTTCTATTGTGGACGAGTTTGAAAATAGTTTTGGATATTGTGATGTTTGTATATCTGGTATTTCGTTTTCGAAAGGGATGAGCAGGAATGACTAAGAGACCTATTCAATCTTATACTTGTAACTGTGGTGTTGAGCATACATTTAGTTTATGGGTGTATGCTCATTGGGATATTAAAATGATACATAAATGTGATGTTTGTGGTTCAGGTAATATTCTTCTTCGAGGAAAGATGTTGAAGAATCGTGGAAAGGTTATTGTTCGTCCGATTAAGGTAGAAGAATAAAGTTTGATCTTGATTGATTAGATATTATACTTTATGTATGGGCAATAGTATTTAATCGGAGAAAAGAGAATGTTCAGAAGAAATGAGACCAATAATGCAATTGTTGTTCGATTACAGAATGTTCGGAAGCATCCGAATGCTGATCGACTTCAACTTGCGACTGTACTGGGTACACAGGTGATTATTGGATTGGATATGAAGGAAGACCAACTGGTCATTTACTTTGATTCCAATCTTCGATTGGGTGCAGAATATATTCGATACAACAATCTTTCGTCTTCTGCGGAACTGAACGAGGATCCGAAGGCTAAGGGGTACTTCCCGAAGTCTGG
>Ga0315288_10004641_pt1 | contig 17506 bp, 18 predicted proteins | sample YL17G11_20_MG_FD_203454 | JGI IMG/M metagenome (GOLD analysis project Ga0315288, IMG submission 203454) | Sediment microbial communities from Yellowstone Lake, YNP, Wyoming, USA - YL17G11_20 | ecosystem: Environmental > Aquatic > Freshwater > Lake > Sediment | place: USA: Wyoming | collected... | reverse complement strand
TCCAAATCATGTAATTAATGTTAGGAGGAATGGTCAAATAGTTTGGTCTGGTAACAGTCCTTATGATGGCGGCACAGCACCTAAAGATCAAATAGGAGAATTTTACAAGTTTGTTGAAATAAGATTTGGAGAATATAAGCATTCACTTAGGAACAAACTTCTAAGAATACGTAAAACATTTAGATCCAAGGAAGATTTCTTCAACAGAGTAGATATTGCTTTTGCTTCTTTCAAATGTTCCAATTGTCCTGTATGTAATCCTATAACAAATGCTTGTCTAGTGAAAGCATATGGAATTGGTTTACCAATTGGAAAGAGACTTCCAGATCTTAATCAGAAAGTACAGAAGGTAGGTAGAACAACTGGAAAGACTATTGGAACTGTTATCTCTACAAGTTGGACAGGTACAGTGAAATATTCTAGAGGTACTGCTACATTTATAGATTGCATTCTAGTATCAGGTAATAACTTTAGTCTTGGTGGAGATTCTATTTCTGGAGACTCAATGATGTATTACAAAGAGAATGGTTTAATTAAATATCAAAGTATTAGAAATCTCACAGAATCATTCAAGAAAGGGAATCAGATTGAAGTGCTGGCTATTGAAGAGAAGAGAAGACTTTCAAGTCCAGTATGGAGCAAAGTTGTAAGAGCTGAATCACATGGAATTAAACCTGTTAAGAAAGTAATTTTCACAAATGGAAAAGAGATTATCTTGACTGAAGATCATTCTTTGTTCAAATGTAGTAATGAAAAACTTTTTCCAGCTAAGATTGAAGATTCAAATGCCAGATTTATTACTGTAGAAAACTTTGAGAGACCAACTTTCAATCATGAATCTTCAGAAGACGATCTAGAATTTTATGGTTACTGGATTGGAGATGGATGGTTCGAGCAGGAAAAATTAATTGGTCTAGCCACAGGAAATTCAGATGATGATAAAGAGTTTCTAGAGAATTACTTTAGACAGAAAAATCTCAATGTTCACTGGAAATCAAAAGGAGATCGAAGAATATATTCAACTTCTTTAGTTGATAAAATGAAGAAGTTAGGGTTTCTCTCTGGATCATTTAAGAAAAGAGTACCTAATTGGATCTTTCTATTACCTAAGAGAAAGATTGCATTCTTTATCAGAGGATATTTACGAAGTGATGGAAGTTTTCATTCAGTTGGAGAAGATAGAACTGTAATAGAATTTGGAAGTGTAAATAAAAATTTACTCAAAGATTTTCAGATTCTTTTGAACAATTTTAGTATCCAATCTGATCTATCATCAGGATACAAAAACAATCTTAGTCAAAGTTTGCAGTATAAACTAAGCATTCATAGAGTTCAATCTCAACAGAAATTTATTGAATTAATTGGACTTCCAAAAGAAAAGATGAGAGAAGATTTACTGAAAATTCTTAGTTCTAAGATTGGATCAGGAACCGAAAGATATTTGAGTTTGAGAAAGATAAGGAATATTGAAGATTGTGGTGAAGAAGAAGTGTATGATCTAACAATAAATCCATCTGAAAGTTTTGTAGCTAATGGTATTTTATGTCACAATTCAGGATCTCCAGTTTTAGATATGAATGGTAATTATATAGGAGCACTATTTGCTGGTTCTGGCGATCATTCTATTATTTGCAAATATACAAATATAGAAAAAGAATCTGGATGTGAACTAGTTATTCTTCCTCCTCTAATTAAAATTAGAAAAGTGAAAAAATTAAAAGGAGTTTAGGATAAGGAGTTGAAAATATGACTCTTGCTATTGATGGAGCTGTTTCAGGTTTAAATGGTAGTTATCCACCAACAGCATTTAATTTGGTTACTACACAAGATAATGATGTTTTAATTGTCACGGCTGGTTGTGGGAGTAGTACTTATAAAACTGTTACTGGTATCACATCAAATCCTGCCCTCACATGGACTCTAAGGAAACGAGTACAATGGTCACAAGCTGGTACATGGAATTTTGAAGAGTGGTATGCCATTTGGACGAGTCATGGAACTATCACTATAACCGTTGCAGTAAGTGGAGTACCAGACATTCAAGGTTGGACGGGAATAGCTTTCGGTATTAGTGGAGCAAATACTACCACGATTTTTGATAGTAATGCGGGTGCTAATCCGTCCGCTAATGGTACAAGTGCTAATCCAACTGTTAATATTTCAACATCAAACGCTAATGACATAATAGTTGGACTTTTATATGTTTATGGTGGTTCACCATCTGTTGGTTCTGGGTTTACACTTATTGCAAAAGATGTAAACAATCTTGAATATGGAGAATATAAAGTTGTTACAGCTACTCAATCTGCGACAGCAGTAAATTATACAAATACTGCTACTTATTGGAGTTTGATTGCTGATGCAATAATGCAAGCACCTTTAGTTCCAACTGTTCCAACTGTTACAACTCAAGCAGTCTCTAGTGTTGAAGAAGCTACATCAACTGGAAATGGAAATATAACAGCCACTGGTGGAGAAAATTGTTCTAAGAGAGGAGTTTGTTGGAATACAACTGGAACTCCAACTGTAGCTGATTTTAAGACAGAAGAAACAGATAGTTTTGGAACTGGAGCTTTTACTGAGGCAATGGCTAGTCTTTCACCTGGAACTTTGTACTATGTAAGAGCATATGCTTACAATTCAGCAGGATATGGATATGGTGATCAAGTAACCTTTACAACAAAACCTAATCCTCCAACAAGTCTTACTTCAACCGCTAAGACTAAGAATTCCATTTCTTTGTCTTGGAACAAAGGAAGTGGAGCAGTTACGACTATGATCAGATATCATACTGATCAATATCCAACTGGTCCTACAGATGGTACTCAAGGCTATTCCGATACTGGATCTTCAGGTACAGTAGGTTCACTAAGTTCTGGTCAGATCTATTATTTCAGAGCTTGGTCTTATAATGCAGCATCACCTAGCCCTGGATATTCAGATGACTATTCTTCAGTAACTGAATATACTAGACCAGATGATCCTTCATCTTTTGCTTGTGCCGTAATAGATTCACATGAAATTGATCTCTCTTGGACCAAAGGAACTGGTGGAGATAAAACAATGATTAGAAGAAAAATAGGTTCATATCCAACCAGTGTCTCAGATGGAGATGAGGTATACTTAGATATTGGAACTTCATATAATAATACTGGACTAGTGGGAGGAGTTCATTATTATTATCGAGCTTGGGCTTATGATACTGATTCTGGTTATTATTCAGATAGCTATTCTCAAGATGATGATACTACTACAACTCCAATCTTACCTACAGGAAAACTACTTATTCTTGACAAAGATAATAACTTATTTAGAATAAATTCAAGCGATCTAACAGAGGAGAAAAATTTAGCAATAACTTAGGTGAATGAAATGACTACTAAGTATGAATACAATAATCCTTCTTACAGTGGTGGTAACAATTTCTGGAATGGTTATCATGAAGCTCAGACCTTTACTGTGGGTGCAACTGGTCATACTATAACTTCAGTTAAATTAATGTTATCGAAAACTGGTGCAGATACAACTTCTACTTTATATGTTTTGATAAAAGCAGTAGATGTCAACCACAAACCAACTGGCAATACTTTGGCAAGTGGAACTAAATCATTTGCTGACATCCCTCAATCATCTTTTAATTTAATAGAGATAACTCTAACTTCAGAATATACTTTAACTGCAAATACCGAATATGCAATAGAATATTACAATAATGCTAGTTCACCAACTTGCTTAGTTACACCAATCCCTTCACCTTCTACATATCCTGATGGTTTATGGGGTCAATATGAGACCAGTTGGACGATGTATTCAGTATATGATACCTACTTTGAGGTTTGGGGTAATGCATTAGCTTCCATTCCTACTGTGACTACTCAAGAAGCTTCGAGTATAGATGTTCATCAAGCAACTTTAAATGGAACTGTTACAAATACTGGAGGAGCAAATTGTACTAAGAGAGGAATTTGTTGGAACTTAACTGGAACTCCAACTGTGACTGATTCAAAGACTGAAGAAACAGGTGATTTTGGAATTGGAACTTTTACAGAAGCAATGACTTCTCTTTTAAGAGGAACCTTGTATTATGTAAGAGCTTATGCATATAATCCAGCAGGTTATGGATATGGGAATGAAGTAACCTTTACTACAGACTCAGGATATTTGGCATTAACTGGGGATACAAATTATATTTATGTAGCTGGTGGAGGAACTTATGCGAACATACTCAAGAAAGTAGATGGTTCTGGAGATATGGGAGTTAATTCTACACATACTCTCACAAATGGACGAGAGATTAGAGGCATTGCTCAAAGTGGAGATTATATCTATGTTACTTGTTTACAAGATGGTGCTGGAGCTTCATCTCCAAGAGTAATTAAACTAGCTAAGAGTGATTGGACAGAGACTGTAAAAACTTTAAGTGCTATTGGTGGAGATAATGCTGATAGTGTTGGTCCAATTGCACTTGATGGTACAAATCTGATAATAGGAGGATCAGTATCTACAGCTAAGGCTGCTTTCTGGATTATTGCTATTACAGACTTTTCTACAATAACAGCTTCTTACAAATATACAACTTTCCAGGACAATAGAGTCTATGAAGATCTTAAAGGATTTACAGAGACTGATCCTGGAACTAGAATAGATGTACTACACCACAACTATCTAGATTTTGTAGCTAATACTAGTGAAGATGGTAGAGTTACTAAAGATTATGGAGTAGGTCATTTTGGAAACTTTACTCATAAATTCAAGTTCTGTATTGATAGTTCTGCTGAAGGAGCAAATGCTTATCCTTATCTTCTAGCAGTTGATACTTTAGATGATGCTAAAGGTCTACATGATGCATCTAAGATTTTCATTGGAGTTAGAGTAACTCAAGATGGTGCTTCTAGTTACAAACTTTATCTTCATGAAGATAATGCTGGTACAGCTTATGAAGATACTGCTTTAACAATTGCTTTAACAACTTTCTATTTCTGTAAATTGGTCAAGAGTACTACTTCTCTTACACTAGAAGTTTATTCTACTCAAACTCTTCTAGATGCTGGAGGCTCAGGAGATCTAGGAAGTAAAACTTTGACACTTCATGCTAATCATACTTTCAGATATCTTTATGCTGGAGATACTTACAATGATGGAACCAATAAGACTTGTGATTTAGATATTGAGAACTTTGCAATTGGTGAAGTAACTACTCCTGGACAGATAGAAGATTTCTATATTGATGCTACCAACATCTATGCTTTTACAACCAATGGAATGATCTACAAGATTACAAAAGCAGATGGAGTATTGAATGCAAATAATAATCTTATTCCTACTGGATCTTCTCACATTCCTAAACCATTTAGTTTCTTCTATGCTGGTGCTAAACCTTGGAATGATTTATATTGGGTAACTGGATGTACTTTCAAGCACTTACTTAAATTGAGAACAGGCAATGTAGGCATAGAAAGTGATCTTGCTGATAGTGATGCTGATTGGACTTCATTCAATTGTGTAATAGGATCTGGTGACTATCTATATATTGGATCTGGAAATATTAATGAAATCAAAAAAATAATCATTGCCAGTTTAAGTGTTGATAGCACTCTTGCTCTAAGTACAGGTACAACTGGAATAAATGCATTATGGAGTAATTAGGATGCAATCTAAAGAAAAACTAAAAATAGAATATCTCCCATACAAATGCGCCAATTGTGGAATAAGTTTACCATTTGGAGAGATGACAGAAGTTCCAGAGAAGTTTGGGAATGGAAGTATTAAGATTACATATCTTTGTAAAAAATGTAAGGAAGAACTTGAAGGAGTTTATTCTAAATGAGTTTACCTACTAGCAAAATATATATTGTAGACAAGGATGGCAATGTTTTCCAGGTAGATCCAGTAACACTTGTTGAAATTAAAGTCTTAGATGCTAAGAAAGCTACTGCTGATACAGGATTAGTAGATGAGGATCACACAATATGAGGGCGATTTAGATGGTATCAGAAATTTCAACTACTCAGAGATGGAAGATAAATCACAGGGAACATAATAAACAATTTTATAAAAGATTAACTAAGGAGAGTAGATAAATTTGGGAAGTGGAGGTACTCAATGGGATGCTCTTGATATTCTAACAAAGGAAAGACTAAATCAGAAAATGGTTTATATAGGAACTTCTGAACCAACTACAATGTATGCTGGAATGATATGGTATGATTCAAGTACCAATATTTTCAAACAACGTAATGCAGCTAATGATGCTTGGTCAATACAAATTAATCAAAGTTTACTTACTACATCAAGCCCCACTTTTGTTGGGTTAACTTTGAATGTTGGGTTAACTTTGAATGATGGTAATGTAATCTTAAATGGGGGTGGTATATTTGGCTACTTAGTAGATACAGTACCAGCATATATCAAAGCTAGAGATTTGAGTTCTGGTGAATTGGTTCTCAATCCAGCATTAACTGGTGGAACCCAATATGATGTCAAAATACTTGCTGGAAAATTAACTTTTGGAAGTGATAAAGATACTAGTCCACTCGGAATCATTCCATCATACTTTGTTATCGAGTCTGGAGGAAGAATACCCACGACCAAGTTTTCTATTGCCATCTTTATCATGCAATTATCATTTTTGTCAGTAAACCAAGAACTTCCAGAATAGATATATCTGAATGAATAATCAGAATGAAGAGTCAAATTCAAAGTAGCTTGAACATTTGTATTAGCTTCTCTATCATCTGAACTATTGAAAACGTCAACTTGGAAATCTACTCCAGATTTTGTTATCGTCAAATATCGTTTAGTCAAACCATGAATAAAAGGTGTAGAATCATAAATAGAACCTGCATTACTTTCTTCAAGACACATTCTATGAGTTCCAGAAACTGTCTCAAATTTAATAGCGATCCAATCCTTAGAAGAATCTCTAAGGGTCTTAGCATCTCCAATATCGTTGGATAACATCCACGGAAAAACAATAGATTCATTTTCACCAGAATTTTGTACAACATCTAATGAATGAATAAAATCCTGATAATAGTCTACTCCATAATCTTTGTATAAAAAGGTAGAGCCATTATTGCAACCATAAAATGTTACTACAGTAGAAGTTCTGGAAACATTCTCAGGAGTACTTTCTATACCCCATTGTATCCATCTTCCAAAATCTGTGAAAGTAGTGAAATCCTCAGAAGCCATTTCACTCACCTGAGGGCAGTTCTATATTTTGAGCCTTGAAGTTTTCTTTTACTTTCTTACAAACTTCACAATGACAGTAGCCATGCCTATCACAGAAGAAATGATGAAATTGACCAAATCTTTCCTTGAGATGTTTCTCAAATGTTTGTATTTCTTCAATTGAAATATCACTCATGTCTTCTTTCTCCTAAATGGTTCTCTATAAAAGAAAATGGGATAATAACTAAAAAAGGTTTCTAAGAATGTTTTCCAAAATAGTAAGTCCAAGCAGCCATAGTCAAAGGAAATGTAAACTTCAATGTTTCCATTCCTTGATTTGTTAGTTCTTCATTGTGGAGATATGCTCCAATAGACGCAATCAATATATTCATTATAGTAATGGCAGAAGCTATTATAGCTAAAAAGAATGGTTTATCTTTTTCTGATACATCTCTATTTACTGCCATTAATATTCATCCTATTTATTGAGAACTTATCTTCCCAATTTGTATTTGAGATTTGTCCAGGCTTGACTAAGAAATCTACGCCATATAACTTTGACTATCTCATCTGCAATCAAAGTTATTGAAGTCATTATGAAAGTCTTTATGATCTCAGGAGCAATACCAAATTCAGTTCCTATGATATTTGAAGCATCATCCATTGATGTTCCTGAACCTGCTATTCCACCTACAAACATTCCAATGATAACTGTCTGAGTGAATTTCTTAGTATCAAAGTTCTCTAGATCTCCTTCTGAATTCTGTGTCTTAAAGTAACCAATGCCAGCAGATATTGCACCATAAACTATACCTTTTCCAACTCCAACTAGTATTCTTGTTATTTCTGGATTAATCATATTCATTCCCTAATTATTCTAAGTTATTTAACTTATATAAATCTTTAGTTCTTATATTTCTTAATTTCAGGTTCCTTAACTTTAACTCCAAGTTTATCTTCAAGTTCTTTGATCTTAATGTTTTTCTCATTCATTAGAATCATAAACGATTTAATAATATCTTGAAGGCTAAGTCCTGTCTCATCCAACATAACACTGACAGTATTAAACTTTACCATCAGTTTGTTGATCTTATCAATTATTTCCTTATCTTCCAAATTCAATCACTTCCTCTGAAAATATAAACTTTACTAATATATTTCTTGGCACAAAATAGACACACGGCACATCCATCCGTTCCAGACTCATATACTTGGGTAGATAGAATAGTAATAGCTGGCAAAGATTAAAACACTAAAAATAAGGATAAGAAGGATAAGAAAAGCAAATAGCGTTTAGAATTTGAAAGTTCTTTATTTTACAATGATACTAAGGCTTTAATGTTTTTCCACTCTGAATCTGCAATCATTTTTCTTTTGCAGATCTCAACTTCATATTTTTTTCTTAGAAGATCTTTTTCTACTTCTGCTCGAAGAATCAAGTTTTTGGTTGCTTGGACAAATTTTACATTATCCATGTTGACATCTAAGTTCCAATCTTCCAGATGAAGTTTCTTCATGATACCTAGATTCTTATCTTGAGTGCTCCAAGAAATAGTTGGTACACCTAGAGAGATTGGAATAATCTGAGCATGTCCTCTCATTGAAATTGCTAGACTAGCATTCTTAATCCAAGACAGACCATTCTTTTCCATAGTCTCAAAATCTAAGATAGAGACTTGGTCTGGTCTCCATTTCATAGTAGTAAAGCAGAAAGCATCAAAAGGAACATGTTGAGTGAAATATACTTTGTATCCTTTGTTTAGAAGGAAGTCAGTTATTAATCCGACTCTCCAACAAAAATCGCTATGAGTTACATTATTTATTTTATATCTTGAATCTAAGCAATCTCCTGCTGTATTGATAAGAGCATATTTTTGCTTGAATGGGTTTGTTTTTGGAAAGTTCCATCTCTCACTACAGAAGAATGCTGGATCTGGACTTTCTATAACTTGAAATCCATCTTGAATCAAATCTTCTTTTGACCCATCATCTCTCACTGAAAAGTAAACCGTTTTTGACTGAACATACTTCAGTTTTTCTAGAGTTCCTTGACTCAAATGTTTAGCAGGTCTGAAGACATTATAGCCTACTCCATAAACTATGAATGGAATTGTTAGTTCATCAAAGAATTCTTTTGTGCCAATGAATCCATCTTGGTCTATCATTCCTCCTCCGCCCATAATAAACACTTTGAAGTTATTGGAAATACTATGAGCAGTTTCTTTGTTCCAATGTACTATTGGTTCTCCTCCAATATCATTTTCAGAGATGGAAAGATAATCTAGCATTAAGTTATGAACTCCTCGTGCTAACATTTGATCTCCCCAATTACTCCATATCCATCCTAGATGAGAATGAAATATCTTAGACATTCTACCACTTTAATTTTTCTTTGATTACTTTGAATTCTTCTACAACTTGCTGGTCCATGATTTTTAATTGCGATTTGATATGAGTTTTAACTTCGTTATATTCATTCTCAAGTTCTGAAATCTTGTCTTCAAGTATGAGTTCAAGCATTTTCTCTTTGATGTTTACACAGTATCTTTCCAATCCAACTTTTTGCATGAACCCATAATTCTTGCTTTGATTGACTAAAGCTATGGATGGAACACCAAAACCAAATGGAATAATCTGTGAATGTCCTCTCATGCCTATAACAAACTTTGCATCTCTATAACTACATAAACCTTGAGAGATACTGGGCATTGTAGTATCCCAAGTCCATTGTTCGAATGGTTGAGTGATATATTTCAAAAAGTATTTGTCTTCAATTCTATGATAGGCAAAACAAACTTTATATCCTCTATAATTCAAGAAGTTCTTAACAATATTTATTCTCTTAGTGAAAGAAATCACATCTACTTCATTGAAGAAGAATCTGTTCCAATACATGTCTCCTGCTAGTTGGATAATTACATATTCTTCTTTCTTAGTATTAGAATTAGCTAAATTCAAACCAGACCAAAGTCCTGGATCTGGTGTTTCTGGTAAACTCAATCCAATCTTTTCTAAGTTCTCTTTAGTGTCATCATTTCTAACACTAAAGTATTTGAAATCTCTTTTTATCACACTTTTTAACAATGTGCTATTAGATTGAGAAAGTAATGAATCTTGCCCATTGCTATCTGCGAAAGTATTCAAACCAAGTGCATATCCAATAGTTGGTGAATTGAAAGAAGAAAAAGAACCTCTATAAGCTGAAAGCAGTTCACGAATTATTCCTCCACCACCTACAATTATTAGATCTTGATTGTTTAACTTGTCTGTTTGAGAACTAAATGTTTCCAATGGAATAATTTTATACTCTTTAATACCAAGATTTTTATTGAAAACTTTTCTGGTTCCTAATCCTAAAGCTTTATCTCCCCAGTTTCCATTAGCATCAGCATAGATATGAACTACCTTCATAATTATTGAACCTCTTACTTATGTTCCCAGAATCTTGGCAAAAAGAAGTGAGGATCAAATGCCTTGTAGAATGCTTCCTCATATGCAAGTCTATTTGGAGTTTCTCCACATAATTCTATTGCTCTAAATCTTGCATTTGTTCCTAGAGCTGAAGGATACTCATGACCACTATTGCAGAGTATACTAATATAGAAAGCTATTTTTTCAGGATCTTCAGTTAGAAATCCTTCTATGAATGGTCTAACTAATACAGGGAAATCTCCTTGCGGTACAGTTACTATTGGCATTCCTGTCATCATAGCTTCCATAATAGTTCCTGAGATTGTTCTAGCTCCTTGAGTTAGCTCCAAGAAGACTGAGTGCTTTTGATATTCTTTAACTAGATCAGGTAGTGTTAATGCTTTTCCTGGGGTGGGAATAATGGTGATTGGAATCTTACTTACTCCTGGTAAATTAACCTGAAGAATTTTCTCATAGATTTTGTATCCTACAGTTTCTCCTCTAGCTTTAAAATCATTGCAGACAATTAGAGCTGCCCTTTCAGATCCATGCCATCCTTTGAAGATCTTTGGATCTTTGTAATCATAGCAAACACTGGCATCAACTATTTCTGGAGGATATAGACCAAAGTCTCTCCGTTGAACTTCTCTTGAAAGATTCTTTGCAGTGTAAGAATTAAAAACAATTGGGTTGCCTTTAATAGCTTGGAACTTTGGCAACTCAACTATTGGAGTGTAAGCTCTCCATACCTTTGGAATTTTGTATGGTTCCAAAATTAATGGATCACCTGCATCTACATAACCAAGAAATAGATCATAGTTCTTCACCCAGTTTGGATCTTTAACCATGTCATCCCATTTCTCTATTACTGTTATATTGCTCTCTATTCCATGCAGTTCAGTGAATGGAGTTAGAGTTGGTCCTGTAATAAAGAACTTATGTTCAGGGAAGACTTTAGTTACTGAAGATAACCAGGATGGATGTAGATGAGGTCCTCTCATTATTATTTTTAGACTTTCTTTCATAATTTCAATTCCATTTCATATGCTTTTCTAGGTTTATCACTAAATTCTTTCACTATCTTGAAATCAAACTTCTTGTATAGTGCCAATGCAGGATAGTTATCTTGATATGTTGATAGATAGATTTTCTTACTACCTAGCTTCTTAGCATAATTTATTAGAACTTTCATCATCTTAGTTCCATATCCTTTTCCAATGACACCAGCAACTATTCCCAATCTACATGAGTCATTCTCGAACTTGTATAGATGACCAAAAACTACAATTCTTTCTTTCTCATGATTATTGCCATAAGCTTCTGGACTAGTTAACTCTTCTACTTTATCTATTCCAGCTATCTTAATAGTAGTGAAGTCTCCAAGCATCTTTGAGATTGTAGCAGGATCAAACTGTTTCCCATAAAAGTGCCAAAGCTCAAGTGCCTCAGGTGTTAACCATTGAAGGAAGTCTAAGAATATCTCTTCATCTCCAGGTCCCAATATTTTTACTTTCATAACAAAGGAACTCCTATTGCACTTCTCTTAATTTTCTTAAATGCTTTCAATTCTTCATATTTGCTATTTGTAGTGTATAAATAATCTGCACACCAAAAGGCTACAAATCTTCCATTTGTGATTGGATAAGTTTTCTTTCCTTCCAACCAATTGTCAATTAATACTTCTGGACCATTTACTCCAGCCATAGCTCGAATCACCTGTGCTCCACTGAATCTTGGATTGACCTCAAATAGTCTGATATTGGCATAGGAGGTATCGGTGCAAGCGACACAGATCTGGCTGGTGCGGAATCCTTGAACTGAAACTGGACCTGTTATACCCATTCTACCAACAATCTTAGCAACTAACAATTTGAAGTCTAGATGATCTTCTTCTCCACCATGAATTGTCTTGTATGACATACCAAACTTCTTGACTGATTCTGCACAAGTAATACTCAAGATCTCTCCATCCTTTGAAACAAGAGCCATACCACTAAGTTCTGTGCCTTCCAGTTTTTCTTGAGTTATATAATCTTCCTCATTGAGTCCCTTAGCTTTGAATAGATCTTTCAATGCTTCCATTTCTTCCTGTGAATTGATAGTGTACTGGTCTTTACTTCCAAATCCTCCTCTTGGTTTGATAATAACTGGATAAGGTATAATATCTGGAAAATGAGTAATTATTGGCAATCCAATCCAAGTCTTGGGTGAAGGATAACCATTGTATCTTAGCCACTGATTGAACAACCATTTGTCTCTAGTTATTAGGATTTTTTCCTTCTCGGCAACTAGTATTGGAGCATTAATCTCTTCTCGCCTTTTGGACACAATATCAACTGGAATATCATGGCAAGGAATAACTAGATCAACCTTCTCTTCAGCAATGATTTTATTGATTCCAGCAATCCATTTGTCATCATCTTTCTCATTTATATATCCTACATCTCCAACATAAGCTCCAGGTAGAAGAGGATCTAAGTCTTCAGTTATTATTCTATACTTTGGATTTTCTAGATTAGCTAATCTTAGGCATTTTATTACTGAAAGAGCAGCTTGTCCAGAAGATCCAAGTATCAAAATTGTTTTCATATTTCTCTTTTCTCTTTTGTAGCCCATTCTATCCAAGAAGATAACTTTCTTTTACAAGCTGCACAGACAGCAAAGTCTCCATCTTTCTCTACCTGGTTTGAATGACAATATTCACATAAGAAACTTGATATATAATATGGCTCATCTTTCTTTGCTTTTTGTGGCTCAAAAGATTCCGCCATAATTTCTTCTTGTTTAGAAAGAGATAGCCATTTATATTCTGTTACTTGAACACGTCTATCTTCATCATTTCTTTCATCAAAAGGTTCTATGGTATGTTCTCCCTTCATATGCACAATCTTTAATCTTTCAAAGCAATGGGGACATTCAAGCATACCTGTGTGCTTGATATAGAAAGCAAGATCCAATTCTTGTATTCTTTTCATAGAAGTATTCAGCATATAAGTATCTGCTGTTGAAACTTCAACAGTATGAGGTACTATATTTCTGACATAACCTGTTCTTTTATTGTAAACTTCAAATGCTTTCTCAATTGATCTATGATATACTTCTTCAGACACTTTTGGTGACCAGAATTTTAGAGCAGTTTTTCTAGCTTCTTTCCCTATAGTTTTTGCTAGATCTAAATCGTCTAAGAGTCTGTTGATGAACATTGTTAAATCATCTACATTTCTACTCTTAAATCCATTTACTCCGTGATCTATTACTCTGCTCATTTCCCAAGAATCATAGACAACTGGAGGCATTCCTGTCATCATGGCTTCTACTAATCCATCAGTTAGAATAGTATTTACTGCACATTCCACATAACATCTATTCAATCTGTAAGCAGCTATCAACTCTTCAAATGCAGTAATTGAAGTTCCCAGTCTAAGATCTAAACCATATCGAATAGCATTCACATGAGGAATAATCTGATCCCATATAATTCCTCCTCTGTAAGCATATCTAATATCTCCTAGAACTGGAGTTCCTATCCGTTCACATGTCCACATGACTCTTCTGATGTCTCCTTTCCATCCTTGATATACTTCTGGATTTTGACTCCAAGCTACTTCTCCAGGAATTCCATAGAATTCTTGTTGGGTTTGAGCTGAATAAACTACTGGATATCCAAGGGTTGGGAGTTCTTTATTTTGAGCAATTAATTCTTTGTAGATTCCTTGAGATTGGCAATCATTAAGATGGAATTTCCATACTACAGGAATCTTGGTTCCAACACCATATTTCTGAATAAATCTAAGTTGTCCAGCATCAGGTATCAAAAGAATAACATCATAATCATCAAAATTAATTTCCGAGAATCCTTGACCTAGCATAGTTACATTCGTAGGTTTTGGTTTGAGACAAGGAAGCCATCTCCAATATCCATTCTGAACACAAAGATCTGAACCTCGTTGTTCATCTGGTTCTACCTTGTTTATAATATAGAAAGAGTCATTTGGCATAGAAGAAGCCAGACCAAAAGCCCATCCATAATGTGGAATATACATGAGAATTTTCAATATCTTTTCTCCTGTTCTTTGTTTTCAACTCTTTTAATCCAATTACAATTTGCACAAAGAAGTTGGTATTCTTTACTTCCAGACAAAATTTCATCTCGAATTCTTCTATATCGTTCTTCTGAATGAAATTTTCTTTCTTTACATCCTCCACCATGAACATGGTCTATCTGAAGACAGCGAATGTCTCTACAACCTCCTGGAACAGGACAATTTGGGTTTGAGCATTTACTTCCGAGTAACTTTATTATTTGTGCTTTTATTTTTTCTCTGTATCTTTGCTTAATTCTCCTGACTATTTCTGGATGAGATTTCTGCCATTTCCAACTTTGAGAATTCATTCTTTCCTTATTTTTAAGATAATATTCATGAGCTCTGGTTTTATTATAGATCTTCATTTACATACTCTCCACAAGTTTCTTGAATTGTAATCCTGTTGACATCCAATTATATTGATTAGCATAAGCAGTAGCTTTAATTTCTTGATCTACTCTTTCACCTGGATGAATTAGAAGATTTACCATCTTCTCTTTGAAATGATCATGATCTGCCATTACCACTGCTCCTAATTTCTCATATTCTGGGAAACAATGAAGATTACTAGTTACAACAGCTTTCTTGTGTCCTAAGCAAACAGCTAGAGAAGATTCTCCAATTTTATTCCAGTAAGTTACTACATTTATATCAGCAGCAGAGAACCATACATCAGCTTCTTCATCAGTTATCAATGGTTTAGAGAACAAGACTCTTGATTGAATACCAGTTTTAAATGCAAAGTTTCTAAGTTCTTCTCCTGCTTCTGGACTTGCTGGAGTACCACAGAATAGAATAGAAGTTCCTGTTAAAGGAATAGCCCATTGTAGCAATTCTAGATGACCTTTACCTGAGCCATAATAACCCCAAACCATAGCCGAGTAATCTGTCTTTTGTCCAATGATTTCTCTACATTTCTTCTTGTCAAGTTGGGTATTAGCTGTAGAACAAGGGAATCTCCAAACAACCATGTTATCCTTATAAGGATCTGCTGCTTCCTTCAATTCATCTAGCCACATTTGTCTAAAATGATCTTGAGATAGAGTTACATATTTTGAATTCTGAAGTATCTGCATCTTCTGATCAAAGGTTCTGGGTTCCTCATTCCAATTAATACAGAAGATTATCTTTTTCTTAGGATCAGAAAAGACACTGGCTAGGTCTCTATTATAGATATAGTCCCAATATGATAGAATAATATTGTCACTTTGAGCCATTGCTAATCCTCTCTTAATTTCATTTCCACCATACTTCTGTTTGATATTATACAAGTTGACAAAGTCTACATTGAGACCAGCAGCTTGTAATCCAGGTATGAAATCTTTAGGTGGTGGAAATCCCTGAACAAGAGTAGAACTTAGATATGGAATCCAGTAACCAAAAACTGTAACAGAATCACTCATTTGTTTTTTCTCTCCATATTTTAGCATCTATATTGTTTTGTCTAAGTCTTTCAACAATAGAAGGACGGTCATCATAGAACTCGGTTACACCCAATAACCTGCAAGTTCTTAGCTTCCATTCGAACTCTCCTATACTATTGCATGGTCTGAAGAAGAAGAATCTAAACCCATATTTCTCTAAGATCTTTCTAGCTTTAGATCTCTTGATAACTCTTCCAGAAATAATGAATACTGTTCTGGGAGTATTATCTACAGTTCTTCCATCAATAATAAAAGGAAGATGAGAATAGATTTTGAGTATTAAACTTAGAAGTTTTGTCAGGTGGCTTCTTTCCCAGATGTCACCTGGTCTTAGACTTTTCATAATCCATTGCATAGGAGGAATGAGTATATTAAAAACACCATCAAAATCCATACCAATTATTTTACTTTTTCTTTGCAACAGATTCGATCCCCATTTCCTTCTCTCTCTCCCAACTCCATTTGTCACCATGGCGATGATACCAATCTACTAGCCATTTCAATCCATCCTCAAAGTCAGTATATTTGATTCCACCTGTAAGTTGATTGAATAAAGTATTGTCACATAAGAGTTCATCAACATCAAAAGGTCTAAGTCTCTTACGTTCTTGTACTATTGTATAAGGATCTCTATTCATGATCTTAGCGAGCTTATCAGCTATCTCTTTAATTGACCAGTTCTTACCTCTTCCACAGTTAACAACTGTTCCTTCAAGATCTGGAACTTCCATCAATTTGACTACTGCATCACAGTGATCATAAACCCATAGAAAGTCTCTTTTAGCTTCTATATTTCCTAGATGCAATTCATTCCCAATTTGGAATTGTCTGATAATCTCAGGTATAATGTAAGGTTGAGCTTCTCTAGGACCAAAGCATTGTCCTATCCAATTAAGTTTATTATTTCTTCCAGCATAAATGATATGATTCTTTCTGGCAATAATGCAATAAACTTCAGAATCTGTTTTGATTTCTTGGATATGTTCTGGTTTAATACAGACTGGTGAAGTTCTGAAGTCCACACGAAATACTCTATGACCATTGGATTCCTCTGTCCGAATTCTTCCCCGCTTTCCATTCAGTAGACCTAAAATTAGAAAATCTTCTGCTAGTCTTCTAGAAACTGTGTTATATCTTTCTCTTCCATTTGTTCCATCTCCATTCATCATGGTTTCAAAGAATAACTTTCTCAATCTAGGGCTTAATTTGAATACAAATTTTGGTATTCTTTTGTTGTGGCTACCACATCCACAGTTATCTTCAAGAAAGGCAACTAATTCTTTCGAAGATATTGCCAGATATCCTCTCACATCTATCGGATGGTATCCCAATTTTTCTATTAATTCTTTTATTTCTTTCCTGTAGTTAATTTCTGTTTTCCTGGGAACATTGTCTCTTGTCTGGCAAATCCTT
>Ga0315288_10004640_pt1 | contig 17512 bp, 18 predicted proteins | sample YL17G11_20_MG_FD_203454 | JGI IMG/M metagenome (GOLD analysis project Ga0315288, IMG submission 203454) | Sediment microbial communities from Yellowstone Lake, YNP, Wyoming, USA - YL17G11_20 | ecosystem: Environmental > Aquatic > Freshwater > Lake > Sediment | place: USA: Wyoming | collected... | reverse complement strand
TTGACTTGCCAGCGCCCACCATAGGAAATCTTTTTGATATTTTCATCGTCGATATTCAAAACCGCCCAACCATCGTTCGGCAAAACCCTTAAAAGTTGGGTTTTTTCCTCAATTATTTTTTCAAGAGTACCAAAAATTTCCAAATGGGCTTGGCCGATGCTGGTCAAAACGGTAATATCGGGTTTTACATATGAAGTAATATATTTTATATCCCCTACTTTGTCAGCCGCGATTTCTAAGACCAAAACCTCGGTTTTTGAATTCATAAAGGTTTTTAAGGGAACAAAGGGTAAGATTGGAAGCCAATGATAGAATTTACTGGGCGAATTTTTAAAACCGAGAATCGCAAGCGACACCCCATTTTTAGTATTTAAATTGCCAAACGATTTGCGGACTCTATTTTGAAAATGAATTTTTAAAACTTCAAAAATTGCCTCTTTGGTTGAGGTTTTGCCGACTGAGCCGGTAATGGCCACAATTTGAGGTTTTACCCGCCTAAGGTATCTTGTGGCAAAGAATTTTAAATAAGATTGTAATATTTTCGCAAACATAAACAATTCATTTTACTATATGGATTGACTTTTGTCCAGATTATGTTAGTTTTTATTTGGCTCTCGCACTACATCACAGGGGGTATACCTGAGTGAGTGAGGATAAGCTGAGATCGGCTGTTTCGCGGTTAGAGATCGAAGATCGACAGCCGTGCGTGGTGATCCTGCCTTTGCCCGGTCAACCTCCCGGAACTTACTTCCGCGAGCACGATGAGCGGATGGAGGCGACTGTCGACGCCGCAGTTGTGTCGAAAGAGCTAGGATATCTAACCAAGATTCTCCTGGCCACCGGGACTAAGGACAAAGACGGACTATCATGCGCACGCCACATGGAGCGCCAGATCACCTACTTTGCCAAGCGCCGCGGCCGTTCAGCAATCCTCGATTGCATCGCCATCGGCGAAGAGAAAAGCGGCGCTACGGCTCCTCAGATCCACTCCGTCCGCGGCCAGCTCCTCGGAGTTGAACCACTCTCCGATGGAAGTCTGCTCGGTAAGGTAGATCTTGTCGTGCTTATCTCCAACTGGCCGCACTTGCTGCCAGCGGGCGTCTATTTCAGCAGGTTCATTCCGGAGATACCATTTGTCAAATGGTCGTCCGGTGACGGGCGGGGATGCTTGAACCTGCCGCGCTGGAAATACCTCCTCCGTGAGTTCGCCCTTTATGGGACCGCCTTGACCATCGACCGCGATGGTCATCGCTTCGACAAGCTTATCGAGGTAGCTTGCGAGGAGTGGAGACATCTCCGCTTCCCGAGCGTGCCATACGTACATCCGTATCGACCACGTAAGCCTTCCGCCCAGTCCCGCTAAGCGGGACTGGGCGTCGCTGTTCTATTTAAGGTACAATAACCAATTTTTATTCATTTGGCGGAATTCTGAGGTAATCCAAAAGCCATGCTGCCATCTCCCCAAAGGTTGGCGCTGCTGAACTTTCAGCCCAGTCAACATTCTTTGGCTGGTCTAACCTGACCAACATCACAAATTTTGGATCATCGGCCGGCGCAAAGCCAATAAAAGAACCGATGTGACGATCCGTATAATAACCACCACCTGGCTTAGGAACCTGCGCCGTACCAGTTTTACCAGCGACGCGGTAACCCGAAACCGCCGCTTTTTTCCCGTGGCCATTTACCACTACCGATACCATCATTTCCGCAACTTTCTTGGCAGTATCAGCACTAAGAACTTGTTTTATTTCTTGAGGATTACGAGTATCTTTATGACCATTGGCGTCTTGAACTTCGGAAACAATATATGGTTTCATTAGCTTCCCGCCATTAGCAATACTTGAGACCGCCGCGATTAGCTGAATTGGAGTGACAGAAATGCCTTGGCCAAAAGCAATTGTCGCCCGTTGAGTGTTTGACCACTGCTTTAATTCTAAGACTTTTCCTTCGGCTTCGGTATCAAGTTCAATGCCGGTTTTTCGGCCGAAACCATAGTCCTTAAGATATTGAAATTCTTTTTCCTTGCCTAGCTCCTCAGAAACCCAGACCATGGCGACATTATCAGAATTTTCTAAAACCTGAGTCATTGTCTCTTTGCCGAAGGCCTGGTCAGTTGCGGTATGGATTTCATAGCTATCAACAGTGACCGAATTTGAAAAAACACCCTCAGTTTCCGGAGTGACTTTGCCTTCATTGATTGCGGCAGCCATAATTAATGGCTTGAAAACCGAGCCCGGTTCCCACGCTGAAGCCACCGGTGCAACGGTAAAAACACTTTGTTCTTCTTGAGAGACTTCGTTATATTTGTTAGGATCATAAGTTGGGTCAGAAACCATCGCATAAATTGCTCCAGTTTTAGGATCCATAATAATAATTTGGCCTGAATCAGCTTGATATTTTTTGACGGCCTTTTTTAGAACTGCTTCGGCCTGATATTGGATATTATGATCAATCGTTAAAATATAATCTGAGCCATTTTTAGGATCAATCTTTTGACCGATATTAAACAGTTTGCCGCGGATATCTTTCTCGGCAAAAATTTCTCCGCCATAACCTTTGAGTTGTTCATTAAAATAACCTTCAATACCGTATTGACCGTCACCATCTTTATTGACAAATCCCAAAAGTTGCGCCGCCAAAGTTTTTTCCGGATATACCCGACCCGCTTCCGGCAAGACAACAATACCTTGAATTTTTAATTGAGCGACTTGGTCACCTTCTTCTTCAGAAAGACCATGTTTGAGCAACTTATATTTTTTATCATTGTTGATTTGGTCAAATAATTCAGTTTTAGAAATACCAATAATTGGCGCTAACTGCTCGGCGGCCTGATCCGGATTTTTAATATTTTGGGGGACGGCGAGAACTTGGTAATATTGGGTGTTGGTCGCCAAGGGAAACATATCGGAAGCATAAATTTTACCCCGCTGCGCCGGGAGTTCTTTTTTAATAATGTATTGATTTTCCGCTGAAGCAAGGTAACTTTCATGTTGCAAAATTTGTTTTTGAAAAAGTCTAAAAGTCAAAATAGCGGCCATTATCACAATTAGGCCGAAAGCCACATTTAGCCTTTTACTGCTTAGCGTGCCTAGCATTTTTTTGGTTACTCAAGGTTAAGACGTTCTGCGTTGTTTTTTATTTCGCTTAACGATTTAAGTCGGGCGGATTCAACCTCTAATTGTTTGACATCGGTTTGCGCTTTGCTTTTTTGGTCTTCTAGGTCCATAACTTTATATTTCAAGGTGGCCGCTTGAGAACTTTGAGCCAAATAAAATAAGGCAGCGATGGCAATTAAAACGACTGTCACGAATTTTACAGAAACAGGCCCGAGTCGAATTTCACTGCTAATTGTTCTTTTTCTGTACGGTGATTGCCAAGTATTGGCGCGAGTGATAAGCATTAACCCTCCTTGAGATAATTATTCATTAACCCATTAATTTCCTTGCGGCTCGAAGCTTTGCCGATCTCGAACGTGGATTATTGGTGATTTCTTCTTGAGATGGGATCACCGGTTTTGGCGTTAAAATTTCTAACTCTTCACTTCCCCGGAAAAACTGCTTCACAATTCTGTCTTCAAGCGAGTGAAACGAAATCACGACTATTCTCCCGCCTGGAGACAGGATTTGAAGCGCCTGTTTTAAACCATTTTCGAGAACAGTTAATTCATCATTAACGGCAATCCTCAGAGCTTGAAAGGTTAGCGTCGCAAAATGCTGTGAATGGATTTTACGTTTGGCTTTCTCACGTTCAGGAATTGCTTGATCGATAATTTTAACTAATTCTCTGGTTGTCTTAATCGGTTCTTTTCTTCGCGCGCTGACAATTTCTCGGGAAATTGCGCCGCCCATCGGTTCTTCACCATATCGATAGAGAATCTGTCTGATTTTTGCTTCCGGGAAGTGATTAACTATTTTGGCGGCCGTGAGTGCGGTATTTGGGGACATTCTCATGTCTAAAGGGTGATTTTTTAAAAAGGAAAAGCCACGGTCTGAAGAAAGTTGATTGCTTGAGGTTCCCAAATCAAATAAAATCCCGGAAATTTCTTCAACTGGCCAATTTCTGATTAGAAGACCCAACTCATCGAAATTGCTGAATACATAACTTACTCGATTTTTGTAATTTTTAAGGTTCTTCTTGGCTTCTTCGAGCGCTGAAGGGTCTTGATCGATTGCCAGAAGCTTGCCACGGGGTGAGGTTTCTTCCAAGATTAGTGTCGCGTGTCCACCCAATCCAACCGTTGCATCAATAAAGTTTTGATCTTTCTTAGGGGCTAAAAAATTGATTACTTCCCTCCTTAACACAGGAATATGCGCTTGCATTTTGTCTCCACTTTTTAGGGAAGAAAAGATTAGCAGCCAGTGCCCCTCCTTAAATTTACCCAATTTTGTTTTGCCCCACCTCGGCTCCACAAAGGGGACGCGTAGGGCCGGAAAAATATATTCTTTGCAGCCTTTTTTTGTTTTATCTGGCTGCTAATCATACGAATTAATCCTTAAACTCCCAAATCCATCATGTGATGGGAAATTTCGTCGGTCTGTTTTTCGGTTGTCATCTTAAACTGTTGCCATCGATTGACATCCCAGATTTCTAAACGGCTGTACAGCCCAGCGATAACGGCCTGGTTTTTTAAGGATGCATACGCCTTTAAATAACCAGGAATTAACGCTCGGCCTTGGGAATCGAATTCTACTTCCATCGCTCCAGCCAACATTAATCTTGAGAAAGCCCGTGATTTGGGGTCGGAAATCGGTAAAGCGGCTAATTTTGAAGCGAGATTCTCCCATTCTTTTTTGGTGAAAACCCAAAGACAATTATCTAAACCTCGAGTGATTACCGCGCCACTGCCAAGCTCTTTCCGCAATTTTACCGGGAGGGCTACTCTGCCTTTTTGATCGATTGAATGGGTATATTCTCCTATGAACATGCATCTTTTCCACTATTTTGCTTACTTTTCCCCACATTTATCCACAATTTACCACTTTGAGATCATTCTATGCCACAATGTATATCCTTGTCAACACCTAAATACACCAACCTGTTAACCAGGAACTACCAGTTAGAGCTGTGGATAATTATCTCTTATATACAAGGAAGTCCGGGGAGTGCAAGACTCCCCGGACCGAGGATGGCTCCGGACTCACGCAGGCGGGGGTTGCATGAGTCCGGGATAAGCCTGAGCCGCGACCGGGCTTAGGGGGGGGTCGGAGATCGCAACTCAGGATGAGGGGCTGATGAAAGAGTGCGCCGGCGTGCCGGCCCCTGTGGCGGCACGCCGGGTCCGTCTGGGCTAGGGGTGCCCAGGAGCAAAGTGGACAGAGCCGTCCGCGGCATAATCCCGACCAGGGGATTTGCGCAGAGGTGGAGGCGGAAACGCGTACAACCGATGCGTCTATACGGCCGATGCGGTCTCGTTTTTCTGTACAACCGATGCGCGCGGACGGCTCGTTATTTCAAGAATAGCCCTTCGAAAAGGACTTGTCAACGTCATTTATCTCGAGATCTAACTTACTTTATATTAAAGCTAAAATACCTAAAAATATGACGGTTATTACAGCAAGGATAAGAATTGTTTGCATCAGAAGCTTGACCGCTTCTTTTTTATTACCATCCAGATACATCATCAACGGCTTTCCTATGACTAATGATCCGACTACCAAAACAGATAAGGTCATCAAAAGCAAAATCCCCACTCCACCTAAAACCCCCATTTCTTGCCCGAAAATTTGATTGCCATAGGTCATCAATAAAGAAACGAGAGCGATATAGACAGCTGTCGCAACGCTATTGATTACAGCCGTTTGTAGCGAATTTTTCATAATATCCTTTCTACTATTTTTTTACCATTCCGCATCAGGCATATTTTTTTTATGCCAGGCATCATGATCTTTTTTGGTCTTGTCAGAATCTTTCAAAAACTGGTCATGAATTTCTTTCGTCCACGGTTTTGGATACTTTTTGATTTTGTCAGATTGTTTACTTTCTTTAGATTTTTCCATTTTTTCTCCTTAAAAACTTCCTAATTTCCCAAACAAATAATTTTTTAATTCCTTAATTTCTACCCGTTCCTGCTTCATTGTGTCGCGATCGCGGACGGTGACTTTACTGTCTTCTTCGAAATCGATGGTAACGCAGAACGGTGTACCGATTTCGTCTTGGCGGCGGTAACGGCGGCCTATACTCCCCGATTCGTCAAATTCTATCTCTCCCCAACAGGTTTTAAGGTCTTTATATATTTCTTGGGCTTTATCTGATAGTTTTTTTACTAATGGCAAAACTGCGACTTTTACCGGAGCGATGCTCGGATCAAGATGTAAAACGATCTCATTTCCTTCGCCTTCTTCTTTTGATTCTCCCCTACCGCCGGAAACTTCTTCAAATGCGTCGCAAATTATTGCTAACATTAGCCGTTCAATTCCCACAGTCGGCTCAATTACATATGGCAAAATTTTTTCTTTAGTTTCTTCATCAAAATAAGTCAAATCTTTGCCGGATGCTTCTTGATGAGCTTTCAAATCAAAATCTGTCCGGTTAGCCAAACCGGTTAACTCTTTCCAACCGAAAGGATAATTATAGTTAATATCAACTGTTCGTTTAGAATAGTGAGAAAGGGCTTCTTTGGGGTGTTCATAATGTTTAATATTTTCCTTTTTGATACCCAAATCTAGAATAAATTTTTCCCATTCGTCTAGCCACATCTCAAAAGCTTTTTCGTCGTTTCCCTGCTTAACGAAGTATTCAATTTCTGCGATCTCAAATTCCCGAATTCTGAAAAGAAAGTCTTTGGTGTTGATTTCATTACGAAAAGATTTACCTATTTGGGCGATGCCGAATGGTAATTTTTTTCGTGAAACCTCCATTACTTGTTTAAAATCGGTAAACATCCCTTGCGCTGTTTCCGGCCTTAAATATGTTTTTGATGTTTCATCCGATATAACGCCGACATGCGTTTCAAACATTGGATTAAACTGTTTGGCTGGGGTAAACTCATGTTCGCCACCGCTTGGGCATTTTTCGTTAGGTAAATCATCGGCTTTGAATCTTTGATGGCATTTTTTACATTCGACGAGTTCATCAACAAATCCTTTTTCGTGTCCACTGGCCTGCCAAACTTTGCGGTTCATAATGATTGCTGATTCCATACCAACGATATCGTCACGTTCTTCAACAAACTTTTTCCACCAAAGTTTTTTGATATTATTTTTAAGCGCAATGCCGTACGGCCCAAAATCGTATATCCCCGATAAACCACCGTAGATTTCAGATCCCGGCATTACAAACCCGCGGCGTTTCGTCCAACTTACAATTTTTTCTAAATCTGCCATATTGACCTCAAATTAAGTATATCACTTTTTGTATATCCTCGGAATATCAGAAGGAATTCGGGAGACGATTTCGTAAGGAATTGTGTCGATTTTTTCGGCGAGTTCATTGGCGGTGATTTCTACCCCATTATCTTTCCCAATTAAAATGACCTCATCCCCCATTTTCACATCGGAAACTTCACTCACATCCACGATCGTCAAATTCATACAAACTCGTCCAATCACCGGTAACTTTTTTCCGTCGATAATTACTTCACCCTTGTTGGAAAAATTACGTCCATAGCCGTCAGCATAACCGCAGGCAATAGTGGCAATTTTCATATTGCGAGGCGCTTGATATGTCAAGCAATATCCCACCGCATCTCCCGCTTTAATATTTTTAACCTGCGCAATCTTGGTTTTGAAGGTTAGCGCTGGTTTTAAGCCAGCGATATTATCGCATAGACCGTAAAGTGCCAATCCCGGCCGGACCATCGCAAAATCTACGTTATCATCGGTGAGCGATTCTGAACGGGAAAAATGGACTTTGGGAATAGGTAGATTTTTGGTTTTGATTTCACTTAATAAACCTTTGAGCACAGCAATTTGTTTTTGAGAATGTTCGGGATTATGAAAATCAGCAAAATGGCTATAGAGATATTCAACGTTTAAATTTTTATCTGACGTCAACTCTTTATAATTTTGTATAAATTCTTCCGGCAAAAATCCGAGTCGGTGCATTCCCGTATCAATTTTAAGATGGACGCTGGCGACTTTGTTCAATTTCGATGCCGCCTTGATTACCTCATCTGCAATCTCTCTGCTGTATATTGATAATGTGATATTATCGCTGATCGCTTTTTCAATATCCTCTGTATAAATATAGCCGATAATTAAAATCGGTAATGAAATTCCATTTCCCCTTAAAGTTTTTGCCTCATCAAAGGTCGAAACCGCGAGATAATCGACATTTGTTCCTTCACACATTTTTGATATCTCCACCAACCCATGACCATAGGCGTTAGCTTTAACTACGGTCATTAATTTCGTTTTCGGATGCCCAATTTCTTTTTTTATCAAAGCGATATTATTTTTGATCGCCCCTAAATCTATTTCCACCCATCTATTCATTTAATAAATCTCCTCGATTTAAATTCTTGTTGATAATTATGCTTAATATAATTATCTAAAAGATCGATAATTTCTTCAACATTTTGTTTATTTAATCTTAATTTCTCAATTACTTTAATATCGTCATGCAAAAATATCCGCATTACTTTAACTGCCTCATCAGATAATTTCATCCCGTATGCGGCGCAATTTTTGCAAACGATTCCCCCTCCTTCAAAATCGAAGGTATTGCCGCCGGATTCTATTTTTTTTGAGCAATTGATACATTTATACAATTCCGGCCGGTAACCAACCGCTGAAAGAAAATTTATTTCGAAATATGGTAAAACCAAATCATCCGGCAATGTGTTTATTTTCTCTAAAACCTGGATTAAAAGTTCAAATACTTCTGGATGGCTTTGACGCTCCTCTATCAATTTATCAATCACTTCGCCAATATAAAAACTAGAATTGACGGACTTTAAATTGTTGCGGATTTTAAAAAAACATTCAATAATTTCCGCTTCAGTGACAATGTCTAAGTTTCGGCCTTCAGCAATTACAAAATAGGCCGAACAAAAAGGTTCCAAGTTGCCGCCGAGGCGCGAGGTCGGCTTACGGGCTCCCTTGGCAATGGCTCTAACTTTGCCGTATTTTTCGGTATAAATCGTTAAAAGACGGTCGGCTTCGCCGAAATTAGATCTTTTAATAATGATACCCTTGGTTTTGTAGCTAGCCATTTTTTTCACGCATCATTTCTTGGGCCATTGCTAGATCTTCGGAAGTATTTATCCCAAACCATTCTTGCGAGGAAATTTTATAAGCGTTGACTTTTTTACCTTCGGCTATGGCAATCTCAATCAAATCGGTCAGATAATATTCACCGGCAGGATTTTTCTTGATTTTTTTTAGCGCCGGCCAGAGAAAATCGGTATTAAAAACGTAACAACCAGTATTAATTTCTTTAATCTTTTTTTGTTGGGAGCTTGCTAATTTTTCTTCAACAATCCCGATGACCCTATCGTCTTTTCCTCTGATTATTCGTCCGAGGCCGGTTGGGTCGTCTTTTTCCACGGTTAAAAGCGTGATGGCCGACTTATTTTTTATATGGTCTTTGATTAAATTTCTGATGGTCTCGGGTTTATAAAAAGCGCTATCATCGCCATAGATTGATAAGACATTTTTTATCTTTTTTCCTATCTGCGGCCCGGCACTTTTGACGGCGTCGGCAGTCCCCAATTGTTTCCTTTGATATGCATAGATGGCTTTGCTACCTAAATGCTTTTTGATCTTTTGGGAATGAAATCCAACAACTATTACCGGTTTAGCAAAACCAGCTTTCTTTAGATTTTCTAAAGAATAATCAATCATGGGCTTGCCAGAAATTTCAAGCATTACCTTTGGACAATCTACACAATTTAAACGCGTTCCTTTACCACCGGCTAAAATGATTGCTTGGACATTTTTCATATAACTCCTACTTTGGACAAAACCTAATTATTTTTGGCAAATTGAACAAAAGAAAGTGCCTCGACCGCCGAGCTGAATTTTTTTGATTTGATGACCTTGGGGATCTATTTTTTGAGCATAAACCGCGGCTACATCCATATATCTCCCCCGCTTCCCCTCTATATTAACATAAGTATTCTCAGAAGAGCCACCATATTTGAGCCCTAATTTGATTACCTTCTCGATGGCCGATTTAAGTTTATTGATTTCATCGTCTGATAATAATTTGGCTGGCCTCGTGGGTAAAATTTCCGCCCAATATAAGGCGTCATTGGCATAGATATTGCCTAACCCGGCGATTTTTTGTTGATCCATCAAAATCAATTTTATCGGCTTTTGCGATTTGGAAAAAATATTTTTTAAATATTGGGCGGTAAAATTTTTTGAGCATGGTTCCGGCCCGAATTTATCGGACCCCAACAATCTTATTGCTTCATTACTTTTGATCACTTTATTCCAGCCGAATTTCCGTAAGTCATTGAAATATAAATGCGAGCCGTCAGAAAAAGTGTAAATTATGTGAGTGTGAGCGTGAGGCAACGGCTGATCATAAACCCGCTGAAAATGCCCTCCGGGCAGAGCCCTCTGGGCGGCGCCCGCCGGCACATAGACGAGCTGGCCGGTCAATTTTAAATGAATCAGAATCGAATAGCCGTTATCTAAAACAACTTCTAAAATTTTACCAACACGCCTAAAATCGATAGTTTCGGCGCCGATGACATTTTTAACATCACCAATAAAAATTTTGGGAACACGGATCTCAATGTTTTTAATCTCTTTGTCTTTAAGCTTTTGGATAGCTCCCTGGCGAATAGTTTCGACTTCGGGTAACTCTGGCATAAAACCTCTAATTAAAATAAGCTTACTTGGTTAGATAGTTCATCATCGTTAAATATATTAACTTTGCCATACACACCGTCGTAACCCGGCTCTACTTGAATGTTGCCGATTCTGACCCTCTTTATCCCGTCAACAATTTTTGGTTTTAGATTTTTAGTTAATTCCTCTTCCGGTATATCAAGCAAAATATTAAATTCCGAATCCAAAGAGTCTACCAGGCGCAAATATTCATTCTGAACTGATTTGGCTGACGTTGTCTGCGAAAATGCGGCCGCAATAATTTCCATAAGCGGGACTAAATGTTTAAAGATGGGAAATGAGGGATCGCTATGGCCGATCTTGCGATCAGCCAATTCTTCAACTCGGTTCATTACCCCAATTGTCAGTTTTTTCTGGCATTTCGGACAAAGATTATTGGGGAATTTTTGCTCAAATGGATTAATGACAATATTGCAATTGCGATGGCCATCAAAATGGTATTTACCTTCTTCGGGAAAAAATTCGATTGTATATAAAAATCGCGAAGCATCTTTCTTCTTGAGAATATTTATAATTTCATCATAGGTTAATTTATTCTCTTCAATTTCAAAGACATTGGCTTCACGGCCTAAATTAGCGGGGCTGTGAGCATCAGAATTGGAAATTAAAGCAATTTTATCTAAAGCTGAAAGGCGCCAATTCATTTCCGGATCAGAAGATAATCCTGTTTCGATACTATTTATATATGGTGAAAGATCCTCAAAACATTCTTCAATTGTATCAAAGCCGGAATTAGACCCGAAAATTGAAAACCACGGTGTCCAAGCATGGGCGGGAACAATAAAACACCTATCGTTAATATTTAAAATTAAATTTGCCAGGTCTTTGGCCGAAATGCCCAAAATCGGCCGGCCATCGGAAGAGATATTGCCAATACTCACTAAGCGGTCATTGAGTTCGGCAACCGTTTTAAAATCAGGGGCAAAAATTATCGTATGAATTTTGCGAGTCTTGCCCCCTTGAGTATAAATGCAGGAAATTTCTGCCGTCAAAATAAAGCGGGGATCATTCTTGCCGATAGAATCTTTTAATTTCAATAAGCCCGAGCCGTCTTCTTTGAGTTTACTTTTAAGCTCGCCAAACCAAAAAGGATGGGTAAAGTCGCCGGTGCCAACCAAGTTGAGCCCCTTATAATTCGCCCACTTGACGATGTGGTCAATATCCATCTCGCGCGAGGTGGCTCGGGAATATTTTGAATGAATATGGAAATCAGCAATAATACGCATGAACTTATTTTAACGTAATAGCTCTATAAATAAAACAGTTCCGCCGCCCCCTAGACGGGGGCGGCGGTGACTACCTCAGCCGGTTGGCTGATTGTTGGAGGGTCATAGTTATCCCAGACCACCCTGATGGCTCCAGCGAGGACGGGATTCGCTTGTATGAACCCCGATAGAGCCAGTCTGAGCTGGCGGTTAGCCTTAGCGGCGGTCGCTTTCTCAGTGATCGCCACCAACAGATTCTCCTCACGGAGCAGCCTTTCTGCTTCTTCCAAAGTCAGCTTCGACATGGCTTCCTCCTTACGCTATCACTTGGACTGATCGCATTCGTTCCCATCTTATCGGGTCACCTTCGGGCGATCTGAAACCTGCGCTGATTGCCTCCAAAGCCGCCTCAGCAACCAGCTTTTCAACCACCGCCGACTCTCCGCTGACGACGCGTTCCGCTTCAGACCTCGGCATGATCTCCATGGCTTGGGTTTCCCAGCCAGTCAAACGCCTCCGCCTGGCGATCTCCTGTATCACTCTCATAGCCGAAGCTCCTTTCTGTCTACGTGCGAAGTCATGGAATTAGACCTCGCAATAAACAAAAAACTGGCCATCTGGCCAGCTCGTACTCTTCCTATTTGTTTTTCATCGACTAATCTAACAAGCTGGCCTTTTGGTCAGTAAAAAAGAAGTGGAAATAAAAACCAGTTGTTAGATTAATTTTTTTCATCCTAAAACGACATTACACTATGACTCGATTTTTGTCAACCCATTCGACCTTGCTCAGGGTTGACACTGAGTGAAATCGAAGTGTCAATAATTTTACTTTTCCCAAGGTTTGTCAGGATTTTTCGTTTTTATATATTTGTAGCAATCGAGGGTGTTATCACAGGGTTTGCCATTGGAATAAACTGTGTTTTGAGAATCGCCATATTGATTAAGATTATTTTCGGTGATCCACTGATCAATTTGGCGATTTTCACGGCTTAGCTTGGGGGTTACATATAGATAGAGACCAATACCAATCCCGGCGACAATAAGAATACCCAAAATAATTAATAAAGATTTACGCATAATCCCTCCTACTATTTGTAGTATAACAAAAAAATCGCAAAAAAGCGATTTTCGTTAGAGCACATTGTTCTTGGCACTGGCCTACTTTCCCGGGACCTCGCGGTCCGAGTATCATCGGTGCTGAGATGCTTAACTTCCGAGTTCGGAATGGGATCGGGTGTACCCATCTCGCGATAGCACCAAGAACAATAGGCTCTATTATAAAATAACGAATTGTGATTTTTTTCAGTGTCTTGATAGTTGTTCTACCATAAAAGTTTTCTTGATCTATTAGTACTCCTCGGCTAAAACCCTTACGGGCCTTACACCTAGAGCCTATCAACCCGATAGTCTATCGGGGATCTCAAATGAAGTCTAATCTTAAGGTGGGCTTCCCGCTTATATGCCTTCAGCGGTTATCCCGACCGAACATAGCTACCCAGCAATGCCCTTGGTAGAACAACTGGTACACCAGAGGTTCGTCCGCTCCGGTCCTCTCGTACTAGGAGCAGCTCCTCTCAAACTTCAACGCCTACAGCAGATTAGGACCGAACTGTCTTACGACGTTCTGAACCCAGCTCGCGTACCCTTTTAATTGGCGAACAGCCAAACCCTTGGGACCTACTTCAGCCCCAGGATAGGATGAGCCGACATCGAGGTGCCAAACCGCATCGTCTATGTGGGCTATTGGATGCGATCAGCCTGTTATCCCCGGAGTAGCTTTTATCCGTTGAGCTCTGGCCACGTCACTTTGTGCCAGAGGATCACTAACTCCGACTTTCGTCTCTGCTCGACTTGTAAGTCTCGCAGTCAAGCTGGCTTATGCGTTTGCACTATCACTCTGATTTCCATACAGAGTTAGCCAACCTTTGAGCGACTCCGTTACAATTTAGGAGTCAACCGCCCCAGTTAAACTACCCACCTGACACTGTCTCTCGCCTTTAGGCGGGATTAGAATCAAAACTCCAACAGGGTGGTGTTACACTTTTGCCCGAAGGCTCCCACCTACTCTATACAATTGAAACTTTGATTCAATATCAAGCTATAGTAAAGCTTCACGGGGTCTTTCCGTCTTGCTGCAGGTAACCGGCATCTTTACCGGCATTGTAATTTCACCGAGCCTTTCCCAGAGACAGTTTTCAGACCGTTATGCCATTCGTGCGGGTCGGAACTTACCCGACAAGGAATTTCGCTACCATAGAACGGTTATAGTTACCGCTGCCGTTCACTAGGGCTTAAGTTCGGACCTAGCTCCGCTTGAAGCGGAGATCAATCCTCCCCGTAACCTACTAGCACTGGGCAGGCATCAGCCCCTATACATCCCATAATTGGTTCGCAGGGACCTAAGTTTTTGGTAAACAGTCGCCTGAAATACGTTTGCTGCGTCCCGCCTTGCGGCGGGAAGAGCTTATCCCGAAGTTACGCTCGCTTTTTTGCCGAGTTCCTTTGGGAAAGTTAGCTCGATCACCTTGGTATTCTCTACCCATCTACCTGAGTCGGTTTGCGGTACGGATGCTAAAAGTAGTGGATTGCCGCTTTTCTCGTCACCGCTTCAATCTTACCTTTCAACCATACGATTGGTAAGACCTCTACGATGCGTCACGGCAATATAGTCATTCAGCAGTTGACGAATATCAACGCCATGTCCATCGCCCTCACGGGCTTAGGCCCGACTAACCCCCCGCCGATTATCGTTGCGGGGGAAACCTAAGATATTTGGTGGGCAGGTTTCTCACCTGCCTAATTCGTTACTCATACCAACATTCTCACTTCTGAACAGTCCAGCAATTCTCACGAATCACCTTCACTCCATTCAGAACGCTCCCCTACCACTCCCGCCAAAGGCGGGAATCCACATCTTCGGTGATAGTTTTGAGCCCCGTTGAATCTTCGGCGCCGTAAACCTTGACCAGTGAGCTGTTACGCTTTCTTTAAAGGATGGCTGCTTCTAAGCCAACCTCCTGGTTGTCTAAGGATTGCGACATCCTTTTCCACTTAAACTATACTTGGGGACCTTAGATGGTGGTCTGGACTCTTTTCCTTTCGACTGTGAAGCTTAGCCCCCACAGTCTGACTGCCTGGCAATACAAAACGGAATTTGGAGTTTGATTGATCTTCCGACTTTCGCCGGAGTGACCATCCAGAGCTCTACCTCCGAATTTTAACGCCAAGCGCTATACCTAAATATATTTCGGGGAGAACCAGCTATTTCCGGGTTCGATTAGCATTTTACCTCTATCCTCAAGTCATCCCACTAGTTTGCAACCTAGTTGAGTTCGGGCCTCCCCCACGCCTTTCGGCGGGGTTCACCCTGCTCAAGGATAGATCACCCGGTTTCGGGTCTAGTAGATGCCACTAACGCCCTTTCGGACTCGGTTTCCCTACGCCTTCCCACAAAGAGTGGTTAAGCTAACGCGACATCTAGCTAACTCGTTGGTTCATTCTACAAAAGGCACGCCGTCACCCCGCCAAAGGCGGGGCTCCGACTTGTTGTAAGCATATGGTTTCAGGTACTATTTCACTCCTCGATTAGAGGTACTTTTCACCTTTCCCTCACGGTACTAGTTCACTATCGGTCACGGAAGATATTTAGCCTTGGGAGATGATCCTCCCATCTTCCTACTGGATTACACGTGTCCAGCAGTACTTGAACCCGCCAGAAAATCTGGCGGGCCGAATATTGTAGTCAAAATTATCCTTTCGTCTACGGGGCTATTACCCTCTTTGGCTGTCCTTTCCAGGTTCCTTCAACTAGAAATAATCTTCTTACAATATACAGGCTGATCCCTTTTCGCTCGCCGCTACTTAGGGAATCACATATTAAAGCAAACTCGAGAGTTGCTTTAATATCTCACTTTAGATGAGTATTGTTTTCTTTTCCTTCGGTTACTTAGATGTTTCAGTTCACCGAGTGCCCTTCCAGCTTCACATCCCAGACACGAGATGATTGAAAGGCCTTTTTCTTTGGATCCTAAATTTTTATAGATCCTAAAAGGCTCATCTCATGCCGGGAATGTGAGGCTGGATAACCGTTTCTTCAACGGATGGGTTTCCCCATTCGGAAATCTTCGGATCAAAGGATGTTTGGTTCCTCCCCGAAGCGTATCGCGCACCTACCGCGTCCTTCATCGGTCTTCCGTGCCAAGGCATCCACCTTATGCTCTTACGAAAACTTTTTAATAGGTAGAACAACTACCAAGACACTGAATAGGTTGTTAAGTTACAAAAAATCCGCATATACGCGGGTTAACACACAAACCAAAATTTAAACTTGGTTTTGTTTAGTTTATCCGCGTCCCCCTTTCTGATTGTGGAATTGATACATCAGGATTACTCCTTATGCACTTTCTATTCTGATTTTATCACAAACGATATTTTTGTCAAGCGGCCTCTTAAAAACAAAACAGGGTGCGGAAGACTACAAAAGGTCTCCTTTGCCCTGTCTTGTTTTATACTATACTTACATCAACTCTTTTTTGACTTTGTCGACTAATTCTTTAGCTGCATCTTTGCCGCCAAGGCCAAAGGCCAAGCCACCAGCGATTGCCAAAAAGGCAACCACGCCGATGAAGAAGGTGTTGATCATATTCTGGGCGATCCCAAGCTGTTCCAACGCCGCTAAAAAGGTAAAGATAATTATGGCATAGCGGACGATGACGGAAACTGCTTCGGCTGAACCAAGACCGCCGGCCTTCATTGAGGCATTAACAACATTACCCAAGAAAGTCGCCAACACCAAACCAATCACCAATATCGCACCCGCGGCGACAACGCTTGGCAAATAGGCGAGGATTTTATCTAAGAAGTTGGCGACGTTCGTTAGCTGTAGAACATTGGCCGCCGCAATAAACGCAACCAAATAGATAATCCACTTGGCAACCGACGCCAGCAAGGCCGAACCATCTTTGTCTAAATTCGCTTTTTTCAGCGTGTCTTCTACCTTGGCTTTCTCAAAAAGGGTCTGTAGCCCAATAATCCGGAAAAAGCGGTCAAGGATTACGCTCACCAGCATCCCAATAATCCAGCCCACAATTAAGATAATTATGGCGCCGATTAAGTTCGGTAGAAAATTTACAAAGCGATCCCAGATGATTTGCCATGAGTCGGCAACTGTTGTTGTCCAATCAGTTAGTACCATGTTTTTCCTTTGAAGTTTTCGAAAAATTATTACTCGGATAGATCGACCAAAGCTGCCAAATTTCTGGTTTTCTATCCACACCCAAAATAGCTTAAGGAGTCCCATAAATCAATTTAAATGTCAAGGGCCGTTCAGAAGTTTAGACCGGAGACCGATGATCGTATTTTTGTCTGTGCCGGCGCCTGGCACGAATTTTGGGATGAGCCGTGAGTTTAACTCTGACATCGGAAGGCAAGAAATCAAGAGCGAATCCCCTGCCCTCGATGACAATTTGCTTATCAACTTTACGAAGTTTACTGAGTTCCCTATCTACA
>Ga0315288_10004638_pt1 | contig 17512 bp, 16 predicted proteins | sample YL17G11_20_MG_FD_203454 | JGI IMG/M metagenome (GOLD analysis project Ga0315288, IMG submission 203454) | Sediment microbial communities from Yellowstone Lake, YNP, Wyoming, USA - YL17G11_20 | ecosystem: Environmental > Aquatic > Freshwater > Lake > Sediment | place: USA: Wyoming | collected... | reverse complement strand
CCACGCCGTGGACCCTGACCGACCCCGGCAGGTGCTGGCGAAGGGCGTTGATGGCGTTGAAGGTCTGGATGACGCCCTCCAGGGCGTTGATGCCCTCGTGAGGCGAGCCGGCGGCGTGGGCCGTCTTACCCTGGAAGCTGACCTCCAGGGCCAGACGGCACGAGGAATGCCCGCTCGGAGCGTCGATGGTCCCCGGGTGGATCATGAGGGCGGCGTCCACACCCGCGAAGACACCCGCCTCCAGGAGACGGACCTTCCCGCCCGCGCCCTCCACCCCGCCTTCCTCGGCCGGACAGCCGATGACGAGCACCCGGCCGGGCAATTGCGAGCCGAGGGAGGCCACCGCGAGACCGGCCCCGACCGCGGCCGTCCCGATGATGTTGTGGCCGCAGCCGTGCCCCACTCCGGGCAGGGCGTCGTACTCGGCGAGCAGGGCGACGGTCGGCCCCTCGCCTCCCGGTGGCCAGGAAGCGACAAAGGCCGTCGGCATGTCGGACACGCCGCGCCGGACGGCGAACCCACCCTGTTCCAGCCGGTCCGCCAGGAGGCCCGAGGCCTTCACTTCCTGGAACCCGAGTTCGGGATGGCCGTGAATCTCCCGGCTGGTCGCCTTGAGGACCGGCGCCAACTCCTCTATCGTCTTGATGCTCGTCCGCTTCGCCTCGGCTAGGTCCACCCGCCCGAGCCCCCATCCCGAGACTACGTCAAAGTCCTATCCCCAAAGAACCCGGAGGTACCAGCCAACGACGTCCGGCCCCCAGAACGCCGCCGCGAGCCCGCCCGCGGCCAGGAACGGTCCGAAGGCCATCAGGTCCTTGCGGCGCTTGACGCCCAGTAGGACGAGGGCCCCGCCGAAGAGGGCGCCGGTGATGAAGCCGAAAAGGAGGCCGGCGACCAGACTCGACCAGCCCAAGAACGCGCCCATCATCGCCGCGAGCTTGATGTCGCCGCCACCCATGCCGCCATTGGTGACCACGGCCACCAAGAGGAGGAAGCCGCCTCCGAGCACAAGGCCCGCCAGGCTCCCCCAGAAACCGACGGCCGGGTTGAGGGTCGAGAGGACCAGCCCGGCGACCAGGCCCGGGATGGTGATGACATCGGGGATGATGCGGTGCCGGCCGTCAATCATCCCCCCGACCAACAGGAGGGAGCCGAAGATAGCCACGCCGAGAGTGCGCGGGCTCCAGCCGCAGATGAGCAGAGCCGCCACGTAGATGGCGGCGTTGGCCGCTTCCACTATGGGATACACGGGCGAGATGCGAGCCCGGCAGGTCCGGCACCGCCCCCCCAGGGCGAGGTAGCTCAGGAGAGGCGCCATCTCCCACCAGGCAAGCCGGCGTTCACAGGCCGGGCAGTACGAGCCGGGCGACACGACCGACTCCTGGCGGGGAAGGCGCCAGATGCACACGTTGAGGAAACTGCCGACGACGAGGCCCAAGACGGCAGCCAGGGCGAGGATGAGCGGTTCGTGGCCGGTCATCCGCGGGTCACGCCCCCTTCGGTCCCGGGTCGCGCCGGACCGGCCGGCCGAGCCTGCCCTTGGCGAAGAACCGTCTGAGGACGGCGCGCTCCACGCGGCGGACGAAACGGGTCCAGACAAACTCGCGCCGGGACAGCGGGACGACCAGGACGGAGCGGCAACCGGTCCGCTTCGCGCCGAAGATGTCGGTGAAGATCTGGTCGCCGATGACCGCGACCTCGCTCGCGGGTAGCTCGAGCCGGCGCAAGGCGCCGCGGAAGGCCCAGCGAAAGGGCTTCCCCGCCCGAGCCTGGCCGGGGATGCCGAGGAACCGGGTAAAGAGCTCCACGCGGGGACCCCGCCCGTTCGAGAGGATGCAGACGCGGAAGCCGAGGGCCTTCGCTCCGCCGACCCACTCGGCCAGCCTGGGCTCGGGTTCGCCGAAGCGCCAGGCCGCCAGGGTGTTGTCCAGGTCGAGGATGAGCCCAGCGATACCTTTCGCCCGCAACGAGTCGAGGTCGACATCGTAGATGGACTGGAAGTACTCGTCCGGGACGAGGTTAAGCCAGAACGGCCGGGCCACCGGACACCTCCGCAGGTAGACTGGACAAGAGCCAACCAATTATACCATACGGGGTTCCCCGGTCCGGCCCCTCGTGGCCCCTACCGCGCCGGCCGCCCCCCGCCCCCCTACCGCGCCGGCCGGGGAAGGCCGCGTCCCGTCGGCCTCACCTCCGGCCCGGCGAGATGGTAGATTCCCGACCGGAGTTCCCGTCTGAGGTGGCCGAGGGCCTTCTTCTCGATGCGCGACACGTAGGAACGCGATATGCCCATGTCCCGCGCTATCTCGCGTTGCGTCTGGGGAGTTTCCGTCTTGATGCCGTAGCGGAGTTCCAGCACCTGCCGCTCCTTGCCCGTCAGAGCCGCCACGCGGTCGCGGACCTTCTGCTCGTCAAGGTGCGTCCCGACCAGGTCGGGCACCATATCCTCGTCGGAGCAGAGGACGTCGATGAGGGTGAGCTCGTTGCCCTCGCGGTCCACGCCGATGGGGTCGTAGAGGTGGACCTCGGAGTGAAGCGAGCGGGTGGACCTGAGGTACATAAGAATCTCGTTCTGGATGCAGCGGGCGGCGTAGGTCGCCAGGCGCGTCCCGCGGTCGGGCTTGAAGGTGTTGATGCCCTTGATGAGGCCGACGGTCCCGATGGAGATGAGGTCCTCCGTCTCAACCCTCGTGTTCGAGAACTTCTTGACGATGTGGGCCACCAGGCGGAGGTTCCGTTCGACAAGGACGTTGCGGGCCTCGTGCGAGCCGGCGGCCATGCCTTCCAGGTAGCGGGCCTCGTCGGCCGGGGACAGCGGGCGGGGAAAGGTTCCGGGGCTTGTGACATAACCTGCGTTGCGGCGCGGGCGGGGACCGTCCGTCCCGTGAGTCGCCCCGCCGTCGGACGCCGCGACGATGAGGGCGGCGACCCACAGCGCGGGAACCGCCCCAAGCAGCCACGATAGCACCAGCCAGACCTCCTTCAAAGGGAACGATGAACATTCTATGAGGGAGGAGTCTACCGGTGCCTGTACCCATGGCGGCACAGATTGTCCCTTTTCGACGGGAGATGGCGCGGCGTCGCGCCGCGCTCAGGGGCGGACGCCGACGATGCGGTCCAGGATGGCGCCGAAGACGGCGGCGGCTTCCGCCCCGCCTGCCGGCGTGTCCTCGATGAGGACGACGATCACGTACCGTGGGTTGTGGGCCGGCCAGAAGCCGGCGAACCACGCGTCGTAGAGTTCCTCCCCTCCTTCCCCCGTGCGGCCCGTCTCGGCCGTGCCCGTCTTCCCGGCCACATCGCCGCGGACTCCGGCCGCCTGGCCCGTCCCGCCGCGCACGGCCTCCAGAAGCCCCCGGGTGACGTCGGCCGCGGCCCACTTGGCCATGACCCGGCCGGTCTCCTGAACCGCGGACGGGCTGGCCCCTCGCCGGCTCAGGCTGGCCTCGCCGCCCCCCGGGGACCGTAGCTCCAGAGCCAGCCTGGGCAGGACCAAGCGCCCGCCGTTGGCGATGGCCGAGTAGGCCCGGGCCACCTGGAGCGGGGTGACCAGGAGGCTGCCCTGGCCGAAGGCCGCCTCCGGCTCCGGTCCGTCCTCGGCCGGCTGCGGCAGCGCCCCCGCGCTCTCTCCGGCGAGGCCGATGCCGCACGTCCGCCCCAGCCCGAGCCGTGACGCCCAGTCCCGCAGCCCGTCCTGGCCGAGCCCTTCCCCGAGTTCGACGAAGACGCAATTGCACGACACGGCGAGGGCCTCTTCCACCGTCAGCGACCCGTGCCCGCCCGTGGCCCGCGCCGAGCAGCCCACCTCCCGACCGGCGACCCGAACCAGGCCCCGGCACTCGAAGACCTCGCGTCGGTCGACCGCCCCGGTCTCCAAGGCCGCCGCCAGCACCAGAGGCTTGATGGCCGACCCCGCCGGGTAGGGGCTGAGGGCCCGGTTCACGAGGGAACCGTCGGACCGGCCGAGGTAGTCGGCCACGCGACCCTGGTCGTAGTCGGGCCGGCTGGCCAGGGCGAGGACGTCCCCCCGCCACGGGTCCATGACCACCACCGCCCCCCGGCGGACACCCGGGCCGCTTCCATCCATGACCTCTTCCACGGCCCGTTGGACCTCGGAGTCGATGGTCGTCACCAAATCGCACGGCAGGGCGGTCCAGGGCGAGTCGCCGGTCCAGGCGAGCTTACGCCACCCCAGGGAGGCTAGGGACTGGCCGCGGCCGTCCACGAAAAGGGCCAGGAGTTCGGGGCCACGGCCGCCCAGGTAGGAGTCCCAGGCCTTCTCCAGCCCGTCGCCGCCCGCCCCGTTCCAGTAGCCCACGGCGTGGCTGGCCAAGGCGTCCGGTCCGTAGCGCCGCTCGTCGGCCACCACGGCCAGGCCCTCGAGGCCCAAACCGGCGACGACGGCCGCCCGCTCCGGCGTGAGGCCTGACACGACGAAGATGGGGCCAGCCCCCGCCTCGAGCCGGGAGTCGAGTTCCGCGGCCTCGCGTTCGAGGAGCGCGGCCAGTTGGGCCGCCCGCCGGCTGCCCGGCGGGAAGAAAGCGGGGTAGACCGCGACCCGATAGGTCAGGAGGCTGTCGGTGAGAGAGACCCCGTCGCGGTCGAGGATCCGTCCGCGGGTGGGGCCGAGGGGAACGGTCTGGGCCCGCTGCAGGACGGCGGCCTCCGCCAGTTCGCGGTGCCGGACCAACTGGACGAAGCCAAGCCGGACCGCCAGTCCGGACAGGGCCAGGGCGGTCAGGACGGCCAGGGCGAGGAGTCGTTTCCAGCGGAGAGCGGCCAGCCGTCGGCGCTGGCGGCGGGTACCGGCCACGTCATCCCACCTAAGGTCGGCGTTTCCACCTTAGGCTACCCCTGCCTGGGGGGCGGGATGCGCCAGGCCCGGCTCGGACGAGCCGGCCTAGTTCCCGCCCTGGTACTTGGCCACCGCGCGGTTATGCTCCTCGAGCGTGTGGCTGAAGTAGTGTGACCCGTCGTTCTTGGCCACGAAGTAGTAGTAGTCGCTCTCGGCCGGGTACAGGGCCGCTTGGATGGCCGCCAACCCGGGGCAGCAGATGGGGCCGGGCGGCAGCCCCGCGTTGTTGTAAGTGTTGTAGGGCGAGACAACCTCGAGGTCCTTGAAGAGCAGGGGTTTCTCGGGCGGTTTGTTGATCACGTACCGCACCGTGGGACAGGCGTCAAGCTTGATGCCGACGCGGAGCCGATTGTGGTACACCGAGGAGACGATGGGGCGCTCCTCGGCCAGGCCGGCCTCCTTCTCGATGATGGAGGCCAGGGTCAGGACCTCCAGGGGCGTCAGACCCAGCTCCTGAGCCCGGGCCAGGAGTTCGGGCGTGAAGACCGCCACGGTCCTGCGGGCCATGGTCCGGACGATGGTCTCGGCCGTCGCCGTCTCTTCGAAGAAGTACGTGTCGGGGAATAGAATCCCCTCGTAGGGCTGGATGAACCGTGAGCGCTTCGCCGGAAGGAACGGGAACTCGCCGGCGGTATCCGCGCTCGACACGGCCTGGGCGAAGGCCTCCTTGGTCGCCAGCCCCTTCTCCACGAGCAAGGTCTCGATCTGGCCGAAAGTGTAGCCTTCAGGAATGGTCACGCTGATCCTCATGACCTCGCCCCGCCCGATGCGGTGCAGGATGCTCCACGTCGACAGGCCTGGGCTCATCTCGTACTTGCCCACTTTCAGTTGGCCGTTCCAGCCGAGGAGGGCGCTCAGGGTGCGGAAAGCGAGTCGGTCGCGGACGAGACCGACCTCTTCCAGGCGGTTGGCGATGCTCGAGGCGCCTTCGCCTTCCGTTACCTCGAAGACAACCTTCTCGTGGGAGCCCAGCCGAGCCGGGGCCGAAGCCAACGCCAGACCGGACACGCCCAGGACGATGGCCCCCGCCACGGCCAGGATGAGGTACCTGAGCCAGGGCGATCGCCGATTGACGTCAGCCAAACGCATGAGCCGGTCCCTCCGCCCGCGGCCAGGCCGGTCGCCCGCCGGCCGCCAGTACCGTCAACATCGTTGCCCTATCGTTCCGTCGGTTGTTCGAGTCGGGGTTCGCTTTTCCCTCCAGGGGGATTGCTCCTTGTCGCCCAGACCAGCGAGAGGCCCGCCCCTTGCGGGGCGGGCCCGTGTCGGACTTGGTCTGCCAGCGCCTAGGGAGGCGGTTCGCCGTCGTCGTTGCCTTCCTCTTCCTCCCAGTCTTCGTCATCAAGAGAGGACTCCCAGGCCTCGGCGACCTTCTCCCACTCGGCGTCATCCTCGATGTCGGAAAAAATCCGGTCGCCGTTTTCGTCGGTCTCCACGCGTAGGATTATGGCTTCGTCTTCGTCTCCGTCTTCGTCTGTCGGTTCGGCGCCTTCCTCGGCGCCCGCCCCATCCAAGGGAGCCAGCACGGCGTACTCGCGAGTATCGACCTCGAGAATCTCGATGAGTTCGAACTCGTGGTCCTTCCCGTCCTCGTCGGTCAGAACGATGACGTCGCCATCATCTCCGGATTCTTCGACCACCGGTCGTCCTCCCTTCGTCGTCCACGGCTTGATACTGCCCGTTATCGCCCGGAGCTATGACCCGGCATCCGGTCGACGCGGCGCGCCAATCGCTCCCAGCACGCTGCCTAATTCTATTTTTCCCTTCCCGGTACAGTCAAGCGAAACCATTCGGCTACCTGCTCCAATCGGACACGAGGCGGGCGAGGAGATGCCGCAAGAACACGTTGCCCAGGGCCACCAGCGGGACGCCCAGGAGCATCCCGACGATGCCGAACAGCTTCGCCCCGGCCAGCAGGGAGAAGATGACCACCAGCGGGTGAAGCCCGACGCTTCCGCCAACGATGCGCGGGGTTATGAAAATGCTGTCGACCTGCTGGACCAAGAACAGGGCAAGAGCCGTCTCCAGGGCCAGGAGCGGACTCACCAGGAGGGCCAGGGCCACCGCCGGCACGGCGCCGATGACCGGGCCGAAGTACGGGATGATGTTCGTCACTCCGGCGATGAAACCCAAGATGGCCGAGAACGGAAGGCCTAGGGCGTAGGTGACGAGCCCGACGAGGACGCCAACGATGAGGGCCACCAGAAGCTGTCCCCGGATGAACCCGGCCGCGACCCGGTTCATCTCGGCCAGGGCCAGGAGCGTGTCGCCCCGGCTGTTCACCGGCAGGACCGCCAGGACCCACCGCCGGATGGACTCGCGGTCGCGGAGCATGTAGAACGCCAGAAACGGGGCGAGGATGAGGGTGACCACCGCCGACACGGCCCCGAAGATGCCCGAGAGGACGGCCTGGATGAAGGCGAGGAGGCCCGTTTCGGCCCGGGCGATGGCCTGGTCGAGCACGGCCCGGACCTGAGGCGGCAGGCCGGCCTCGGTGTACCGGGTCTGGACCTGGAGGATGAGGTCCTGGACCTGCGAGACGAACGTCGGCAGAGTGTCGGCCAGAATCGTCAGTTGTCGCACGAAAATGGGGATGAGCCAGAAAAGGACCAGGACCACCACAGCCGCGACCCCGAGGTACACGAGGAGGATGGCCGAAAGACGGGGCAGCCGGCGCCCCTCCAGGAAGCGAACCTGGGGTTCCAGCAGGAAGGCGACCGCCATCGCCAGGACGAACGGCGCCAAGACCGCCCGGACGGCGAACCCCAGATAGACGAGACCGGCGGCCAGGACCACAAGAGTGGCTACCCTGATCCGCCGGTCAGCTATCGCCGCTTCCCCCCTGGCCTTGACGGCCGGTGGCGGGCTTCACCGCCTCACCGCGCGTGCGGCTCATCGATTTCGTCCTGCGCGCGACGGACAAGATGCTCCGCCTTCTTCCGCATGTCGCGGCCTCGCTGCATCATGCGCTCCCGAAACTCGGGCCTCATGGACGGGGCCAGGAATGCCCCGACAACGCCCCCGATGATGCCTCCGGCAATCACCCCGCGCCAAAATCCTCTGGCCAATGGCTCACCTCCCCGGCGTGGCGGTCATGGACTCCGGTACGGCTCGGTTCACGGAGACCAGGGTCCCGTCCTCGTCGACCTCATAGACCTCGATTTTAGTGTCCCCAATCACGAACTGGACGAAGCACCCCCAGCAGTAGAACCGGTTGCCCGGCAGGTACCCGACTTGCCTTGAGCCACAGGAAGGACAGTTCACTCCCGCGGACCTCCCTGTCCGGTCGCCTCGGGCGCCGTGGGCTCAGTCGCGGTCATCCGGACCGCGGACCCGTCGGGGTCTCCGGGCTCGCGCACGTCGCCGGCCTCGGCGACGACAACGGAATCCGGACCCTCGACAATCTCATCGGTCAGGACGACGGCCCTCTTGCCCTCAACGAAATCGCTGATAAACCCGGCGGTCACCTGGTACCCCCAGACGGCCCCGCTCTCCGGGTCGAAGAGCACGTCGTCGATGGTCCCGAGAAGCCGGCCCTCGCGGGTCAGGACGCTCTTGCCGACAGCCGACGCCCCGGCCGGGGCGGGGAACGACGAGACGAGGACGGCCTCCGCCCCAATGGTGACGGCGCTCGATCCGAGACTGTGGACCTGTTCGAAGGGCAGGAAGGCCCGCCTACCGCGAGAGACGACGATGAACCCGCTGAGCCGTCCTTGGCCGAGGTCGAAGACGACGTCCTTGACCCGACCGACCGCTCGCCCGGAATCCACGACGACCACCGGCAGGCCGGCGACCTCACCGCGACGCCGCATGGAAACCTCCCCAGACCGTCAGTATCCTGCCACTTGTTGGGCGGGAAAATGCAGGCCGCCCCCCGGCGGAGCGGGGGGCGGCCGAGGCGAGCCTGGCGGCGGGCCGCCCGTTCACTTGATCGGGTCGGACGGCGGGCCCGCCGTGATGTCCCGCCCCTCGGCCAGTTCCCGACCGAGCCGGGCTATCTTCCCGCAGCAACTCGGGCACCTGTCTTCGTCGTGGGCCGCGGCGCCGGAGGCGGCCCTGGCGCCGGCAGCCACGGAGGGCGCCACTCCCGCGCCGGCCGCGCCACCGTTGCGCCGCCGGTAGTCCTCTATCGCCCGGTGGAGGGCGTCGGCGGCTAGGTTGGAGCAGTGCATCTTGACGGCGGGCAACCCGCCCAAGGCCTCGGCCACCGTGCGGTTGGAGATCTCCTCGGCCTCCTGGAGCGTCTTCCCCTTGACCAGTTCCGTGACCATGCTGCTCGTGGCGATGGCCGCCCCGCAGCCGAAGGTCTTGAACTTGACGTCCTCGATCCGGTCGGCGCGGACCTTGATGGCGATACGCATGATGTCCCCGCAGACGGGGTTCCCGACCTCGCCGACGCCATCGGCGTCCGGGATGTCTCCGACGTTTCGGGGCTGGCTGAAGTGGTCCATGACTCTCTGGTTGTACACGGCTAGCCTCCCGTTCGCGCCGCGTGCTCGGCGACGACCTTGGCGTGCAGCGGTGACATGGCTCTCAGTTTGTCGATTATGGGCGGCAGGACCTCGAGGACATAGTCCACGTCCTCGTCGGTGTTCCCGGTGCCCAGGGTCATCCGAACCGAGCCGTGGGCCACCTCGGGCGGGAGGCCCATGGCCAGGAGCACGTGGGACGGCTCCAGCGAGCCCGACGTGCAGGCCGACCCGCTTGAGGCCGCGACGCCCTTCATGTCCAGGGAGAGCAGGATGGACTCGCCCTCCACGAACTCGAAACTGAGGTTGGCGTTGTTCGGCAGGCGCAGCGTGGGGTGGCCGTTGAGCCGGGTGAACTCAACCTTCTTGACGAGCCCGTTGATGAGCCGGTCCCGCAGGGTCACCAGGCGCCGGCGGCGGCCCTCCATCTCCTTCATCGCCAGTTCGGCCGCGAGGCCGAAGCCCACGGCGCCGGGCACGTTTGAGGTCCCGGCCCGGCGGTTCCGCTCCTGGAACCCGCCGGTGATGAGCGGGTGGACCTTGCGGCCCTTGCGGATGAAGAGGGCGCCGATGCCCTTGGGTCCGTAGATCTTGTGAGAGGAGGCCGACAGGAGGTCGATGCCCAGCGCGTCCACATCTACCGGCAGGGCCCCGTAGGCTTGGACGGCGTCGGTGTGGAAGAGGATGCCCTTCCCCCGGCAGAGGCGACCCACCTCGGCCACGGGCTGGATGGTCCCGACCTCGTTGTTGGCGAACATCAGGCTCACCAAGACAGTGTCGGGCCGGATGGCCTCGGCCACGGCCTCCGCCGACACCAGGGCCTGGGCATCCACGGGAAGGTAGGTGACCTCGGCGAGGCCCTCCTTCTCCAGGCCCTCGCAGGTGTGCAGGACGGCATGGTGCTCTATCTTGGTGGTGATGACGTGGCGGCCCCGGCCGGCGTTGGCCAGGACGGCCCCCCGGATGGCCATGTTGTCGGCCTCCGTGCCCCCGCTCATCAGGACGATCTCCTCCGGCCTGGCCCCCATGAGCGAGGCGACCTGGACCCGCGCGTTCTCGGTGGCCTCCTTGGCCACCCGCCCGAAGCCGTGCACGCTGGAGGCGTTGCCGAAATCCGTCAACATGTACCGGAGCATCGCCTCAGCGACTTCGGGGCGAACCGGAGTCGTGGCCGCGTGGTCGAGGTACACCCGCCGGCTGGCGGTCGTCTGGGTCATACGGCCCCTCCTCCTCGAGTGTCCGCCTCGTCCAGCAAGCTCGCCAGGGTGATCGAGTCGAGCACCGACGTCATGCTGTCGCGAAGTCTTTCCCAGATGGGCCGGGTCACGCAGCCACCCGACCGGGCGCAGGACGGCAACCGGTCGGCATCCTCGGAAACGCACTCCAGAGGGGCGATGGGCCCCTCCAGGACGCGAATGATGTCCCCGACGGTTATCTTCTCCGGACTGCGGGCGAGGATGTACCCGCCCTGGGCGCCGCGGACGCTCCGGACCAGGCCGGCCCGGCGCAGGGGGCCGATGAGTTGCTCGAGGGAGCCCTCGGAGATACCCTGCCGTTCGGCGACGGCCTTGAGCGGCACCGGAGCGTCTCCGCCGAACCTGGCCAGGTCGTAGCAGGCGATGACGCCGTACTCGCCCTTGGTCGAGAGCCTCACGCCCGCCCACCTCCTCCGGCCGTTCGAGCCGCCGCGGCCGCTTGGCCCGGCTATCCCTACAATCCCTATGGATTAACTCGGCATTCCCATGGTAGCACCCCCCCGGACGAGCGTCAACCCCCGGCCTCAACACCAGGAACGTCGGCCTTCTCTACTTCGCCCGGGCCCGCATAGACATGACCGCAGGCCGGCAAGGCATGCTTCCGGTCCGCGCTCGACATCACCCCAGGTCGGCCGGGAGGGACGGCAGAGCCATGGCGTCGCTGTCCGAGAGGTTGGGTTTGGGTGGCCCGTACCTGCGCCTCGGGCTCACCTTGGTCGTTATCGCGGCCCTCGGCCTGGGGATAACCCTTGGGCTGGGCGCGCTCTTCCCCGGGTTCGGCCGTTGGTCGCCGGGAGCGGAACGGGTCCCCGCCGGGGTGTCCGTCGTCATCGCCGGCCAGGTCGTGGACCTCGGCCGGTGCGGGCGGTTCGAGGCCGTCGGCCTCCTGGAGGACCTGGCCCAGGGCCTGACCGTCCTCCCGCACGACGCCTACCTCGACCGGGCCACCAAGGGCGTCGTCCCGGCCCTCGAAGGCCGCCGGCTCGACGTGGCGGCTACGGTGGCCGCGGCCGTCGCCGCCGAGTCCGGGGAGACCGTCGCGCCGGTGTGGGCCGGGCTCGCCCCCGCCGTCACTCTGGCCGACTTCCCCGACGCCCCTCTCTACGCCGGCAACCCCGCCAAGAGCCAGGTCGCCATCATCCTCAACGTGGCCTGGGGCGACGAGTTCCTCGACCCCATCTGCTCGCTCGTGGAGGGCGCCGGCGGGCGCCTGACCATCTGCCCGGTCGGGGCCTGGCTCGAGGCCGACGCCGGCCACGGCGCCTGGCTGGCGGCGGCCGTCGCCCGCGGGCACGAGGCGGGGAACCACGGCTTCTACAACCAGCCCATGACCTACGGCGACGCCGCCAAGGCGGGCGAGGAGATCCAGCGGATGGCCGGCCTCATCGGCCGGGCGGGGGTGAAGGAGGCCCCGTTCTTCGCCCCGCCCATGGGCGCCTTCGACAAGGCCACCCTCCAGGCCGCCGCGGCCGCCGGCTACCGGACCGTGCTCTGGTCGCTCGACACCATCGACTGGCGGCTGGAGGGCGTGGACGTCATCGCGGCCCGGGTCATCGACCGGGTCAAGGCGGGCGACATCATCCTCTGCCATCCGACGGCCCAGACCGCCCCGGCCATGGCCAAGTTCCTGCCGGCCATCCAGGCCAAGGGGCTCAAGGTCGTCACGCTGAGCGAGCTGCTCTCGCCCGCGCTGCCGACCGAGGACGGCGGCGCCGGCGCACCGACCGCTCCGCCGGACTAGGCCCCCGGCCCCCGCGGGCAAACTACCGCGCGGGGCGAGACGGTGCAGTACCTTGAGGTCTTCGGGCGGACCCTGGCCGCCTTTGCCGGGCTGCTCTTCATGATGAGGCTCAGCGGCAAGCAGCAGGTCCAGCAACTCAACGTCTTCGAGTACGTCGTGGGTATCACCATCGGCAGCACGGCCTCATTCCTGAGCGTGGACATAAAAGAACCCTTCCTGCCGACGTTCCTGGGTCTGGTCCTCTGGGTGGGCCTGGCTCTCCTCTTGAACAACATCGCCCTACGGCGCCGGCGTTGGGGCAAGATCCTCCACGGCGAACCGACCGTCCTCATCGAGAAAGGGCGCATTCTTGAGGAGAACTTGCGGAAGGTCCCCAATTTCACGATCGACGACCTGCTCATGTCCCTGCGGAACAAGGACGTCTTCGACGTCAGCCAGGTCGAGTTCGCCCTCCTGGAGACGGATGGCGCCCTGAGCGTCGTCAGGAAGAGCCAGCACCGCCCGGTGACCCCGCACGACCTCAAGCTCTCCCCGGAATACGAGGGACTTCCGACCGAACTGGTTTACGACGGCCGCATCATCGAGAAGAACCTTGAGAACGCCCGGCTCACCCACGCCTGGCTCAAGAAACAGCTCAAGGCTCACGGCATCGTGAGCCTTGAGAAGGTCGTGCTGGCCCAACTCAACCCGAACGGCACGCTCTACGTCGACGTGCGCGACGACCGCCCCATCAAGCTGGACATTTCCGACTACGAGCATCAAGCGGAGAAGCTCTAGGGCCGGGCGGTCGGCCTTAGGCCACCCGCCGTGCCTCCTTCGCCGCCTCGGCGATGAGCGCGAGGGCTCGTTTCACGTCAGCGGAACTCACATCCTTGTGGGTCACCAAGCGCACCCGGCGCGGGTCGACTGCGTTGGTCAGTACGCCCTTGCCCGTCAGGAACTTAGCAAAGTCCGGTGCGGCGACCCCGAGCCCGTCGACGCGGCACATGACCATGTTCGTCTGGACCCCGCCCAAATCGACGGCCAGGCCCTCGATGCCCGCGAGCCCTTCGGCCAGGACGCGCGCGTTGGCGTGGTCCTCGGCCAGGCGGTCGATCATCGTGTCCAGGGCGACGAGGCCCGCGGCGGCGATGACCCCGGCCTGGCGCATGCCCCCGCCCAGGATCTTTCGGTTCTTGCGGGCGCGGGCGATGAAGTCCTTGGTCCCGACGAGCACCGACCCGACCGGCGCCGAAAGCCCCTTCGACAGGCAGAACATGACCGAATCGGCGTGCCGGGCAACCTCGGCCGCCGGCCGGCCAAGATAGACGGCAGCGTTGAAGACCCGGGCGCCGTCCAGATGAACCAGGAGGCCGGCCCTGCGGGCCGCCTGGGCCACAGCATCGAACTGCTCCTGGGGCCAGACCGAACCGCCGGCCCGGTTGTGCGTGTTCTCCAGGCACACTAGGACCGGGACCGGGAAGTGGAGGTTCGGGCCGCGCAGGTTTGTCGCCAGGTCGCGGACCGTGAAGAACCCGCGGTCGCCGGCGATGGTCCTGGGCAGGACCTGAGCGGCCACGGCGAACCCGCCGACCTCGTAGTAGTAGATGTGCGATTCGGCTTCGAGGATGATCTCGTTGCCCCGTACCGTGTGGGTCATCACGGCGACGAGGTTCCCCATCGTCCCCGATGGGACATAGACGCCGTCTTCCTTCCCAAGCAGGCCGGCCGCCTTCTCTTCCAGGCGCCGGATGGTCGGGTCCTCTCCGTAGACGTCGTCCCCCACTTCCGCCTCGGCCATGGCCTTCCTCATCTCCGGGGTCGGCGTGGTGACGGTGTCGGAACGCAAGTCGATGCGCATGATGCCGCTCCTTCCTCAGAATCTGGCCAGCAGCCCGTATCTGGGTCCGCCGCGAGGTTTGGGGCACAGGGTTCAGCCGCTGGCCGGCGATTCCTGCCGCGGAGAGCTGGGCAAGACGCCGAAGGCCGCGTCGCCTCACGCGACGCGGCCTTCGTTAGTTACCACAGCACAAAGAAACCCCACCGTGTCGTGCGGCCGCCCTGTTTTGAACCTGCTAAGGCAGGTGGGTGCCACCTGCGCAATTTTCGTTTCCTTCTGGCCGCCAGAGGCGGGCCGGGATGAAGGCCTACGGAGTTGCGCAGAGCTTAGGCTCCCCAGGTGATTGTGTTGGCTCAAAACACATACGGCTCGTCACGGGCACAGCAGGGCTGATTCATTTGTCAGGCCGCCGGAGGCGGCGCAGCCCGATTCTAGCACAGCGCGCCCGTCGACTTCAATCGGTTCGTCACGGAATTGTCTGACAATAAATTCCTGGGCCGTCGAACGCCGCGTCGCGCCTACGGCTTCCGAACTTCGATGCCCAACTCGGCGAGTTGCGCGAGGTCCACCGCCGCCGGCGCCAGGGTCAGCGGGCACGAACCGCTCGCCGTCTTCGGGAAGGCGATGACCTCCCGGATGCTCTCCTCGCCGGCCATGAGGGCCGCGATGCGGTCGACGCCCAGAGCGATGCCGCCATGAGGCGGCGCCCCATACTCCAGGGCCTCCAGGAGGAAGCCGAACTTCTCGACATACTCCGCCTCGGGAATACCCATGGCCCGGAAGACCCGTTCCTGGCCTCCTCGGACGTGGTTGCGAATGCTCCCCCCACCCAGTTCGGTGCCGTTGAGCACCAGGTCGTAGGCTTTGGCCCGGACCTGGAGAGGCTCCTGCTCCAGCCGTTCGGCATCCGCCTCGAGCGGGCAAGTGAAGGGATGGTGCTTGGCGCCCAGCCGTCCCGCCTCGTTCGATGCCTCAAGCAGCGGGAAGTCGGTCACCCATAGGAAGCGGAGTTCGCCCGGACGGCGCAGTTCCAGCTTGTCGGCCGCCCGTAGGCGCAGATGACCCAGGGCCGCGGAGGCCACGCCCTCCTTGGCCGCGACGAAGAAGGCCACGTCCCCGTCCTTCGCTCCCGTCGCCGTCCGCAAGGCGTCCACGTTCTCAGGCGTGAGGAACTTGGCCACCGGAGACCGCGGGCCGGACGGTTCGAAGGCCATCCACACCAGCCCCTGGGCCCCGAAGGTTCTTGCCTCCTCGCTGAAGAGGTCAAGGTCCTTCCGGCTGAACGCGGCCGCGCCACCGGGAACCGCGAAGCCCCGCACGACGTCGCCTCTCGCCCCGGCCTCACCGAAGACGCGGAACTCGCACCCCGTCAGGGCGGCCGTCACGTCCTCGATGGTCAGGCCGAACCGCAAGTCAGGGCGGTCCGAGCCGTAGCGCGATACGGCCTCGCCGTAGTCCAGCGCCGGGAACGGGGGCCGAAGCTCCACCCCCGCCGCCTCGCGCCAGATTCTCGCCATCAGTCCCTCGGTGAGATGGCGCACATCGCCTGGCTCGACAAACGACATTTCGATGTCGATTTGAGTGAACTCAGGCTGCCGTTCCGCCCGAGGGTCCTCGTCGCGGAAGCAGCGGGCTATCTGGAAGTACCGCTCGACCCCGGCCACCATGAGGAGTTGCTTAAAGAGTTGGGGCGACTGCGGGAGGGCGTAGAAACGACCCCAGGCGTTTCTCGCCGGAACGAGGTAGTCCCGTGCCCCTTCGGGCGTGCTGCGCGTGAGGTTCGGCGTCTCCACTTCCCAAAAGCCGAGTTCGTCCAGATAGTCCCGGGTGGCTTTGACCATCCGGTGGCGCAGGGCCAGGTTGCGCTGGAGCCGCGGACGGCGGAGGTCGAGATACCTGTAGCGGAGGCGGGCCAACTCGCCCGCGCTGACCGCCGCGCCGTCGGCGCGGGTCGCGCCCTCGGTCGCTCCGCTCGCCGGACCGGCCCCCTCACCACCCTCACGCCTGGCCGGGAGATCGTCGGTGTAGATGGGCGGCGTGCGGGCCGGGTTGAGGACTCGCACCTCGGACGCCCGCACCTCTATCTCGCCCGTCGGCATGGCCGGGTTGGCCAGCCCTTCCGGACGCCGGGCGACGACGCCGCGGACGGCCACGACCCACTCCGACCCCAGCTTTGAGGCCCGGTCCGCCAGGTTCTCGCTGAACACGACCTGGGCCACGCCGGAGCGGTCACGCAGGTCGATGAAGGTCACTCCGCCGTGTTCCCGTCGGCGCGCGACCCAGCCCATGAGGACCACATCGCGGCCGTCATCCGCCGCCCGCAGTTCACCCGCCCCGCCCGACCGGACCCAACCAGCCATGGCCTCGGCCCCTGTTCCTTCATCCGAACTCAACTTCAAGCCCCCCTGCCAAGCTCCGCCAGAACCTCGTCCGCCGGAACCGACGTCTGCTCCCCGGACGCGAGGTCGCGGACCGCCACCACCCCGGCGGCGAGTTCCTCGTCCCCGATGATGAGCATCCAGCGCGCGCCGGCCCGATCGCCCGCCTTGAACTGGGACCGCAGGCTGCGGCCCAGGAGATCGCAGATGGCCACAAACCCGGCCCGTCTCAGCCGCCGCGCCAGGCTAAAACCCGCTATCTCGGCCGCCGCGCCGACCGTGGCGACGTAGACGACGCCTGCCGAGAGGCCGGTCGTCCCGCCCTCCGCCGCCGCCTCGAGTCCTTCGGCCTCCAGGGTCGCCAATAGCCGTTCGACCCCGAGTCCGAAGCCCACCCCGGGCGTCGGGGCCCCTCCCAGCTCCTCGACGAGCCCGTCGTACCGGCCCCCGCCGCAGAGCACTCGCTGGGAACCGCCGCCCGCCTCGTTCCCGCCGGTCCCGGCCGGGTCGTAGACGATCTCAAAGACGGTCCGGCTGTAGTAGTCGAGCCCGCGCACGAGGCCCGGGTCATCGGCGTAGCGGAGCCCCAGGGTCCCCAGGCCTTCCTTGACCCGCGCGAAATGGCTCTGGCACTCGGGGCAGAGGTTGTCCGCGCTCATGGGCGCCCCGGGCAGAAGGGCCCGACAGCGCTCGTTCTTACAGTCGAAGAGGCGCAAGGGGTTCTCCCGGAAGCGGTCCTGGCAGTCCTCGCACAGGTCGCCGACCCGCCCCTCGAAGTAGGAGACCAGCTTGGCCCGGTAGGCCGGCCGGCAAGCCGGGCAGCCGATGCTGTTGAGCCGGATGACAAGACGGGTGAGGCCGGCCGCCGCGAAAAGCTCGTGGGCGACCAGGATGACCTCCACGTCAGCCAGGGGCGAGGCCGCCCCGAAGACCTCGATGCCGTACTGGGTGTGCTGCCGGAAACGGCCCGCCTGCGGGCGGTCGTACCGGAACA
>Ga0315288_10004634_pt1 | contig 17520 bp, 11 predicted proteins | sample YL17G11_20_MG_FD_203454 | JGI IMG/M metagenome (GOLD analysis project Ga0315288, IMG submission 203454) | Sediment microbial communities from Yellowstone Lake, YNP, Wyoming, USA - YL17G11_20 | ecosystem: Environmental > Aquatic > Freshwater > Lake > Sediment | place: USA: Wyoming | collected... | reverse complement strand
GCATTAGAAATGGCTCGGCAAAAAATATCTTATAAAAATATTTTACGGCATTATTATTCGGGAATAAAATTGGTTAGGATTTACTAAAAAGTTAGTTTTTCGAAAGTTTTACTTTCCGCACTTCCCTTATTCCAATATTGGTTAAGTACTTTCTTACGGCAGGAGCACTGCGACTGCAACAACCGTTGTCCACCAGCCGCGTTTATCACCAATTGCGGTCTGGGTGATATTCATGGTACGAACGATTTTAGAAGATATTTTCCAGATTTCTTTTCGCTCGTCCCAGCTTGCGTTCGAATCAAATTCGACTCCTAAAGTCGTCGCAAGCATGGTTGCCGCTAAATCTTCTGCATAGTCTCCGGCTCTTGCTTCAGTTTCACCGAATGAGTGATATTCGGAAAGATAACCATACTGGTTAGTTTCTTTGGGTACTGCGACACCAACTGACGCAGAAACTAAACGATGTGGTTCGTTGGTAGAATTTTCTGAGACAATACAGAAAATTACTTCACCCGTCGTAAGATATTGAACTCCCTTTTGTCGGGAAAGAAATTTACAACTTGGTGGTAGAATGCTTGAAACCCTAACAATGTTAAATCGTTCAATGCTGGCATCTCTTAGTGCTGCTTCAAAACTGGATAATTTATCACGATGTCTTCCGACACCTTTTGTTAAAAAAACTCTTTTTGGTAATATCATTCTTTATCCTCAATGGAGCAGACCAGATTTGAACTGGCGACCTCCTGAGTGCGATTCAGGTGCTCTCCCAACTGAGCTACTGCCCCGAGATTAAAATTGTGCAAAAAATATTTCGCCACTTACAACGATTTTAATAAAAAAGAATTTATTGTCAATAAAAAGTTGAAAATAATTAAAAATTTAAAAATCCGAATGCATCATTATAAATTTAACGTTGGGATCGCGTAATGACACCCGCGGTTTTGCAGAACGCTCCATTATACGGATGTAATAATTGACAAACGATAAATATTTGGTATGATTATTTTATAATAATTAAGTGATAATAATTTATTAAATGTCTAAAATTATTGAGTGCGTACCTAATTTTTCTGAAGGCAGACGACCTGAAATAATTGATAGAATTGTCTCTGCAATTCAGTCGGTTGGCGGTATTGTCCTGCTCAACAAGGAAATGAATGCTGACCACAATCGAGCAGTAATCAGTTTTATCGGTGAACCGAATAATGTGGTTGATGCTGCCTTTCTTGGTTGTAAAACCGCATCTGAATTAATTGATTTAAACCATCATCAAGGAGAGCACCCGCGCATGGGTGCAACCGATGTTATTCCTTTCATCCCTATTGCTAATACCACAATGGAAGAATGTGTCTATTTAGCCAGAGAATTAGGAAAAAGGATTGCCGATGAACTCAAGATACCTGTTTATCTTTACGAAGCAGCTGCAGCCCGTCCCGACCGAGTTGATTTAGCTAATATCCGCAAAGGTGAATATGAAGGTTTAAAAACCGCAATTAAAACTGACCCCAATCGAGCCCCGGATTTTGGCAAGACAGAATTACACCCCACTGCTGGTGCAACCGTAGTTGGCGCCCGTTTCCCTTTAATTGCCTATAATATTAATCTTAATACGACCGATTTAGAAATTGCTAAAAAGATTGCTAAAGCGATTAGATTTCGCGATGGCGGTTTTCGTTATGCTAAAGCATTAGGTTTTGCCATCAAAGAAAAAAATTGTGTGCAGGTCTCAATCAACATGACCAATTATCTTGGCACTCCTCTACATCGAGTATTTGAAACCGCTAAACGCGAAGCGGAACGATATGGAGTAACAATTAAAGAAAGTGAAATTGTCGGGCTGACTCCGGAAAAAGCACTAATCGATAGTGCTATTTACTATTTACAGTTAGATGAGTTTAAACCAGACCAAATTCTTGAATCCAAACTAAAGCCCGGTGAGGGTCTTGAAGATTTTTTGTTTGAAGTCAGCCAACCGACTCCGACCCCGGGCGGCGGCTCTTGTGCTGCTTTAGCCGGTGCAGTTGGCAGTGCATTATTGTTAATGGTAACAAATCTAACATTGGCTAAACCCGAATCAGAAGAAATTATAAAAGAATTTACTCTCATCAAAGATAAACTTGCTGTAATTCAGAAACGATTCAATGAACTCATCACTTTGGATGCCGAAGCGTTCAATAAAGTAATGAATGCATATAAACTACCCAAAGCATCGGATGAAGATAAAACATACCGTGCCGAAACCATCCAGCAAGCATTGAAAGACGCCTGTGCAATACCGGAAAAAGTATTTGATTTAGCATTGGAGACAATTCATTTGAGCCAGCCGATTGCGGAAAAAGGCAATAAGAATGCAATCTCGGATGTTGGGGTTGCTATTTCTTATCTAAGAACCGCATTGGATGGTGCCAGGCTTAACATATTAATTAATCTCAAATCAATTAAAGATAAAAGCTATATTGAAGAAAAAATATCTAAAATTGACCGGTCTTTAGGTAATATTGAAAATTCGATTTGCGAAACTAATCGGGTAATAGAAAATAAACTGTGAAATTATTTGATTCGATATTTAAAACAAAAAAATCAGAAAACGGTTTCTGCGACTTTCATATTCATACAACTTTCTCGGACGGACTTCTGTCCCCAGAACAAGTAGTTACCATAGCTAAAGAACGAGGATTAGGTGTAGTCGGTATCGTTGACCATGATGCGGTTGGTGGCATAGAACCGGCACTACGTAAAGGTAAAGAAGTCGGTATCGAAGTTCTGCCGGCGGTCGAGTTGAGTTGTCTTGTCGGTGATTCAGATATTCATATTATCGGTTATTATATTGATTATAAAAATAAAAAATTAAACAACATCCTATCCGACATCCAGAACAAACGGCTTGAACGGGCGCAAAAGATAGTAGAAAAATTAGCCAACCAAGGTGCGGAAGTAGAAATCGAACGGGTTTTAGAACTTGCTGGTAACGGTGCGGTTGGACGTCCTCATATTGCTCAAGCCTTATTAGAAGAGGGACATATCACATGTTATGACGAAGCATTTTGGAAATACATCGGTTATCATTGCCCGGCTTATGTTCCAAAAGAAAAATTCTCACCTAAAGAAACAATAAAATTGATTCGTGATTTTCACGGTATTCCAATCTTAGCCCATCCGATGAGTTATAATAACCGGGCAATTATCAATTTTATCATTGACCAAGGGGTTAAAGGGCTTGAATTCTGGCGTCCTGACCACAACGATAATGACCATAGATACCTGACCAATTTAGTGAAAACTCATAATCTATTAACTACCGGTGGAACTGATTGTCACGGTGGTCGAAAAGGGAAAATCTTAATTGGTGAAATCAAGATCCCCTATCAATACGTTGAAGAACTGAAGCATGCCCGATAAATTATCCAATATCTGTATTATAACTTGTACTTTAGTTTTATTTACCAGCATTACGTTCGGTCAAAATTTTGTCGTCGCTCGCGTCAAATATCAGGGCGGGGGCGATTGGTACAACGACCCCGATGCTATTCCCAATTTAGCACAAGAATTAAATAATCGAACCAACATCAAAACCGATGTCAAGGAAAAAGTAGTTTCTTTAAACGACGAGTTTCTTTTTCAATATCCTTTCTTATTTATGACTGGTCATGGCAACATCAATTTTTCTGATGAGGAAACAAAAAGGTTGCGTGAATTTTTAATTAACGGTGGTTTTTTATATGTCGACGACGATTACGGTATAGACGAGTCGTTCCGACGGGAAATGAAAACGGTGTTCCCTAACCATGACCTAGTTGAATTACCATCTGAACATCCAATTTATAATACCGTTTATAAATTCCCAAAAGGTTTACCAAAAATTCACGAACATTATGAAGGACCACCTAAGGGATTTGGTTTGTTTTATCGAGAACGATTAATCGTTTACTACACCTGGAACTCCAATGTCAGTGATGGTTGGACCAAAGCCCATGACGACCCCTCTGAGAAACGCGAAGACGCATTTAAAATGGGTATTAACATCGTAGCTTATGCACTAACTCATTAATAAAACCACAAAGAAACAAAACAACCGAGAAAAATCTTTCCGTGTTTATTCGTGGTTGTATTTTGATATATCTTGACTTTTTATAAAATCTGATTAATATATAAGATTATGTCAGCAATTACCTCAATGCGTCGTTGGAGCAAGTGGATTTTTATTATTGTTGCGGTCGGTTTTATCGGCGGGTTCTTATTAGGTGAACTGTGGCAAATAATCGGTCGAAGATCAGGTAGTAGAATGTTGGATAAAGGCATCGTTGGCAGAGTCGGTAAAAAGAAAATCACACTTCAAGAGTATCGTAATACCGTCGATTATTTCACGGTTAAGTTTCAAACTGAAAACAAAGTTCGGGATTTATCGCCCCAAGACTTAGAGAATATTACCCAGCAAACCTGGCAGTATCTAACCCAGGGAAAAATTTGGAGCGACATATTCAAAAAAGGCAAAATCAAAATTACTGATGCGGAAATTATCGAAATTATGAAATCCAATCCACCGCAAGACATCCGCGATAATCCTGAGTTTAAAACTGCTGATGGTAATTTTGACTTTGAGAAATATCAAAATTATCTCTTTGCTCCCGAAAACCGTTTATATCTTACGCTTTATGGACGTGAGTTAGCTGATGGTTTACCAAAAGAAAAATTCCGATTAGATGTTTTAAACAGTTATCGCGTAACGAATGGTGAGATTAATGATGCGATGGCAAAAGAAAATACCGGTGTCAAATTAACCTATCTCTATTTTGGTCCAAAAGCACTAAATGAACGGTATACGCCATCTGAAGCCGAACTAAAAGAATACTATAACAAACATAAGGATAAGTATGAGCAGAAAGCTATGTATAAAGTTCGTTACGTCTTCTTTGCCCAAACCATAACCCAGCGGGATTCAATCGATGCCCAACGTCAAATTGAAGATGCGTATTCCCTTACTAAAACCGATGAGTTCGCTAATTTAATAAGAGACTTTTCTGATGCCCCCAGCGACTCAGTTGCGCAATGGATAAAAGTAAAAGATTTAGATTCAATTACCCGCAATGCAATCCGTGTCTTAAAGAACGATTCAATTACTCCGCCATTCCTAACTTTCTCTGGCTGGCAGATTATTAAGATTGATAAACAAACTAAAGATAGCATTTTTATCCGAAAAATTACCAAAGCTATTCGATTAACCCGTGAAACTGAAGGTGCTTTGCTGGATAGTGTAAATAACTTTTTATCAAGTATTCAATCGTCAAATTTTGATACCTTGTGTATGGAATATGGGCTTTTCCCACGTGAAATGCAACCAATGACAAAAGAACGAATAAGTTTCCCTGCGCTTTTTAACCAAAATCAACTAAAAGAATTTGCCCTTTCTGCCAAACCGAAAACTATCAGTCAACCAATGAAAGGTCGCAATGGACTGTATATCTTCCAATTAATCAGTGTTGAACCCAAGAAAATTCAGCCCCTTGACCAGGTAAAAACATCTATTGAGTGGACAATTCGACGAGAAAAAGAGAAAGATATTATCAAAAATTATGCCGAGACGTTCAATGATAAGATAAAAAGTCGCGTGCCACTGGAATCGATTGCCCGTATCGATACCTTGATTGAATTGCACGCGGAAGAATTTAATTCATTTAAAGAGTGTCGAAATCGTAAAGGTTCTGAATTTGCCGGTACGGCTTATGCCCTGAATCCTGGTGAGACCTACGGTATTTTATTTACCGATATTGGCGCATTCGTTATCCGTTGTGATGAAAAGAAAACTAATCAATCAGTAACTCCGGATAAATATATCGAAGACCGCCGGACCGAAGTTGGAGATAGAGTTTTTAAGAACGCTTTAAAACAACCAGAAATAATCGATTACCGAGACGGTAATTTCTTCTAATCGTAAAGAAAACTCTGGAAAAAATATGAACACGAATATCACAAATATACTAATAGCACGAATAATCCGCCTAAGGCGGACTGAAATTAAAGATTTGTGTCATTCGTTTCATTCGTGTAATTCGTGGTAAAAGACTTTTTCATAAATCTCTAATAAAATTTCCTTGACAATCGAAGGATTTTAGATTATTTATATTAGTGATGGTCCCATCGTCTAGTGGTTCAGGACATCACTCTTTCAAGGTGAAGACACGGGTTCGACTCCCGTTGGGACCAGGAAAAAATCTGCGGGAGTAGCTCAGCTGGTAGAGCATAACCTTGCCAAGGTTAGGGTCGCGAGTTCAAATCTCGTCTCCCGCTTTTACTAATGCACAAAAGAAAAATATACCACAGAGTCACTGAGTCGCAGAGGACACAAAGGAAATTTCTGTGTTTCTCGGTGTCTTTGTGTCTCTGTGGTATTTGTTTCACTGTGCCTTTGTGGTTAGAAAATTTTGGCGGCATAGCCAAGTAGCCAAGGCGGCGGTCTGCAAAACCGCTATTCATGGGTGCAACTCCCATTGCCGCCTTTCAATAACTATTAGCAATTAGTAGTTGGTTGTTAGAAAAAATAAATATGCTAATTACTAACAACTAATAACTAAAATTGCCGGGATGGCGAAACTTGGTAGACGCAAGGGACTTAAAATCCCTCGTCCTTTTGGACATGCCGGTTCAATTCCGGCTCCCGGCATGTAAATAGTGAATAGATGGTAGGGACTTGATATTAGTGAAAAAACTTATCCCAATCACCTTACAACTATCATCTATTGTATATGGGTCGTTAGCTCAGCTGGTAGAGCACCTGATTTTTAATCCGGTGGCCGCAGGTTCGAATCCTGCACGACCCACTTTCTATTTATAAAGGAGGTCTAATGGAATTCAAATCAGTAAAGGTAAAAAAACCGGACGATACTAATATTATTATTGGACAATCTCATTTTATCAAAACAATCGAAGACCTTTATGAAATATTAGTAACATCGGTGCCGGGTATAAAATTTGGTGCGGCTTTTTGTGAATCCTCTGGTCCGTGTTTAATCCGAAGTGAAGGCACTGACTCTGAATTAATAAAGCTTGCTGAAGAAAATGCAAATAATCTCAGTTGTGGACACACATTTATTATTATCCTTAAAAATGCCTTTCCAATTAATGTCCTTAATCAAGTAAAATCAGTACCTGAAGTATGTTCAATATATTGTGCTACTGCAAATCCAGTTCAGGTTATAATTGCTGAATCCGACCAGGGCAGAGGTATTTTAGGTGTGATTGATGGAGAAAAATCTAAAGGAATCGAAACCGAAAAAGATAAACAAGACCGCAAAGATTTCTTAAGAAAAATCGGGTATAAAAGATGATAGCCACGTAGACACTGAGTTCGCAGATAAATTCTTCTCTCAAAACGGACGCGGATTTTCGTAGATTCTATCTGAGCTAATTCAATTTTATCTGCGTTTTTCTACGTCCTCATTAACTGCATTCACCTATCTATCATTTCCTCAGTATTCTTTATGCCTCTGGCAATACGAAAAATGGAGGCGGCGGGAATCGAACCCGCGTCCGAAGCGTTTGAAGTTTGAGTTCTACATAGTTATTTATTCTTTATTTTCTCGCCAGTTCTTTCGCCGAATAACAGGCAAAAACCAGCCAGCCCTATTAATTATCCAGTTCTAACCATAAGGTAGAGTCAGAACTTTAATCACCCTTTTAGACCCTTATCCAATCCCGGGTGCATTGATTGGAAAGAGTGGTTGCCTTAATTAGGCAGCCAGTGCATAGCTGTTATTGGCAGCTGTAAGTTCTTCGGTTATTTTAACGAGATACCGAAGGTCCTCGCTATGCCCTCAAACCTCTAAGGCACTCCGTCAAAACCATTCGCCCCCAAAGTAATTTATTATAAAACACGATATGTATTTTGTCAATGAAATACTATAGAGAACAGTGAAACATTAGTAGGTACGACCTGCAAAACCAGGACGTACCCGTTAGTTGGTAGGAGCGACATCCTTGTCGTGAAACTAAATTTAAACCACAGATTTTCACAAGATTTTTCTACTTTTTGTTCTCGTGTTAATCTCGTGTAATCTTGTGGTTCCATTTTGACTTCTATTAGTTTCTAACGAGGTTAGCCTTGCTTTCTTCCTTCGCAAACCTAAAGGTCTGCCCTACATAATCAAAATCAAAATGCAAAGTCAAATAAAAGCCACTAATGAGCATAAATAAACACGAAAAAATAATATTAAAGTCAGTGTCCATTAGTGTTAATTCGTGGTTATTTCTTTAAATGCAAACTCTAAATTCAAAATTACAAGCTCCAAATAATACTAAAATCCTAATGGCTCAAATCCAAAAATCCGGAATTTTGGTATTTGAAAATTATTCGGGATTTGGTACTTTGAATTTGTAATCTAATGTCTTGATTTATCAACTCAAACTCCCACCCCTGCCTGACCCGGTAGGTAATATAGTGGGGAATATACCAGGTAATCCACTCGGCAACCGAGTAAGTAACCTACTGGACAATGGGTTAGGTAATATAGTGGGTGACCTACTAGGCTAGCCGGGGGGCAAGGGGGTAGGCAAAAGCCCCCGGGCTACCTACTGGGTAGCCCCCTAGGTAGCCTACTAGACTACCTACCGGGTTGCACATAGTAGGTGACCGAGTAGGTCCCCCAGCACCCCACTCGACTTATTAAAAAACGAGATATTGTCAATGTTTGTGGAAAATTATTTAGCATTAGCACATTTTCTTTAGTCCAGTTTCAGTGCCGTCACAACATTTTTGATGATATACCACAGAGGCAGCTAACTCCGGATAACTTAATCGAGTCCAATTAGCTTCTATTTTTTACATCAGCTGAAATACTAAACCTAATGCACTCTTTTCACTCCGCAATCGCTTGGTCTTCCTTAATCTCGCCCGTATCCAGGCAAAAGGTGATTCCACCGGATTGGTCGTCTTAATATGACGCCAATGCCCTTTCGGAAAACTAAAGTAACTCGTTAAAACCTCTTTATCCTTTAATAAACATTCAACCGCAGTCGGATAGTTTTTATACTTTTTAGCAAACTGTATAAAACCCACCTCGGAATCTTTTTCGGTCTCTGCCTCATATATCTTCAATAAATCCTGATGTGCCCGTTTCTGTAATCGTTTATCCCGAGGTAATTTACTTAAGACATTCCGCATCTTATGTACCCAATCCCGCTGATGTAATGTTTCTGGAAATACTTCCTTGACTGCCCGCCATAAACCAGCTATACCATCGGCAATTACTAAACCAATCCATTTAACACCGCGCTCTTTAAGATTACGTAACACATCCAGCCAATTCTCATAACTCTCCCGATAACCAGGGATTAATGCTAATAACCGTTTCTCACCTTGCTCATTGACACCGATTACCGCTAACAGAGCTAATCTCTCTTTAGCTAAGCCCGCTTTCATATAGATACCATCGGCACAAAGATAAACATAATGAGAATCTAAAGGCTGCTCGTGAAAACCAAGATAGTGTTCGTACCAGCGCTCTTTCAGTCTCATTATCGAAGCAGGACTTAATACTGCTTCTTCACCTAATAAAGCTTTTAGTGCTTCTCGAAAGTCACCGCCTGAAAGTCCGTAGAGGTAAAGCTGAGGTAACGTTTTAAGTACTGCCGGACTACTACGTAAAAATGGTGGTAAGATCTTTGATTCAAATGACTCTTGAGCATTACATACTCGGGGCATCTTTATTGCAGTCTGACCGCCGCCTAACCCGATGCTCCTTGAGCTATAACCATTCCGATAACCACGAAACTCCTTACCACTAACGCGCTTATGATGCTTACGACCTAAAAACTCATCTCGTTCTAATGACAGGGCGGTTTCGATTGAATCTTTAGCACCCGCGAGGGCTATTTTATCTACCGTATCATTAAGATAAAGCTTAGATTCACGGAGTAGTTTCTGCTTGTACTTTTGTTGCTGAGCCATATCGGCTCTTGACTTATTTTGTAATTTAAGATAGTCTTTCATTGTATTATTCTTTCTGCCGGTATCGGTTTTTGGTTGATGCCGGCTCTTTTATTATACCCATATAAAGTACTTTTTCAATTTTCCACATAATTTGATTATATCTCGCTATGACCTTGCAAATCCAATACCCTCCACTATACACCTTGCCTAAGGCAAATGTAAGGTAATATTCAAATAATCAATAAGTTAAACAGAAAAACCGCTTAATTTTTTGTCTATATATAAATAGATTTTTTTTATTAGATAAAAGTAAAAAGATAACCTAATAAAAGTCCAACTATGCTTATTATCCCTAAATATATTAGCAGAACTTTTATACCAAACTTCCGAAAAAAGACTAAAATCGTTCCATAAGATGTAATTGGTCCGATTAAAAGTAAAACCATTCCAGCGCCGATGTTCATTCCTTGTCTAATTAAGGCATCAACAAATGGCGGACTCGATGTTGAACAGAAATACATTAATAAGCCAAAAATCCAGGCAAAGATATAAGAAAATCCACCCGACAGAAAGTTTTTAATGAAGACCCCAATCGGAGTGAATGTTGCTACGATTGCAGCAAGAAAAATCCCAAGCAAGGTCATTGGACCAATGTCTTTGGGCATTTCAATAAATGCAAATTTCAAGATTGCCTTTATTCGGTTTCCGGTCGTTTTGTGGCAATTGCACTGTTTCTCTTCTAAACCACAGTGCGGACAATTATTCTCATCAGTTTCATCTGATTTTGGTTTATAAATTATCAGATTACCAATAATACCCATCAAGAGACTTAAAATAATTACCGCAAAGAAAATATAAACAGCAAATTTCAGCCCCAATACACGGTATGTTACCAAAAGTGCACTGATTGAAGTTGCTGGTGTTGCAACAAGAAATGCTAAGATTGGTCCTAATTTTATTCCCTTCTTATGGAGTGTAACTGCTAATGGTAAAGTCCCCCAACAACAAATTGGTAAAATTGTACCAATAAGTGTTAGATATAAAATGGGCTTTAGTCCTTTTCCCGAAAGATACTTATCAACAATGGTCTCTGGAACAAACTCATGAATAATCCCAGATAACAAAAATCCGATTGCCAAAGGCGGCAAAATCTCAATCAGATAATGAAAAAAGTTTTGTATTAATGAATAAAGCATTTAACAATATACTACAGAGTCACAGAGCCACGGGGACACAGAGAAATTTCTCATTTTTCCTCTGTGTCTTTGTGCCTCTGTGGTGAAATATTTTCGTATTGGTCTTTTGCCCCACAGAATAAAAGTGATAATGGCATTACTTTTTGTGCTTGTTCGACCATTGATGTTGTTAATTCTTTAATATCCCACTGCGCAGTTGCATCCATCCTGAGCCGTGCAATGTGATACATTTCTCTAACATTTACCGTTAATAAAACCCTTCGGCGATGTGCCTGAGTTAAAATGTAAGGCGCAATGTGCGGTAAATCCTTATAGATTTTATTGTAAGTTTTCTCGGTTGCCTCAATAACTTTATTAAATAATTCTAATTGATTTTTCTCTTTTATTGAGGCTGGTATAGTTACTCCTAAGTTCGGGTTATACGATTGAGCTGTAATCGTTGCTATCCGATGACGCTTGAGCTGAGCAAAACAGGATGCCGATAGAATAAGTTCAAAAGTCAAGTAACTGTGTTCAAACTCTCGCAACGTTGTATCATAAAGTTTAGCATACTGAAATGCTTTTTTTATATAATCAAGTTTTCTTGCCTGACTCATCTTCTGAACTTTTCTCTTCGCCTCTGTATAAGATAAATTACTGACACGCTGTATTATTCCGGCAATTATTTTTTCATCACCATTTAATGTATAATCAACTAATCTAACCGAATTGCTCGCATTCTTTGTTGTTGCTTCTGTCAGAGGTAATTTCTTTAGCTCAGAATAAGTTTTTTTATCATATTCAGTAGGTTCATAAAAAAGAATAATTGATGGCGCAACTTTGATTGCAAGGTTATAGAGTTTTTTACCCAATGCTTTGACTTCGGAAATATCTGATGAGGCACAGCGTCTAATCAGTAATTCCAGGTTTCGTGCATTCATTGTCGTGCCTAATTGAGTCGTCATTGCTAATGAAGTAACATACCGCGCATCTTCAATCGATTTTGCGAACTTTGTATCTAAAGATTTAAGTTTGCTCGTCAATATCTGATACGCTCGATTTTGAATTTCGATTGTTTTTAAAAAAGGTTGTAGAAGTACGGTCTTTTTTATTTCATCTGGGATAACATAATTTGATGCCCATTTGATATATCGTTGCGATGCCTCGGTATAAGACATCAAGCGGTGTGATTCCAGATGTTCAACCGCCAGACGCGATATACCGATTATATCAAAATTGAATACCGCATGCTCGGCAATTGAGTGATGCCCCATTTCATAAATTATTCTACGGTTTTGGTCTCGGGCTTTTGCAATTTCTTTACGAGCGGTTGCTCTTAGTTCAGGAATCGATTTTGAACTGCGGCTAATTCTTGCATATGCCGCAGAAAAAGTTTCGGGTGTTAAGACAGACTTTTTGTCTTTTAATGCATCAAGGTCGATGTTATAACCAGCTAAAATTATTTGCACGTCTCAAAATACTATATTTTTCATCAATCGTCAAGACCTACAGAAATTATTACTCGAATAAATATATTAAAACAAATGGCATCTGGAATAAAATCCAGACGCCATCGTAAATAGAAATAGTTTTATTTAATTATTGCGAGTTTTCTGACTGCAGTCGTGTTATCGGTTTTAAGATAGCAGAAATAGATTCCCTGTGCAACTCGATTATCTTTTTCATCTCTACCATTCCACTGTAATGTATATGCGCCAACATTCTGTTCACCGCTGAATAATGTTTTAACCAATTTTCCTGCAGCATCAAAAATCTCGACTTTAATGTTTCCTTTGCGTGTGATGTTATAAGAAATCAGGGTTTGGTTGGTAAATGGATTAGGTCGGTTCGGGGATAAACTAAATCCTTTTTCCAAGCTGGTTACAGCTAACTCATCACTGATTCCGGTTATCGCGTCTGCGGTTGTAAATTTAATTGCCCGGTGGGCGACCAATCCTGCTGATGCTGGATGATATGCGCCATTGAACAGATATTGGATGCCAATCGTCCGTGTTTCATCTTGAATACCTATCGTCGAATTATTGGTACGATTTGCAGTCATATATTGGACAACAAAGATGTTATCGCCAGTCGGTGTTGTATAAGTTGAATCATAAAAAATGATTTCAAACTTTTCCCGTATTCCGCTGGTTGATGGATAGTAAAGTAAACTGTCCCACTCTACAATAAGTATCCTATTTGTTTGATCATAATACCAGTAAACACCGCCAATGCCCGAATTTGCATAATAAAGGTCATCCCAGTTTGCTGCAATCATTGCCGGTCGAGCACTTGAACTTGGGAGTTGTAGATTATTGTATGCACGTGTTGTATCATACCCACAAGCAACCCATCCATCAACACTGACTGAAATTGAGTTATAAACCTGACCATAAAATTTTAAAGGACCAAAACCAGTTGGTAGTGGTACATTTCTTACCTGGTCATTTTGGTCATACAGTAAGCGGGTGCCAAGATTTTTTATTTCAATCCAATTATAAACTGGTCTTGGAATATATAACGAATCAACATCATCATATGCCCAATAACGTGCGGGTATTCGTGGACCATCTGGAATCGGGTCAATCGTTCGGAATTCACCGACAACTAAATTAAAACCGACATTCCATACATAATTACCGGTTGCGCAGATTTTCAATGAACATAGAATTGCCGTCCCTGGCGAGATTGAAGATGCGGCTTGAAGGGTAAAACGGTCGCTTTGATTCACGCCGGTTGTCTCGTGGATTACAGTTCCAAATGTCCCGGTCGAATCTAAAACCACAAGACGGCTGTCATATGAACGCAGGGTTCCCGTAACATTGTAACCATTACCAAATCCGATATTACCTAAAGTAACAATTAAATCAGCAGTCTCACCTGGGTCTATTCTTCCATTATTATTGCCAGGACTTGGGTCATATATTGATTTATCCCGATACACAAGTACCGGTGCACCAACTCGAATTATAATACTGGAGGTCCAGGTCGAATCTGAAGCATCTTTACAGAAAAGTCGAAGATTAAGACTCTGACCATTAGTGCAACTTGGCGCAATCGTAAAATTAAAACCATAAACACCAGTAAAAGATGAATCGTTCGGTTGAATTGTGCCAAATGATTTCAAAGAATCCCCAATTGTTACACAAGGGTCACTTGTTCGTAGTTTGCCAATGACATTAGAAGCAACAACATTACCCCAGTTCTTTACCCAGGTTTGCATATTGATACCTTCTCCAGGGTTGGGAATACCATCACCATTGCCACGAGCGCTGTCGTTCAATGCCGCACGCAGATAAGCAACATAAGCTCCGCTCGATTGCACTATAACACTGTCTTCAAAAGGATACAAATTGTGAGCGGTTATCGTAATATTAACTCTCCCTGGCGTTATCGGTGAAATTGGAATCGTCGCAGTACCAGTTGCATCAGTATATCCTTGGACATAAACTTCGGTGCCTTTTTGCAGTGATACTAAGGCGCGATTGACCGCAACCATACCCGGACGATACACTTGAATTGTAAAATTGGAGGGGCCAAGTGGAACAACTTGCTGAAACTGAGCAGTTATATTTTGTGGAATATCGGTCCACATTTGCATTGCAGGGTCACCAAATAAATTGAGTTCATAAACGCACCAACGCCAGACACCTTCGGTTAATGCTCGCCATGTGTACATCGACTTACTTCGAGCATGCGCAACACCAATTCGGAATGAATCCTTGTTAAATAGAAAATCGTAAAATTTCACATCCATCCATTCGGATGGACCTAAGCTTGGAGGCGAACCCCAACCATAGCGTGAATTCTGAATCGTTGCAACGGCACCGCCATTAGGATTATTCATCATCGCTTCCGCAAGACAATCAGAAGAATAATCAAAAGCACCGGAATGACAAGCAATCGAATTCAGAATGTGCAGCCGATTGCCATTAGTTTGTAATGCCGCGGCATTAGTATTATAGATTGCGACACTGGTATTAGTGTAAAATCCAACCTCGTCGCCATGTGCTGCAACATGTGAAAAGTGAAAACCAGCATTTAAAGATTCTCGCATTGGTGTAGTGCTGGTTGGATTAATTAGATGTGAATCAAACCAACCGGCAGGGGTAATTGCTGCAATCGTATCATTGGGGATTCGACCATGATAACTAGTGAATAGTTGAACCGATGGTAAAAGCATCTTTTTCAAATAATCGGTTGGAGGATTTTTTTCATAAGTGAAAATCTTATTAACAAAAGTATTAGCTTGAGTAGTATTAGAAACCGATGCCCGACCAACATAGATGTCAGGATAAAAATCGATAGAGTCACCTGGAATTTCACCAAAAGTACTATTGCCATTACAATCCCAGGACCTTGTCAAATCGGAAAAATATAAATCACAAGGCATGCTTGTTTCAGTATAACCACTATATGATATATAGACACCACGCTTTGGCACGTATGCGACATCACCACCCAATACCGTAAAGATAAGTCCGCGATTCTGAAAATAATAAAGAATTGCATTTCTAATCTTTTCTGCCACATCACGTCCATTATAGTTTGATGTAATATAACTTACCGTAAGAATTTCGCCTTTAAATCCCTGTTTGGTACGCCAGTCAACTAAAGGTTGAAAATTAGAAACAAACGCATCGGTTGTAATTAATAGATAATTGCATTCCGTTTCGATGTAATGCGCAGCCGGTGCGAACTTTGCAATATCTTCAGGATTGATAATAATACTTTTTATCTCTTTTCCGAAAGTTTCTTTCTGCCGGTCAGTTAATTGAATTGGTACAACTTTTCCTTCTTCATAATTAATTTTTACGGTGATGGTCTTATAGAAAATTAGACGTTTTTCTGTAGGGACATATTGAACTGGATATAATGAAAATCCGCATAAACGATATCCGCTCTTACTGCCCGTAGAACTATAATTAACAAGTCGTCCTGGATAAGCAGCGATTTGGGAATAGACTTCGAGATTTGGATTTATAATTGGACCGCTGGTCAATGATATAGGTTGATACTCGGGAGTAGGCATCACATCAAACACACCTGGAATTTCAACGCTTTCTGAGTTTTCAATATTTATTGAAACCACTTCTGCCGTTACTGGAACCAAAACAGTATAGAGCACCATTGGCAAGTATGGACTGCCGACTTCGTTTGTATGTCCATGACCCGCAAGATTTGGAATTACATAATCATTATATCGGTCAAAAGTCAAATCTGATTCCGAGAAATTAAAGGTTTTTGTGATTGTACCGGCCTGTCCGATTTGGACAAATGTAATTGCCACAATCACCAAAAAAGCACAAATATATTTGTTCATTGAATCCTCCTTAAGGATTTATTTTTCATTTCTGCTATTATTATTATTTTGTATATGTTAAAATTATACCCTCACTCCTTGTTTAGTCAAGTTAAAAGTGCAAAGCGAGTTATAATTTATGCAGTCTTTTTAGCAATCCGTGTAATCAATGTTATAAAAAAATGCTTGACAAGCAATACAATCTGTGTTAATTATTATGTGACTTCATAATGGAGGAATTATGAAAATAATAAAGGTTTTAATTGGTTTGGTTTTTTGTATGTCCTTTAGCTATGCTAATCCAGTATTTGTTTCATTTATCAATGAGATTCAGACCGAGCCTGCTTCATTACAGCGGATTGAAATCCATACAACACCTGTATCCGGAGCTGGTACTAATCTTAGTGGGTGGTGGATACGAACCCGAGCTGGTATTGCAACAATCAATCAAGGTGTAATGATTCCATATGATGGATATGTAACAATTGATGCTACTAATACATCAGGTATCTTTAATCTTAATGCAATAGCCGATACATTAACTCTTTACAATAGTTATGGCATCCCACTTCAAACCGTTATTTGGCCTGCTCAACCAGTTGGTTGGAACAAAGCACCTGCTCCACCTTATGGTGGTAGCATATGTCTTTATCGCAGTCCTTATTATAACTATCATTTTACCGATTGGGACCGAATAAATTGGTATATTGATTCAACTCCTACTTTTGATGAACTAAATAATAATTGGAGTTCAATTTCAGGTACAGTTTTTAATGCACAAGGACAACCAGCAAGCGGTCTTATTGTTGACGCAATAGGACCGAATGGGACGATGTGTGGATTATCTGACACTGCCGGCCACTACAATATCTTTGGACTTGGTGCAGGCAAGTATTGGCTCACTGTCTACGCAGTCCAACAGGGTATACCAGTTGGTAATTTCCCTGAATCAGTTTCTGTTGGATATAGTCAGAATGTATCAAATATCAATATAAATTTACCAATCAGCGGAATTGAACAACATGCACATTCAACCTTGAAGTGCAACATAAGTGGTTGCAACTTCTAAAGGAGTTTTGAAACCCAGACATTTTCTGGGTCGGTTGTTGAGTCGTGATTCT
>Ga0315288_10004633_pt1 | contig 17523 bp, 17 predicted proteins | sample YL17G11_20_MG_FD_203454 | JGI IMG/M metagenome (GOLD analysis project Ga0315288, IMG submission 203454) | Sediment microbial communities from Yellowstone Lake, YNP, Wyoming, USA - YL17G11_20 | ecosystem: Environmental > Aquatic > Freshwater > Lake > Sediment | place: USA: Wyoming | collected... | reverse complement strand
CAATTCCATTAGCATATCCGACGTCAATGATTACAAAACCGAAGAAGAATAAGGTTGGCGATGGCGCAGCAATGACCACCGATGGCTCTATTCTCTATGTAATCAAGGGTAAAGGCAAACAAGACTTTTGGTCTTATTCACCTATATCCAAAGGCGTCTGGACACCGCTGGATACGATTCCAACTTTACACAAGAAATCGGTTCCTAAGACCGGCGCAGGTTTGACTTTTGCTAATGGTCGAGTCTGGCTCATAAAGGGCAACAAGACACAGGAATTCTGGTGCTATGTGCCTGGTGTTGGACCGGTCGCACGCATAACACCGACAACTTACACTGCGGTTATGACGGAAAAGACAATTCCTACTAACTTCTCCTTTGACGTAACACCGAATCCATTTGCCAAACTGACAACTATCCGCTATACGGTTCCAATCTCCGGCAAAGTCTCAGTTAAACTCTACAACGCAACCGGCAGACTAATCGAAACACTGGTTAATGATAATCTTTCTGCAGGTAATTACACATTGAAAATTGGAAATTGGAAATTGAAAATTTCTCGTGGTATCTACTTCTTGAAATACGAAAGCAATACGGATAAAGCAGAAGTGAAACTCATCGTTCAATAATAAAATACAAACAATTAAACCCGGGGGCTCTTTGAGCCCCCGTTTTATTTATATTCGGGTGCGTCCTGGTTTTGCAGGTCGCACCCGTAGAGAAAGTTTAATTATGTCATTACGAGGAGCCCCGCACCATTTGTCTTTGCGAGCGATAGCGAAGCAATCTTACATTCGGTAAAAAGTATGAGATTGCCAGGGTTGCCTACGGCAACAGAGCAATGACAATCAACCTGTCTGTCTTTGCGAGCGTTAGCGAAGCAATCTCAGATTGATTACAAATGCAATAGTATGAGATTGCCAGGGTTGCCTACGGCAACAGCGCAATGACAATCAACCTGTCTGTCTTTGCGAGCGTTAGCGAAGCAATCTCAGGTCAATTACAAATGTAATAGCATGAGATTGCCAGGGTTGCCTTTCGGCAACAGCGCAATGACAATCAACCTGTTTGTCTTTGCGAGCGTTAGCGAAGCAATCTCAGGTCAATTACAAATGTAATAGCATGAGATTGCCAGGGTTGCCTTTCGGCAACAGCGCAATGACAATCAACCTGTTTGTCTTTGCGAGCGATAGCGAAGCAATCTTACATTCAGTAAAAAGTATGAGATTGCCAGGGTTGCCTTTCGGCAACAGCGCAATGACAATCAACCTGTTTGTCTTTGCGAGCGTTAGCGAAGCAATCTTACATTCGGTAAAAAGTCTGAGATTGCTAGGGTTGCCTTCGGCAACAGCGCAACGACAATCAACCTGTCTGTCTTTGCGAGCGTTAGCGAAGCAATCTCAGATTGATTACAAATGCAATAGTATGAGATTGCCAGGGTTGCCTTCGGCAACAGAGCAATGACAAAGAGTTGTTATATTTTGGTTTATGTTATAGTTAATAACGATTGAATGTATTGGTTAAATACCAGTTAGCAAGACCCTATTGCTGATTTAGTTAAGAGTAGGATTTTTATAAATTACTCGTAATTAATAATTGTGTCAGTTACCTCCTTGGGAGTTTGTACGTTCATTAAACTATTGCGCGCATCGTTCTTCCTGAGCATTTTTGATAACCGGGCTAATGTCATAATATATTCGGTTTTCTTATCTTCCGGTGCGGCAATTAAGAAGATTAGATGGGAAGGTTGTCCGTCAAGACTGGAAAAATCAACGCCGGTTTTAGAACGACCAAATACAACCGCAATATTTTTCACTGCACTGGTCCGGGCATGAGGAATAGCAACGCCCTGTCCAATGCCGGTGCTTTCTAAATTTTCCCGTCTTAAGATTGCGGAAAAGAACTCCTCGTTATTACTGATAATATTTTTATCAACTAAAATCTGGGCTAATTCTTTGATGACCGCAATTTTTTCGGTGTTTTGAATTTCCAATACTATTCCGTCCGGTAAGATTATTTCTGATATTTTGTGCATTACATCTCCTTTTTTATCATTTTTAACCACGAATTACACACATCAAACGAATGACACCAATAAGAAAACCACGAGATTTCACAGATTTTCACGAGATTTTTTCTTGTGTTAATCTTGTGTAATCGTGTGGTTAAAGGTTTGCTATTCGTGGTAATCTTTATCATCTTTTTGTAAATTCTGCCGCAACGGGACAACTATTACCGGAACTGCTGTCTCGCTAGTCAGTTTTTTAAGGTTTAATTTTGCATCGCTGGCTACGACGATAAGGTCAACCTGAAAGGTCGCTGCCAGATTAATAAGTTTTTGAGTTAAGGTATTACGATTCTTTATCTCAATTTCTTCCAAGAGCAAAGATATTTTTATGCCGGTTTCAAAGGCATCTTCTTCGACCTCGTAAAGCCGTTTCCAGGCTTGCTCTTCTGTTTTATTTTTGATATCTGGAACTGGTCGTTTGATAATTGATAAAGCAAAGACCCGAGCATCGTATGGTCGGGCTAAGTTTACGGTAAACTGGGAAATCGTCTCAATGCCCGGCTTAGGTTCAATATAGAGTAGAATTTTTTTAAGATTCATCATCTTATAGCCACTATAGCCACAGAGAACACGGAGTTTATTATTAGTCTTTTCTCTGTGCCCTCCGTGCCTCTGTGGTAATTAGTCATTTTCCAATACAAAATTGGGTAAAGATTGTATCTAAAATTTGTTCGTTAGTTACTGGGCTGGTAACCGTTGCTAAAATGTCTAAACCATTCCGTAAATTTATTATTGAACCATCTAAATATTTTTCCTGTTCACTCTGGGTTAACAAACCGGCGACTCGTTTTATAGTATCAACGTGACGAGTATTCAAATAGAGATAGTTGTTATTAGTCGGTAACTTTTTTTGATAGATTTTGGTCATTGCTATTTTTAACCGGTTAATACCCTGGTTAAATTTAGCCGAAACGGGATAGACTTTTTCATTATTTAGAAATCTGCGGTTAAAATGCGGTTGTAAATCGATTTTATTGAGTACGGATAGATGTGGTTTTTTGCTGGTCACCTGATAAACTAATTTGTCTTCTTTTTTTACCGGGCTTGAGTTATCATAGACCGCTAAAACTAAATCTGCCGCTTCCAGCCAGTTTTTCGACTTCTCTATCCCAAGTGCCTCTATTTTCTTATTACCCTTGGGAGCAATGATTGTTTTCATTCCCGCAGTATCAATCAGATGAAAAATCATGCCGTTAATGGCGATTGTTTGTTCTAAACTGTCACGGGTTGTGCCAGGAATCTCGGTAACAATCGCTTTTTCGGTCTCGCATAATCGGTTAAAAAGCGATGATTTACCGACATTAGGACGACCAATAATAACACAATAAACACCGGTTCTTAAAAACTGTAACTGTTCGTTTTTCATAACGGTCGCTTCAAGATTGGTTCGGATTTTTTTCAAGCGGTTAGTCAGTCTCTTAAATTCAATTTCAGTTTGTTTCTGGTCTTCTTCAAATTCTAACAAGTTTTCCATTTGGGCAAGTATAGTTTTTATATCAGCAGTCAGGGTTTGAATGTGGCCGGATAATCTGCCTTGCAATTGTTCAATTGCCGAGCGATAAACCAATTCGTTTTTCGCCTGGACTAAATCTAAAACGGCTTCGGCCTGGGTAATGTCCATTTTTCCGGCAAGAACCCGCCGTTTGGTAAATTCGCCGGGCTCGGCGTACCGAACACCCAATTTAATAACCAATTTTAATATTGCCGATGCGACAAAATCACCACCGTGACCGGAGATTTCAACCATATTCTCACCGGTATAGCTATCAGGCGCTAAGAAGACGGTAAGCAGAACCTCGTCTATTATTTTTTTCGTGGTTGGGTCAGTTATTTTACCATAATGAACGGTTTGGGTTGAGGCTTGAGAAGGTTTTATTTTACCAGCGAAGATTTTATCGGCAGTCGAAATTGCTTTACTACCCGATATCCGGATAACACTAATGCCCGAGGGACCTGGAGCAGTAGCAATTGCCGCAATGGTTTCAGAAGGAATAAGATCTAATATTCTACCGCTTAAACTCATAAAAGAAATTGACCACAGAGTGCATTGAATTCACTGAATCTTTTTACCACGAATGTCACCAATAAGACGAATGACACGAATAAAAAAAGAATTATATAAAATATTCGTGCTATTCGCTCCATTCGTACTATTCGGGGTAATCTTTTCTTCTGCTGAATTTATTTTCTGTGTTTTCAGTGTCTTCAGTGGTTACATTGCTCATAGCGGAGCAATAATAACTGTTCTTTTTGAACCGCTGCCAATACCATAAACACGAACTGTACCTAATGGCGCGAGTTCATTTTCAACCATTCTAAATTCTCTTTCGGTTAAAATATCTAATGCCATGTCCCGTTTAGTTTCAAAAACTATCTTGGCAACGGCTAATGCCTTCTTTTTTAAGAAATTCTCCCCCCGCTTGCGATAACCAGAGACATCAAGAAAGATATCGATGGGCAGAGTAGGATAGCGGTGCTTCATTATTTGATTCACAATCGCTTGAACCGATACGATGGTCATACCACGCTTGCCAATTAAAAGACCATCCGAGTTACGACTGCGGACATTAACGTAATAACTGCCATCTTCGTTAACGTTAGTTCGAACCTGAGCTCTAATGCCAATCAGTCCAATCATTTTGTCGGTGATTACACTAATTTCGGCTCCAAGTTTTTCTGGTGTTGGTGGTTCGGGCGGCTGCGGTTCGGGTTTTATTTCTGCTGCGACCACCGGTTCAGGCAAAGTTTCGGGCTGCGGCGTTTCAATATTAGGTTCTGCCGGGCTCGCTTTTGCAGGATGCTGATGCATCTCGCTTCGCATAGCGCCTACGCTTTGCGTTCCACCTACGCTTCGCGGTTCGTCAATATTTTTGGTTTCTTCCATTTTATTCCTCCACGGCCGATTATACTCTCGACAATTGAGAGTAGATTAAATAAGAACCAATATAACTGTAATCCAGAAGGGAAATTTAAAAAGATTACAGTAAGAAATATGGGCATAAAAATCAAAAGCGCCATGTTCCGTTTATCGGCGCTCGTTAAAAAATTCTGAACGAGAAAAGAGACACCCATCAGAATTGGTAAAATATAATATGGGTCTTTTAAAGATAAGTCTTTTAGCCAGAAGACGAAACTCGCATGCCTGAGTTCAATCGTTTTCTGCAATACCGAATACAGTGCCCAAAAAATTGGCATCTGAAATGCCAAGGGCAAACATCCCGAGAACGGGTTTATTTTATAAAGTCGATATAATTGCATCGTCTCGCGATTTAAGGCCTGGGAGTCACCTTTATATTTTTTCTTTAACTCTTCAAGTTTTGGTTGTAGCATTTGCATCTGCTGCATCTGTTTGGTTGATATGCGGCTCAAGGGATAAAAGACCGCCTTCATCAAAAACGAAAAGATGATAATTGCGATACCATAATTTTTAAATATCGAAAAGAGAAATTTCAAGATTTTTAAAATGGCAATCGAGAAAATCTTGGTCCAGCCTAAGTCGTTAAGCGCTTCCCAACCAAATTTATAACTCTTTAGGATATCATAATCGAGCGGTCCAAAATAAAGCGTATAATCAGCAACCTTATTTGCGGATGGCTTGTAAGTATAACCAATTCTGCCATCAGTTAAGGGTTGGATATTAATACTCGCGGGATTGGCGGGAGCGGATAAGATACTGGTGAAATATTTTGATTTTAAACCGACCCACTTGATGTCGGAAACAGTAGTTGGTTTTACTTTTCCGGCAGAAAGTTTATTTATTTTGGGCGTATTCTGGTAAAAGATGCTGAAATGCTTAAATTCGTCTTTTTTATTAACTTCGGTCAGAGCTAGTCCCGACTCATAGGAGATTTGATAATCAGGGGGCAATTGGTTGACCGATTCAATTTTTAATGAGAGGGTAAAATCCTGATGCAATGTAAAAGTTTTCTTTAACGAACTTCGGAAGACAACCGTAGAATCGTCCTGGTAGAAAATTGACCAGTTTTGTATTACCAAAGAATCGGATGTCAACTTAGTCTCTAAGATATGGGTCGGAAACGGAACCAGTTCTGCTCGGAATTTCTTTAAATAGATTGATTTTATGGTTCCACCGAGACTGGAAAAGATAATTTTTGATTTGCTGTTTTCTAAAACAACTTCGGTTTCAGTTATCAGTGCTGGTTTTGATTGAGCAGTGGTTGTTGCCGAAACTTGCGGCGATGGCGTTTGGACATTAGTTGTTTCAGTCGTAGTTTGGGTGGTCGCTCTTTGGGAAATACGTTTTGGCGTCACGGTTTGCCAGATAAAAAGAATTACCATTATTGCGACAAAAGCAATAATTAATCGCGTCGTGTCATTCATTTTCAATTTTCAACTCCATTGATTGGGTCATAACCACCAGCATGAAACGGGTTACAACGCAAGACCCGCTTAAAACTAAAGAATAATCCTTTGAACATGCCGTATTTTAATAATGCTTCTTTAGTATATTCCGAGCAAGTAGGGTGAAAGCGACAAGAGCGTGGTAATAGCGGGCTTATTAAATATTGATAGCCGGTAATGATACATACCAGTATTTTTACAAAAAGATTATTTCTTGCCATTATTTATTGTCTTTACCAATGAGAGAACTTCGTCTTTCAACTCATGAAAATTCTTGTTTGCTGCACCTTCACGAGTTTGTAAAATAAAACTATAATTTTCTAAAAAATATTCTTTGTTATTACGATAGATTTCTCTTAAATAACGTTTTATTCGGTTACGGATAACTGCTTTTGGAACAATATCTTTAGGGACGATAAATCCAATTCTCCGAGAGGGATTTTCGGCATAACGTAATGTTAGCGCATTAGCGCTTAAAACTTTTGCCGAGCTCAAGACCTGGTTAAACTCTGTTCTTTTTCTTATAATTTCCGATTTTAATAAACGACATTGTTTCATTTCTTGTTTTCTCTATGTCCAATAAGGAATAACTCTGATGGATGAGTCTTCTCATCCTTTTACCTCAATGTATCGTACCAATGTTATACAGTTAAACGTTTCCGTCCCTTTTTACGTCGGCGCTTTAATACCTTTCGTCCCCAATGTGATTTCATCCGAGAACGAAAACCATGAGTGCGCTTTCTTTTTATAACAGACGGTTGATATTTTCTTTTTGGCATAATTTTTCCTAACTGAGATAATATAATAGAATTAACCAAAATGTCAAGCCCTAAACTTTTTATTCTTTATGAATACCGGAATCGACAACAGTATAAATTCTGAAAACAATATATTTTGTTCAGAGTTGAACTGGCATTGACTATTTTATAATTTACGTTAAAATTAATTCTGAGAGTAACTTAGAAATGAGCAGCGGATTAATTAAATCGACCAAGCCCATTCCAATATATGATGTCGCGGAGGGGTTAAAAATTGATAAGGATTTTCTTATTCCCTGTGGCAATTACAAAGCAAAAATATCTTTAAAATTCTTTGATAAAATAAAAGATAGTAAAAATGGCAAACTGATTTTAGTGACCGCAATGACACCAACGCCCTTTGGTGAGGGGAAAACCACGGTCTCGATTGGTCTTTCGATGGCACTTAATAAAATTGGTAAGAGTTCAATTGTTTGTTTAAGGCAACCATCGCTTGGCCCGATTTTTGGTCTTAAAGGCGGTGGGACTGGCGGTGGTAAATGTCTGGTTATTCCATTAGAAGATATTAATCTCCATTTTACCGGTGATTTTCATGCGGTAACCAGTGCCCATAATTTATTGGCATCAATTTTAGATAACCATATTCATTTTGGTAATGAGTTAGAGATTGATGAGCGAGAGATTCTTTTTAAAAGAACCGTTGATTTAAATGACCGGAGTTTAAGAAACGTGGTAGTCGGATTAGGCGGTAAAATTAATGGTCCGGCTCGAGAAGATGGTTATATTATTACACCGGCATCTGAGGTAATGGCAATTCTTTCGCTTTCGACTTCATTAAAAGAATTGAAATCCCGGTTGTGTCGAATTCTCGTGTCCTATGATAAAAATAAAATGCCAGTCTTTAGTGGTCAATTAGGTGCTTGCGGTAGTATGTCCGTATTATTACGAGATGCGGTTAAACCCAATTTAGTCCAGACCTCAGAACATACACCGGCATTTGTCCATACCGGTTGTTTTGCCAATATCGCGCATGGCACAACCAGTATTATTTCGATGAAAATGGCTTTGAAGTTGGCACAGTATACCGTGGTTGAAGCCGGATTCGGTTCAGATTTGGGGGCAGAGAAATTCGTGAATTTAGTAGCTCGACAGGCTGAATTACCAATTGATGGTGCGGTTATTGTTGCCACAACCCGAGCCCTTAAATATCACGGCGGCGCGAATGTTAAAGAACTGGATAAGGCAACTGATGTTCACTTAAAAAAAGGACTCGAGAATCTCGGACGACACATTGAGAATCTAAGAAAGATGAATATACCAATGGTTGTTACATTAAATTTATTTGCTACCGATAAAGCACGCGAGATAAAAATTGTCAAAGGTTTTTGTGATTATCAAGAAGTGCCGTTCGCCACGATTAATGGCTATACTCAGGGTAGTGATGGCGGAATCGAATTAGCACAACTGCTGGACAGCGTGGTTTGGGAAAAAGATACGTCGTATATACCAGTTTATCAACCGACCGATAGTATTCAAGATAAGATTGATAAAGTAGCAAAAGAAATTTATGGCGCAGCCGATGTTATTTTTACGTCTCAAGCCGAACGTGATATTCAAAGAATTAAAAAACTTAAGTATGATAATTTTCCGATTTGCATCGCAAAAACTAATATGTCATTGTCGGATAATCCTGATTTAATCGGAGCGCCCGAGAATTTCAAGATTACGATTTCCCGTATCGTTATATTTTCCGGTGCCGGTTATCTGGTTCCAATCGCGGGTGATATTAATCTAATGCCCGGTTTACCCAAATCGCCCAATGCTCTACAAATTGACTTAGATGAAGAGGGATTTATTACAGGTTTAAAATAAATGCGAATTAATCGAATGATAGCGAATGAGACAAATCAATTTTATTCGAGAAATTCGTTGTCATTCGTCTCGTTCGATTCATAATATGTTTGATATAAAACTATCCGATTTACCAAAAGAAGTACAGAAACAGAGCCTTGAGGCGGATGAGAATAAGATTTATGATGTGATTGTTATCGGTGGCGGTCCAGCTGGAATGACCGCTTGTGTCTATTTAGCACGTAAAAATCTATCCGTGCTTTTGATTGCTGAAAATTTAGGCGGACAGGTATTGTGGACATCGGAAATTCAGAACTACATGGGTTATCAGTATATTATGGGATGGGAGTTAGCCCAAAAATTTGCTGAGCAAGTTAATTCGTTTCCAGTTGCAATGCGAATACCCGATGAAGTAATCGCAGTGGGACAGGAAGACCATATTTTTTCAGTGCTGACCAAATTTGAAGCAACATATCAAGCAAATAGTCTGATTATCGCAAGCGGTAAGCGACCTAGAACATTAGACATACCTGGTGAAAAAGAATTAACCAGTCGCGGTGTTTCTTATTGTGCAACCTGTGATGCACCGCTATATAAGGGAAAAGATGTTGCAGTTATCGGGGGCGCAAACTCATCGGTCTGGGCAGCACTCGACTTAAACAAGATTGCTAATAAAGTTTATTTGATTGTCCGAAGTAAAATAAAAGCAGACCCGATACTTATTGACCGGTTAGACCATGCAGAAAAAGTCGAAAGATTAATCGGTTATGTTCCGATTACGATAAATGGCAAGGATAAAGTAGAAACATTAGTCTTAAAAGATACCAAAAGTAGTGAAGAGCAGGAATTAACGGTTCAGGGTGTATTTATTGAAGCGGGTTTAATACCTAACGTCGGATTTTTAAGAGAAATGGTAAAAATTAATGAATTAGGTGAAATCATTGTAAATTGTAATTGCGACACGTCAGAAAAAGGTATATTTGCTTGTGGTGATGTTACTAATGTAGTTGATAAACAGATTATAATTGCCTGTGGCGAAGGAGCCAAAGCCGCTCTATCAGCTTATCGTTATTTAATTGAACAAAAAATTGATAACCACTGAAGTTACTGAAATCACTGGAGAAAAGGGAATTCAGTTTTTTCTGTGGTTTAAATTTAAGGAGAAAAAAATATGGGATTGATTATAAATAAGATAAATGCAGTAAAAATAAAAGAAGTTTTTCAAAGTTTAAAAGACCCGGTAAAACTTATTGTTTTTACCCAAGAACTCGAGTGTCAATACTGCCGAGAAAACCGAATATTAGTTGAAGAAGTGGTCGTTTTATCTCCACTACTAAGTCTCGAAGTTTATAATTTTATAACCGATAAAGAAAAAGTTCAGGAATATGGAATTGAAATGGTGCCAGCAATCGTAGTTATTGGTGAAAAAGATTATGGGATTAGATTCTATGGCGTTCCCGGTGGTTTTGAGTTCACCTCACTAATTGAAACAATAAAAATGGTTTCAAGTGGTGATTCGGGATTAGATGATATGACTAAAGCTGAACTGAAAAAGATAACAAAGGCAATTAATATAAAAGTTTTTATTACGATGACCTGTCCATATTGTCCATCAGCCGTCCTGAACGCACATCGGTTTGCATTAGAGAATGATAATATTCGTTCCTGCATGATAGATTCTACTGAGTTTATTCCATTAAGTAATAAATATCGTGTTTATGCTGTACCTAAGATTGTGATTAATGAGTATATTCAGTTTGAAGGGCCTTTGCCCGAAGATAAGCTCTTAGCTGAAATTTTAAAGTTTAATCTCATATGTTAATTTAAAGAACAAACCAATTAAGAACTGATAAATCATGAGTAGGACATTACTAATATTGATAGTTTTCATTTTAAGTGTTTCAAGTTGCTATTGTGATAATACCGAATTAAATAAGATTTTAAATGGTGTTTTGCGACAACAAGATAAGATGGAAAAACAAATTAAAGATGCGATTTATGACGGACAGTTTTCTTTCGTTGAAACCAAGGATAAAGGTGATACGACCAAATCTATTACCGCAGTACGAAAGATTTACTCAAAAGGTTCGGACAAGCAGAAGGGCAAGTATTTAGAAATGACGATTGACGGGAAAAAGCTGAACCAAACCGAACTGGCAAAAGAGAATAAAAAAACTCAATCGGGCTGGAAAACTAATCTGCCATTTAGTAAAGAATTTAAAAACAATTATGATTATAACTATGTTAGCGAGGATAGTCGGGATAGTTGCAAACTCTGGAAAATCGGATTTGCGCCAAAACGCAAGAATAAAGGTTATATTCAGGGGTTTGCTTATATTTCACAAGCTGATTCTAATATTATACAATATCAGTTTGTCCCGGTTGGTCTTCCTTTTGTATTAAAAAACTTTAATATCATACTTGACTATTCGAAAGTTCAGGGTTATTGGCAACTGACAAAATTTTCTATGCAAATGGAAGTAGATGTAAAAATAATTTTTTCCTTGTCACACAAATATATCCGAATGCAGGAAACTTATTCCAATTATAAGATTAATAATAATCTGCCGGATAGTCTTTTTGAATAAAAAGATAAAAATATAAGCTGAAAATTAACCACAGAAAGCACTGAATTCACGGTCGCATAAATATCGCCACGGATGCACCCCGCCCCTTTTGACAAGATGAACGGAGATATGACTAAATTCTTAAAATTATTCTTCACGCAATTAGACAAAAGGGGCGGGGGAACCGGAGTCACAGAGAAAAAATGGAGAAAGAACTCTGTTCCCTTTGTAACTCGGTGACTCTGTGGTATATCTTTTCTGTGTCTTCTGTCTATTCAGTGGTTTTCCTAAATCAGGTTTAAACCGAGTCGCTAAATTTACTTATTCATTTAAACAAGGTCTTGTATTTTTTTTGGATTTCAGTTTCGATCCAGACTTTAAGATGTTCTTTGTATTGCAATGCCTGTTCATACCAGTGCTGGGCACTGATTTTATCGTTTTTGATTAGATAAGCATCAGCCAAATAAACCATTGCATCAGCATAATTTGGCTTGAGCTCAATTGCTTTATGATAATCTGGGATTGCCGAACCATATTCGCTGTTTCCCAAATAAGCTAAGCCACGATTACAGTAAATAATCGCATTAGTTGAATCTAATTTTACGGCTCGATTATAATCGGAAATTGCCGAGTCATTCGATTGTTTTTCCCGATAAGCATCGGCACGGTTAGCATAAGCCCAATAAGCATTCAGATTAAGATTAATTGCAAAAGTATAGTTTTGTATTGCGGTATCTAATTTATTAAGATAGTGATAACTTATTGCTAAGTTATAATAGATTTGAGAGACCGCATTTAAGTTCTCAATATTATCTTTATAATGTAAACAGTTATTGAGTTTCGTAATTGATGCACTATATTCTGCTTGCGCACCTAAAGTCGTTCCTAATCCCAAAAGAGCAATGCCGATTAACTTATAATTATTTTTACGGAATGCTAATTGATAAGCTTTTTGGTACAAAGATTCAGCAGTAATATAATCTTTATCATTGTAAGCATCATCAGCTAAGCCGGTGATATCGACAAATAAATATTGGTTATACGGAGCAAAATCTGATATACTACCCTGATAAGGTATTGATGGACCAGTCCGGTACGGAGCTCCGCACAACATTGTTAAAATAGCAAATGCTAACATGATAATAATTATTTTTGCGGTTCTTTCCATATCAAAACATTAAGCGAGAATAATCTAAAAGTCAATACAAATTGGGAAGAGTAACAGAAATCTTTATTCGCGAGACCACAGAAAAAGCATAAGAAATTTGTTAATATACTAAAATCAAACCACCGCAAAATTATTACACTAAAGTTGATTTAGAATTAGTTAAGAAAAAGATAGAAAAGAAAGTCAAAACCTATTGTCAAATCTTACAAATGAAAGATGATTTAGTTCCAATCTGTTTAGCATTTGCAAATGAGACTTGTGCTGAACTTGATTCAGCATCTCCCAAATATCAACCAATCATTGAGAAATATACTATGTCTGGTATAAAAGTTGGATATCTACATAGAATTATGAATATTGCAAATAAAACCTATCATACCGAAGAAAAGAAAATTGCCAAGAAGAAACCGCTCCGATTAGAAAAAGCGAAAGAGATGGCAGTGAAACCCCGCACCTATGCATACGGATACTAAGCCTATCAATTACCATGAGTGTGAAGATTATTTGGTTCCTGGGTATAGGTGCGGGGTGAATTTTGCTCGGGAGTGTTTTGGCAAAATCAGAAAATACTATGTCAAAGACCCGTTATTACTAAAACAACAATTAGCCAAAACTATCCGAGCTTGGCTCAAAAGCGGACTAAAACAAGAGATATTAGAAAAAATCAAAGAGACGGTTATTGCACATTTCGAACCAATAAAAATAAAGGAATAATTTAACCACAGATTAAAGAAGAAAGCGACTTTTTTAGGGCTCTCAAATATTTAACTTGACGGATAAATTGATTTATAGGATAATATTATAGTATAAACAACGTCATAATCAGGAGGTGATAGATTATGATGAGAAATTTAGTTTTATTATTAATTGGTATAGTTTGTTTGGTATATGCTGAACACAATATAGGTACACCCCTATTCCAAAATGAAGATACAATAAAATATGATGGAGCAAATTCATCTGGTTTTGGACTACCCAATGGCGGAACGTTTTTTGCAGCAGTTCGATTTCATCCACAGCAGTCCTGTACCCTAAAATCAATAATTTTTTTCCAATATCAACCAGTTGTAACCGGATGCTGGATTTATCTTTACGAAGAAGGTCAACCAACTTATCCAGGAGTAAAGATTGATAGCATTTTTTATTTGGGAATGCCTGGTCCAGGTGGCTGGGTCAGATTGAATTTTACTACTCCACATTTTCGTGCTGGCGGTGTTGATTTCTGGCTAAGTATAAAACTAACACATAATCAAGGGCAAATTCCATTAGGTGTTGATGCGGGACCGTCAATAACACCAGCACATTCTTTTATTTCACCAGATGGAAATATTTGGCAAACATTACCGGCTTATGGTCAAAATAAGAACTTTAATATCCGAGCGATTGTTCGATATATCCAACCTGGTTTTGATATTGGGATAGATGAAATATTGATAAATTCTATATCGCCTCCTAATATTATAATAAATCTTCAGGCTCGAATAAAAAATTACGGTATATCTTTTTCAACTAATGTACCAGTCACCTGCTCAATACTTGGTCCAGGAGGTGTATTAAGATATGCCAATACTTTTATTATAGCGTCACTTGCACCAGGCGATACAGTCCATTTTAGTTTTGGTACTTGGACCCCAACAATTATTGAAGAGATGACTATTATTATGAGACTACTTATTATTGATGAAGTCCCAGCTAATGACCGTGAAGTACTAATCCCCATTCCTTTAACATATTTTCAGGATTTTGAAGCAACTAATGGTGGATATGTGCCAACAGGCATTTGGGAATGGGGCGTTCCAACTTTTCCACCAAATGCTCATTCAGGAATAAAAGTGTGGGGAACCGGAATTTACCCTAATAATTGCAATGCGAGTCTGAGGACTTTTGAGTTTGTCGTCAATGACAATAATCCTGTGCTGAAATTCTGGCATTGGTATAACATAAATTGGGGTGATGGCGGTAATGTAAAAATTTCCACAAACAACGGTGCTACTTGGACCATTATTAGTCCAATTTTTGGTTATCCTGGTATCGGATGGCAAGGTAGCCCAGTTCCAAATGAATCATGTTATTTTGCCACTTGCACAACATGGACTGAAGCAGTTTTTAACTTACCACTAACATCTGGACAACGGTTTATAATACGCTGGCATTTTTTCTCTGATAATGCGCACGTTGCTCACGGTTGGTACATCGATGATGTCACCGGCATCAACTTTATTGAACAATTGTCAGAAATAGAAGAAAATCAAAAAAACAGCTTGTCTCACCCCACAATGCTTAATCCATCAAAACCCAATTTAATAATTAATAATTCTGCACATCTTTCTTTTTCTCTTGCTGAACCGTCACAAACCTCGCTTAATATATACGACGCATCAGGAAGATTGGTGAAAACTATCGTTGATGAGTTTAAGAGTTCGGGAGTTTATAATATTATTTGGGATGGTAAAGACGAGCAGAATCAAAATGTAGCACAAGGTGTTTATTTTTATTCACTCGAAACACCGAAATATAACGATACCAGAAAAATAGTTTTTATTAGATAGTCAATCGTTGTTAATCAACCTATAAGAGAATTCCGGAAAAATCTGTCCATACTGTCATTGCGAGGGTGTGAAACGACCGTGTCGCAAAGCGTAGATGGGACGCCTTGCGTAGATGGAGTGCAACGACATCAACAAGTGACATCAATAATCTTACATTCGGTAACAACTTGAGATTGTCACGTCCGCCTAAAGCGGACTCGCAATGACATATGTGGTTTTTCAGAACTCTTAATAAAATATATTTCTTGACGTATAAATTGATTTATAGGATAATATTATAGTATATTAATTAAATAATATCTTTATAGGAGCATTAATGAAAAGAAAAGTATTGTTCGTATTATTTTTTTATTTTATAAACTTCTGTTTTGCACTAACCGGGGCAAAATATTTAATTATCGCACCGGATAATTTTGTTTCAGCCGTCCAACCATTGGCGGATTGGAAAACGAAAAAGGGTGTTAAAGCTAAAGTTGTACCACTTTCCGTGACCGGCAGTTCAGCATCGCAAATCAAAACTTATATTGTTAATGCCTACAATAATTGGGATATACAACCGGAATATGTTTTATTAGCTGGTTCATCGGTTCCGTATTCCGGAAACTCGGATGATTATTATGCGGATATGACCGGTAGTTTGCGGATTGAACTCAGCGTCGGACGTTTTCCGTGCTCAAGCGTTGACCAAATTAATAACATTGTTGCTAAGACTTTGATGTTTGAACGAACGCCTTATATGAGTGATTCGACTTGGTTTCTTAAGGGAACAACGATTGTTCGTGAAGATGGTTCAAGTCCTCCCGATAATGTTTTCTGGGAAAACGCCCGATATATTCATAATCATTGGATTCATAGTTATTATCAACAGATTGACTCTTTCTCGAGCGCGCGAGGTAATAACGCGACTAATGTTAATAGTGCAATAAATAATGGAAGAGTGTTTGTTATTTTTCGTGGCGAAGCCGTGACTAATTGGTGGAGTCCGTTTCAGATGACCCCGAGTAATCTGACTAATGGTAATAAAACACCAATCGTTGTCTCGGGGACCTGTGCAACTATGTCCTTATCTCAAACTAACTATCTGGGTGACCTATTTGTAAATGCCGGGACATCTTCTAATCCTAAAGGCGCAATTGGCTTTTTCGGTACTACCGTGGTTGCGACTGGTTCTAATCTTGCATTAAATCGGGGAGTAGTTACAAAAGGATTCTTTCAAGCAATCTTTGAAGAGGGAAAACAAACAATGGGCGATGCTGCAAAAAGAGGAAAGTATATTATTGATTCGATACAACCACCCAATTATAGTACGACCCGATATTCGGAATGGGAACTTTTTGGTGACCCGGAATTAAATGTTTGGACGGGCATGCCCAAACCATTAAATGTTATTCACGATACGATAATGGCTGCTACCCCTCAAACTTATACTGTAACTGTCAGACAAGGAGGACAACCGGTTTCCGGCGCATTAGTTTGTGTGATGAGGGATACTATTATTTATCAATATAGTAATACGAATAGTTCGGGCGTAGCGACATTCAATATTTCTCCGACAACAAATGGTACAATGTCGGTTACGGTAACCGGACGAAATTTGATTCCTTATGAAAGAAATGTTAGTATCCGACCGGGTAATCTCGACCATGATGTTGGTGTTATTTCAATCATCGAACCAATTGGAATAATTGCAGACAGCACCAATGTTATTCCCAAAGTTAAAATCGAAAATTTTGGCAACGATACTGATTCTTTCCCGGTGACCCTCAAAATCGGAACGGTCTATAATCAGACAATTTCATCAATAATTTTAACACCAGGCGATACAATGACACTGTCATTTCCATCTTGGACTGCGGGTAGCGGGTATTCATTCAGTTTGTGCCTTTAGTGGGCTTTTCTTTGACCAGTGGCGCGGTAATGATACTGCTTTTGGAACAGTTAATGTTTGTGCGGCAGGTATAAACGAAGAAAACAAGTTAATTTCAAATGTTTGTTTGAGAACAATCCTTAATGCACCCAAGCCGAATCCGGTGACGAATGGTTTGGCACACATTTCATTTAGTTTAGCCGAGCCATCAAGAGTAGCACTTAAAATCTATGATGCGTCAGGGAGAATAGTAAAGACTTTAGTAAACAATCAAGTTGAGCGCGGTATTTATAATCTAACCTGGAATGGCAAAGATGAAAATAATCGTGCGGTGGC
>Ga0315288_10004632_pt1 | contig 17524 bp, 16 predicted proteins | sample YL17G11_20_MG_FD_203454 | JGI IMG/M metagenome (GOLD analysis project Ga0315288, IMG submission 203454) | Sediment microbial communities from Yellowstone Lake, YNP, Wyoming, USA - YL17G11_20 | ecosystem: Environmental > Aquatic > Freshwater > Lake > Sediment | place: USA: Wyoming | collected... | reverse complement strand
GGTCTTCCAAGACGGTGAGCCTGAAGCCCATCGCTCGACTCAAGGAGACCATCACGGGGTTCGACGGGAAGCCCCAGCCTTTCAAGTTACGGTACTACCAGGTCCAGGGGGCGTACCACCTGATGCTGATGAAGCGTCTGGTCCTTGGTGACGGAACGGGACTCGGTAAGTGCGTTACCGAGGGCACCCTTCTTTCCACTGACCTAGGTACTCTCTCAATCGGGGATCTCGCACCAGACAAGGAACTGGAGCCTGGGACATTCTACGAGCCCTCGCAGAGGGTTTCCGTGTGGACTGGCGGCGAGATGGCTCCAGTGCGGAGGTTCTACTGGAGCGGACCGGGGCTGACCAAGCGAGTCACCACACGGAATGGCTTTCAGGTTGAGGGGTCTCACGCCCATCCCATCCTGTTGCGAACTCCTGAGGGGGAGCAATTTCAGAAGCTCCCTGCCGTGGAAGTCGGAGACTTCGTGTGCATTGACCGTAGCAGCATTCCTTTCCCGACGGAGGAACCCAGAATCTCAGCTCCTCATGTACACTGGAACGCAAAGTCCTTCTTGTATCCCGCTACACTCACTCCCGAGCTAGCTCGGTTGCTCGGGTATATCGTTGCGGAAGCGTGGACTAATGGGAAGTACACCACCAGCATCTCACAGCACATGGACGTGAACCCTGAAGTTCATCTGGATATCCGCAGACTTCTCCTAGAAGTATTCGGATGGGATGGGAATACCGGGAATGCCGAGCGAGACGTACTGATCAGTGTCAGCAGCATCGGCATCCGCAAGTATCTTGAGGGTTGTGGGGTAACCTACACGACCGCCCACTTCAAGGATGTCCCCTGGAGTATCCTGCGGGGGACCAAGGATTCCGTTCGGGAATTCCTGCGAGGAATCTTCGAGGGTGAAGGATCTGTCATCGAAGGTGGGGTGGAGTTTTCCTCCTCCTCTATGAAGCTCATCCGCACCTTGCAAGGACTGCTTCTTCGGTTTGGAGTGGTGTCTACGTTGTCCCCCAAGAGAGTTCAAGGGTATGACCACACATACTGGAGGTTGACGTTTTTTGGAGAGTCCGCCAGAATCTTTGCACAAGACATTGGCTTTGTGTCCAGCCGGAAAGCAGAGGCACTCCGGTCCAGCTTTTCCGAAGAGCAGAACCCCAACAAGGACACTGTACCCTATATGGGAGAAGTTGTCTGGGCTTTGAAGGAGGCCCTGCTGGCGGCTACATCAAAGACCGGCCCAAATGACAACCGAAAGGGATCTGGCATCAAGCAATTCGGAGAATCTTTCCAGAGCACTCTGAAGCATGTCATCCACGGTAATCGAAATCCGACCTATCCGTGGCTCCGGAAGTTGTTGGAGGTTGCAGCCTGTCATGGTCTGACGAGTCATCCAGCCTTCTTGGAGATATCAGAAGTTGTCAAGGCGCACTTGTTCTACGACCCTGTTGTCAAGATTGAGGATGACTTCGCTGCCCTGATGGACATCGAAGTAGACCACCCCAAACACTGCTTCAACGGCAATGGGCTAATCAACCATAACACTATCGAGACCATCGCTGCCCTGGCTTACCTCTGGGAGAGGGAGCCGAACAACAAGGTCATCGTGATTGCACCCAAGTCGGCACTCCGACAGTGGGCCAGCGAGATCAAGCGGTTCACGAACGACGTGAAGCCCATCGTGGCTACCGGGACTCTGGATGAGCGCAAGGCGGCTTACATGGCCTTCCAGCACGCTCCCACAGGGCCGAACGATCCCAAGGTCGTGCTCATCATGAACTACGCTATCCTGATCCGTGACTGGAACCAGGATGGTTTCCAGCCCACGCTGCCCAACGGTAGGCCCGATCCGAAGAAGCCTGTGCTCCCAGGGTTGCTCGACAAGCTGACGACGGAGATCGGGAGCAACCTGGTTGTGATCTATGACGAGGCAACGGCCTTCAAGAACATGCGGACCAAGACCTGGGAGGTCGCTCGGTTCCTGGCTGACAAGGCGGGTCGTTGCTACGGGCTGACGGCTACCCTCCTGAAGAACAACCTCATGGAGGGGTTCTGCATCTACAAGGCCATCAAGCCAGACCTGTTCGGGACCAAGACCAAGTTCTACGACGACTACTGCTTCATCGAAATGCGGCAGGTAGCTCGGGCACGCATCCCGATGATCCTGGGGTACAAGAATCTGGACCGCTTCAGGGAAACCATTGACCCCTTCTTCTTAGGTCGCCCTCGACATGCTGTGAGTGACGAGTTACCCACGCTCACCACCAGGGAGATCCCATTCGAAATATCCCGAGCGGAGGATGCCAAGTACGAGGAGGCTCTGAACGGGCTCCTGGAGCTTGGTGATGGGGTGGTGAAGGACTTCGAGGAAAACAAGGCCCTCGTGAGTCTGATGTACTGCCAGCAGGTCGTGAACTCCCTGGCTCTACTGAAGTTCAAGGAAGGGGACGATGTGACCAGCTTCTCCCCCTTGGAGGACGAGGGTAGCCACAAGGTCGGCTCACTGGGGACCAAGGAGCAAGCTCTAGTAGACCTCCTGAGTGACGAGCTGGACGGAGAGAAGGTCATCGTCTACACGAGATTTGAGAGCCTCGTAGGCCGACTCGTGGATATCCTGAAGAAGGCTGGCATCAAGGCCACCAGGATCACGGGCAAGGAGAACGACAAGGCTCGTCAGAAGAACCAAGCAGCCTTTCAGGACTTAGAGTCGGACACCAAGGTCATTTTCGTGACGGCTGCTGGTACGGAGGCCATCAACCTCCAGGCCGCAGCGGCCATGATTTACTTCGACGCTCCCTGGTCCTGGGGGGATTACGTTCAAGCCCTGGGCCGGATGATTCGCATCGGGAGTCCCCATCCAGCGGTGGTGGCGTACCACCTTGTAGCTGAACGTCCGGCTGGACGTGACAAGAAGACCATCGACCACCATGTCCTCAAGATGCTCCGTAAGAAGAAGGGTTTCATTGACAAGGTACTGGGGGAGTCCGCTGTGGGAGCCCTGAAGTTCGAGAAGGGTGACAAGGGGTCAATTCTGGATCTGGTCAAGGAGATGACGGGGAAAGCATGACTGGCATCCCTGGGTGTAAAGACTGTGGTGGGAAGGGTTGGTTCACCACTGGGGATGACCTATACAGTCGGCCTTGTCGCTGCGTTCGAAACAAAAAGATTGCCCAGCATCTTGGGGCGGCTATTGCTGATGCCGCACTGATCCCATCCACTCCCTTGTATGCAGTCAAGGACGGGAAGGTTGAGGAGGACCTCACCAAGGTCAACCTCTTCATTAACTCATCATGGAACGCCGCTGCCCCGCATTTCAAACGAGCATTGGCCAACAAGGGCCTCTCCTTCTACACAAAGAGTACCACGGACGAGGAAGTGAAACGGGTTTTCGTAGGAGCCACCTCCTTCAAGTCCCTGACAGTGGAACAGAGAGAAATCGTGGAGGTGAACAACTCCCTGGATGAACTGGCCGGGTCCAACTATGACCTCACCATCATCCAGCTAGGGGTGATCAGCCACCCAAACAAGGCAGCCGCCAATTGCCACCTAGAGCTATTGAGAATGCGTGCGGTACTCAACAAGGCGACCTGGCTACTCATGCCCCCTGACGAGGCGTTCTCGAATCTACACGTCTACAGTTCGGAACTCGACATGTACATCGACAAATACTATCGCAAGATCGACTTTGACTCGTCGGCGTTCCCGTCTGATCCGAATCCCATGAAGTCCGCTGAGGCGTTGGCTGTTATAGCTGATTCAGACGAACCCCCACAGGATGAGAATGCACTGGTTCCTGAGGAGACCTATGAGGGAACGGTAACCGGACAGCCAGACGATTCCATGGATCTGCCTGGGATGGGAGCCGAGACCCGTAGGAGGCCCAAGCAGTACCCCAAGAAGAAACGCTACGACAATGGCGGCGGGGGTATCCTGTAATATGCCGAAGCGTCTACTCCGGTCCGTCATCAGCATCAACAGTTCTTCTACTGACCTGGAGAACTTGAGGCTCAACTTCAAGCGGCTTTCAGAGTCCGGTTTTGAGTGGCACAAGCCAGCCGACAAGCTGGTCTACAAGTTCGTTCTCAGCTACTTCCAGCATCATCTGGATTGCCCCTCGCTTCAGGTCGTCCAGGACTACTTCAATGAAAAGGACGACGTAGAGGTCATCGAGCGGCTGGGGGACATCCAGTCAGCCGAGGTCTACGACCGGACGAACTACATCCACCTTCTGAGCAATCTGCTGGAGGAGCAGAACAAGATCAAGGCGATTGCGGCCTTGAAGGAGGCTCAGGACATCATCACGAAGGGTGTCACCTTCGGTAAGGGGAAGGCCGAGGTCCGCAAACAAGGCATCAGGGATGCTGTTGCTCATGCATCTGAGGCGCTCAGTCCGCTCATCATCGACCCGAACGCTTCCCAGACGAGAGGTGATGTTCGCACAGATACGAAGGCGGGCTGGGAGGACTACCAGTCGGCCAAAAACAACAAGGACAAGGCTTGGGGTCGGTTCACGGGCTTGGACAAAATTGATCAGACATGCCACGGGCACAAGCGGGGTGAACTATGGCTCCACGCGGCCTTCACAGGGGACCTCAAGTCCACCTTCGCTCAGAACTGGGCTTACAACCTGGTCACAAGGTATCGCACCAACGTTCTCTACGTCTCCCTGGAGATGCCCTATACACAGATTCGCAGGATCATCCAGGTGATGCACACGGCCAATCGGCGGTTCGAGAACCGTGGTTTTGACCCCATAGACTACCGAAAAGCCCGGGATGGTGAGCTGACACCGGAGCAGGAAAAATTCTACCAGGCAGCCCTGGAGGACTTCGACACCAACCAAGAGTATTGCTCCTTTGACATTTGGTGCCCTGACCGAGAGATCACCGTCGCAGACGTCAAAACTACAGCCGAGATTGCTCACAAAAAGAAGGAAATCGGCATGATCGTCATTGATCATGGTGGTTTGCTGGAACCCCAGAAGAAGTTCATCAAGGAGTACACGATTGCGTTGAACTCCGTCTTACGGGATGCCAAGAAGTTAGCACTCCAGTTCAACCATGGGGAGGGCATCCCTGTCCTATGTCTGTTCCAGTTGAATCGCCAAGGTCGAACCGAAGCTGATAAGGCAGAGGGTCGCTACAAGATGAACGCGATCTCCTACGCGAATGAGGCCGAGAGGTCTGCTGACGTGATCACGACGACCTATCTGAACGATGCTCATCGACAAGCGGGAACAACCCTGTTCTGTAACCTCAAGAACCGAGACAACCCCCTCTTCGAGCCGTTCGAGGCCAGGGTGAACTTTACGTGCCGTAGAATCAGCAATATCGAGATGGTATCCGCTGACGGAATGAGCGTCGTAACCGATACTGACCTGACAGGCATGGTCGGGCAGGCGTCCGTCTGATGGCCTCCAAGTACGAGGAGGAGGCCCAGCAGGAATCCATTGAGAGGAAGCTGCTCCGGGAGTGGATTCAGCAGAGGATCGGCAAAATACACGAGAAGGTGACTCTCCACGATGTACTCCGTAGGAACGGCGTAGAGCTAGAGTACGAGGACAGACCCACCCAGTTCGCGTGTCCGTTTCATGGACGGGACAATAAGCCTTCCGCCAGAGCCTACCCTGAAAGTGGGACTGGACCTAGCCATGCTTGGTGCTTCGTTTGCCAGGAGAGGTGGGATGCCATCTCAATCTGGAAGAAGTTCAATGGGGGAGTGGACAAGAAGTTCACTCGGATCTTGGCCGAGATTGAGCAGGCATTCGGGCTAGACCAGCCAGCATTCCCTGACGGCCTCCAGACAGTCTCCCAGGAAGCTGTAGAGGCACAGGCGGCTGAGGATGACCTTGAGCCGTTCAACAAGCTGGCCTCCGCTTGTGAACGAAGGCTTGTTGAATCCAAGCCAGCCTATGATCTGAAGGGGTATCTGATGGCGGCCTCTCTACTGGAGCGGGTGACTACTAGAGTCCTGGACCTAAGAATGACAAGAGTCGAGGGAGAACAGAGACTCAGGGCTCTCCTGGACAGCATAGGGAAACGAGCCCGATCTTGTCCCGCAGGGTGAGGGTACTGACCGTAGAGAAGGGGCCTCTGGAGATCCTGATTATCTGGAGTGCCAAGGGTCTCTGGGAATCTGAGTGGGAACCTCTGAGGGAGACACCCTGGGCCAAGCTCCTGACCATCGTACACCCAGAGGTGATGGAACATGCCTTGCGTGGGTGGAGTCGGCCTTTGGTTCTAGCCCTAGGTCTACCCCCAGAAGGCTGCCTTCGAAAAATCCCAGTGGAGCATCGTCAGTGCATGCAGAGGGGTCCGTGTCCCTTGTACGAATCCGAGAAATGCCATCCTATAGCCAAGGAACTCCCCTGGTGTTTCGAGCCTGAAGGGCTTGAGAGTCCTGTGAAAGAAGCTGTGTCTCGCCTGATCCAGGTCTGGCACGAGTCGGTGTATGCAGTGGTGACCCATGCCGATTGACGATGACGACGATTTTGGGCCGGAGGACGACGTTGTCCCCGTCCCCGCCCCTGTCTTACCTGTCAGCGTCAGCACAGACGAGGATGTGGACCCCGTCACGGGGTTAGTCCTGGCCTCTACCAGTGACACCGTAGAGGACTCTGGAGAGATCCTCCTACCATGGATGAAGTTCCACGAGTTCCATCTGGTGGAGTCAGCTCAAGAGCTAGAGAAGATCGTGGATAAGGCCATAGCTCACGGGTCTTGTGCGCTTGACCTTGAGACCGAAGGCTTCGACAACCGCATCGACTACGACCCCGAGGGAAAACCTCACACGAAACATCAGATCGTTGGTGCATGCTTATCCGTGAAAGGGGTGGGTTACTACGTACCTGTAAGGCACCAGTTCAACACAGGCTATGATGAGCCGGACCCGAACATCCCGATCCCAGCCTTTGAACGGGCAATCTCTCGCTTGTGTCGGGCAGCCCAGCCAGAACTGACTCCAGAGGGCATGGAGGAGGATCCCTTAGGGTCTCCCAAGATTGCCAAGAAGGGGCAAGTCACCATCAAGTTCTGGAACGCCAAATTTGACCAGGAGTTCCTGTACCCCGTCACGGGGATTGACTACTGGCATCCAGCTTCTTTTGAGGATGGGATGCTCATCGCCTACAGCATCTACACGGATGACATGCTGGGCCTCAAGTACCACGCCAAGACTAAACTCAAGGTCAAAGACCCGAAAACCGGCCAGACCTACCCCTACGAGATGATCAAGTTCTCGGACCTCTTCAAGAAAGAGACCAAGAAGGCGGACCGTAAGATCCAGACGATCCACCCGCATTTCAACAAGAACGTCACTCGCTATGGGTGTTCAGATGCCATCTGCACAGAGCTACTGGTTGATCTGTCCCTTCCAGAACTAGCGCCCCTCAAGGCGGGCTTCACCTATCTGCTTGAAAAGCACACGGCTCAGGTCATTCGCCAGATGGAGCGAACGAGGACCAAGATTGATCGTGTGATGGTTGCTCAGATTCTTGAGGAGGCTGAGAAGGAGCTACTGGACCTCGACACGAAAATCAAGGATCTGGCGAAGTCTCGAAACTTCCCCGACTTCAACCCAGCATCGACAGCCCAACTTTCGGAGTTCCTGTTCGGGGACAGGTACCTGAACATCGACCCTAAGCCCCCAATGACTGAGGGGGGCCAGTACAAGACTGATGCGGACACCCTGGAATCCATGCTGGAGGACAACCCAGACGCTCCACCAGTGCTCCAGTGGATCCTGCACTTCCGGCAGATTCAGCGCATCATCGGCACGTACCTAAACCGGTTCCTCTCTGATTCTGATGAGCTGGACCAGCTTCGGTTCAATTTCAACCAGACGGGGGCACAGACGGGGCGGTTCACGGCTCCAGCGGGAGAACCTGACCATGGGTTCTTTGGTGGACCTATCCAAGGAATCCCCGCAAGAGACGACCCCAAGAAACCCAAGGTCGCTGGCTCTCTCCGAAAGGCATTCGTCGCCCGTCCAGGCTTCACCCTCGTCAAGTGCGATTACGCGGGACAAGAACTTCGGGTGGTGGCTAACGTCTCACTGGAACCCCTGTGGATCAATGAGTTCAAGCAGGGGTCAGGGGATCTCCACACCCTGACGGCCCGAGCGTTCTTCAACGTGCCTGAAGGCACAGCCGTCACGAAGATTCAAAGAGGGCAAGGAAAAGTCGCCAACTTCGCTCTTGTTTACGGTGGTGGTGTTCAAGCTGTCCGGCGGGCTACTGGAGTGGACAAGCATGAGGCAGCTCGTCAGAAGCAAGCCTTCGACAAGTCAGTCCCCACGTTCACCAGGTGGCTGAAGGGCCAACACGAGGCTGTCAAGAAGAACCTCGGTATCCGAACGGCTTACGGACGATGGATTGCCATCCCAGATGCGAACATCAAGCCAGGGGGGACGTTCCTTACCAGCAATGGTAAGGAAATGCCGGTTGATGTGGGCTTAGCGAAGAAGATTCAGGCTTCTTGTGAACGCAAAGCGGTCAACTTCCCCATTCAAGGTGCGGGGGCGGACATCATGAAAATCAGCCTGGTCCGGCTCACCAAGGAGCTGTACAAGAAGGGCTGGCTCCGGATGGGTGGGGATGACAGTGTCCGCATGCTGATGACGGTCCACGACGAAATCGTGTTTGAGGTTAGGCACGAACGGCTTGAGGAGGCCATCCCCCTGATCCTCAAGGTCATGGAGTCGCCCACCAAGGAGAACTGGAAGGTACCCCTCATCGTGGAGCCTCTGGTCGGGCTCGACTGGGCAGCGAAGTATGACTGGCCCAAGATCAAGTCAGGGGAAAAACCGGTCCCCGAGTGGCTAGTGGACCACGTGAAGCCAGGGGAGGCTCCAGCAGAAGCCGAGAAGCCCTCAACGCCAAGGGCACCGACCCCGACACCCCCTCCTTTAGTGGAACACGCCCCGACCCCAGAGAGGGTGGTCAAGGCTCTGGCTGGGGACAATGACTCCTCCATAGCAGTTTTCTCCCTCTCAACGATCCACATGGGTACCCATTCACGGAGAATCGTCACGGCGGCTTGCTACTTGGCTTGGGATGACCAGGGGAAGCTGTTGCGGTTGACGGACGAGACGGGTAACGTGCTCATCGATCCCTCGATAAAAATCAAGGTAGACCCCGTGCTATTCGGACATGAATTACGGAGCCGGAACCTCGGCCCTGGGCGATTCGAGATCGTAGACGAATGACCAAGAAGCTCGATTTCCTCGGGGAGTGCAACACTCAGAAGATCCCCCTTGAGGACTTCCGGTTAGCCTTCTGCGTGAGGTGCTTCCAGGCGGATTGTACCAGGAGCCAGTTCGGGACTAGCAAATTTGAGGCCAGGGTCAACAATTGGGAAGAGCGGCTATTCAAGGCACCTCAGTTAGCCAAGACAGATCCCCGCTTTCCTTTGATCTCAGCCAAGAGATTCCTAAGCCTGAATTCGGGGCCTGCACCGAGCATTAGGGAATGGATCGACCCTCAGAACCTTGACGTGAGCCCTCCAGCGGTCCAAGTTTCCCCCGTACTGGTGGTCACCCCGCCAGCTCAAGGATTGCTCGGTAAGCCGAGACAAGAGCCCCCTCCCGAGCCGCAGAAGGAGCCCGAGAAGGAACAGCCGCAGCCTAATTCACTTGTTATTTCAGTAAGTAGGGAGCCGGAACCTGAAGGATTGCTCGGTAAGCCGAGACTCAACACGCCCTATGCAGGACCCATGACATTGGCTTCTTCCCCCGAAAATACGCCTGTTGTGAAGGATGCCTGGGCGGCACCAGCTCCACTCAAGCCTGGGGAGCGGGTGGTCAAACCGGGAGCCAAAGTAAAATTTGGGGGCCGACCCTGAGAACCGGTGTATAGAGTCAGGGAAGGAACCAAACAGATGGCGATGAAGTTCAAGGCTGTGATCAAGAAGGATGGTACCGTCGTGACTGAGGTGATGGATCGTGGGGAGCACCTGTGTTCCAACATCCTCAAGGTCACCAACTCCGTAGGCAAGCAGCTCTCCGATGAAAACATCGGCCCGGAGTGCGACAAGGTCGAGGAAATCCAGAGCTGAACCCCACCCGAAAAATCTCTCGCCTACTGACTCCAGCCGGTGTACAGTAGGGGAGGCTCACCCACTCACCAAGGAACAAAGAAAATGTCTCACAGGGTAACGACTCGGACGGAAATCAAGGACAAGGATCTGGCCAAGGCTGCTCTCACGCAGGCAGGCTACGCCTTCAGCGAGCACGGCAGCCACCTCACCATCACCTCCGGTGATCTGAAGAACGCCAGCATCAACATCGACAACGGTGAAATCTCGGGTGACACCGACTACCGTCACAGCGAATCGAAGTTCGGTGCTCTTCGGCAGTACTACTCTGAGCAGAAGTACAAGAAGGAGCTGGCCAAGAATGGCGGCTACATCGAGAGCCGAGCCGTGGACAAGAATGGCGACATCATCTTGATGTGCGCTGTCTCCTGACCCAGACCAATCTTCGGTGAGTCCGCCTGCAACCCCGTCCTCTCGTAAGGGAGGCGGGGTTGTGGTGTTTTCACGGGTTGTGATGTTTTCAGGTTAATCCCAGGTCAGCCAAGAACGTATCCGAAAGTCACAGCAAATCGGCCAGGTACGGTGTAAGGATCACTCACAACCATGAACCCGGATATCACTTTTCACCTGCGGTCCCTCAGCCGTTTCATCTATTACGTCACGGACGAGGAAGACGAGTTTCTCAAGGCTGCCCTCGCTGGACCCCTCAAGAAGCATGAGGATCGCACGTTCATCTTCAACGGGGCCTTTGGGATGGTCCCTCTCGCGCAGCTCATCTCCAACTGGTCCTCCAGGGCACCGATGACCACCCAGTCCCAGGACATCGTTTCTGCCCTGGACCAGATTTACCGGGACGATCCTCGGACCGAGCAGAACTTCTACATCATCACCGACCCTGAGCGGTGGCTGGGGGACCCTAACATCCAGCGTCGTCTGCTCAACATCCTGCACCACCTCCACAACGACATCCGGACGGTCAAGATCCTGATCTTCGTGGGTACCCGTCGTGTGGTTCCCGAGAAGCTGTCTCGTTACATGGAGGTCATCCATGACAAGGGGCTCTCCGAGGAGCGGGCCGAGGATCTGGTCCGTGAGACGTGTGGGCACCTCAAGATCACGCCTCCGAAGGACATTCCCCGGACGTTCAAGGGGCTGACCAGCTACGAAATCGAGTCCGCCATTGCACAGTGCATGGTCCTCACCCGGAAGGACTCCGATGGGCGTCGTATCGACCCCAAGTTCATCGCTGAGTTCCGTCGTCGTCAGCTTCAGAAGACTGACCTCGTGACCCATGTGGACACGTCCAAGTTTACCTTTGACCAGGTGGGTGGACAGCAGCGGTTCAAGGACTGGGCTGTCAAGACCCGTTCCTCCTTCACGGAGGAGGGTCAGAAGTTTGGCCTCAAGCCTCCGAGGGGTGTTCTCGCCGTCGGGGTCTGGGGTTGCGGGAAGTCTCTCTCCATCAAGGCCATGGGCAATGCCTGGAAGCTTCCCGTGGTCCAGTTGGAGATGGGCAAGCTCAGGTCCTCCGGTGTCGGGGAGTCCGAGGCCAACGTCTACCGGGCCATCCGGATCATCGAGAGTGTTGCTCCATGCGTGACCGGAGACACAGAGATCACTCTGAGGGACGGTACCTCAAAGCCCATCGAGGATCTGTGGGTAGAGAGTCAAGAGGGGGACAAGCTGCACGTTCAGTGCTGGAACGAGCGGACCCTCAAGGTCGAAGTCACTGAAGTTGAGGCAATCACCAGGCGTCAGGACGTGGAAGCTTTCTGTGTGGCTGCTGCTAATGGCTTCTCTCTGAATGCTACGGCCAATCACCTGCACTACGTCCTTCGTGGGGGGATGCCTGAGTGGGTCCGGACGGATGAGTTGCAGCCCGGTGACATGCTGGCGGTCCCTACGCTCAACTACGACGGGGATTCCGACTGCAAGAGGTTCTACCCTGAGGGTGTTCGGGAATACCCGCGTCCGGACGGTCTTTCGGACTATCGCCTGGGGGACGGCGGGTGGAAGGATTCTGTGGTTCCGACCCTCCCCACGATGTGGAGTACCAGCCTGGGCTGGCTCCTTGGAATGCTGGAAGGAGACGGCTACATCAGTAAGCGGGGGATCTTCGGGGTCATCAACACCTCTGTTGAGGTTCTCAGTGTTTCTGAGAAGATCCGGATGGACCTCTTTGGTCTTTCATCCACTCGGCATGAGATTACTGGGGACTCTGACAACCCCCCTAACCTTCCTGGCCTCAGCAACTCCCCTGAATTCAAGCCTTGCTGGGAAAGCAGGACGAACAACGCCCTGGCGGCCAAGTTTCTGAAGGCCGCCAGGGATTCCATCCTCTCAGCACCCCTCCCAGTGCGGGCTGCTTTCTTGGCTGGGTGGATCGACGCGGACGGTTGCATTGGCCCTGGGAAAGTCATCCTTACGGTCAAGCACCCTAAGCTCAAGGAAGAGAGGCGTCGGCTCGCTCGTCAGTTGGTGCAGTCCATCGGGGTGGTGCCCTCCAAATTTGGTACGGCCAGCATGGAAATCACCGGCAGTCGAGCCGTAAAGCTGGCACAGATCCTTGGGGAGCACCTCACCATCAAGCAGACCAAGGCTGCTGCGGTCATGGCATCGGATCTCGGATTCGACCGTGGAATGGGCTTTGCGTGTGGTCAGATCCTCTCGGAAGCCAAGGAGCAGTCCGGATTGACATACGCTCAAATGGGGGTATCTTCTACCAGCGTGATGTGGCGTCACGAGACAGGTAGAACTCCTCTCAGCGAGAGGTACTTGGAGGAGTACATCCGCCTGTTCCAAGCCCAGGGCAAGCCCGCTTCCAACCTCCGGAAGCTCCTCGATGCTCAGTGTCGCTGGGTGGAGATCCAGAGTATCACCAGCATTGGTCAGCAGGACGTCTACGACCTCGTCTGCGCTGGTGAGGACACTCACAGCTTCATCGCTAACGGCGTTGTCACTCACAATTGCATCGTGTGGGTGGACGAGGCTGAGAAGTCCTTGGCTGGTAACGCTTCCTCGGCTCAGAGCGATGCTGGCACCACGTCCAGAACCATCGGTATCCTCTCGACCTGGATGCAGGAGACGGATGCTCAGGTCACCATAGCCATGACGGCCAATTCTGTGAAGAACCTTCCAGTCGAGTTCATCAACCGCATGGACGAGAGGTTCTTCTTCGACATGCCTTCCGAGGAAGAGCGTCTGGACATCCTCAAGATCCATCTGCTCAAGGCGGGTCAGGACTCGTCCAAGTTCAACCTTGCCCTCCTGGCCGAGAAGGCTCGGAACATGGTGGGTCGGGAGATCGAGCAGGCCATCGGGGCTGCCATGATCGACAGCTTCGAGGCTGGCAAGGAAGCTCTGGACGAGAAGATCCTCAGTGATCAGCTTGCCGGGAAGCCCAGGATCTACAAGACCATGGCAGACGAGCTGAAGGAAGTCTTGGACTGGGTAGGCTGGGACGAGGATGCCCAGGATGGGGTGCGGGCTCGTCTGGCCTCTGCCCGTAGGAGTGAGAGCTTCAAGCTCATTAAGGCCGAGGGCACCTGATGGCTGACCTGACCAAGGGCTCCAGTTCGGACCTCTCGTCCAAGCTGGAGCCCCAGGTCACATCTCTCGCCAAGCCGTCAGCTCTGAATTTACTACAGGCCAGGGCTGACGTTCAGCGAGATGCTGAGGCCAAGAAGCTCTTTCAGGATGTCAAGGAACAGGGCCACTCGGTTGAGTGGTTAACGGACCAGCTTGCCTCTCGTCTGGCAGGACTTTGGGACGGGAACCTTCCAGAGGCTCTGGAGGCAGCCCGGTACCTAGCAGACGAGTTCACCCAGCTTGGGGAGGGCATCCTGATCGTCTCGACTGAGACGGGTAAGACCATCGCCAAGCTGGACGAGAAGGACCTATACACCCCCGCCCCCGTACCACGGGAATCCGGGATGATGGCCGAACCCCTCCCACGGATTGAACCCGGGATGGAGGCCATGATCGTCTCCTGGGTCTTCGAGAAGGGCCGGGAGGAACGGCTTGAGGTTCTGCTAGCCGAGAAGGCCAACCAGACGGCACTTCTTCGGGAAGAGGGAGACCGAAGGCTCTGGGTTGCCACCAGGAAGGGCCGAGCCAGGATGGCAGGGGCACTGGCGGATGACCACCCAAAGACGCTCCTGGAGCGGGCTGGGGGCACCAGCGGGGCCTTCCTCAGGCACTTTGACCTGGCCCTGGACCCTCCCGAAGGGGCTGAAGGTGGCCGAACCTACCGTCTGGAAGCCACGATGGCTCTTCGGATTCACGACCCGCTGACGACCAATCTCCAGTACGACCGGCTAGGATCGATGCGAGGGGTGGTGGCTCAGAGCTGGATCAGGGAGCTGGGGAAGCAACTGGCTCGGGATGCACTCAGGGTGAATCCTATTGTCTGGCAGTCGAGCGGACTTACCCCTGAGAAAATCAAGCAAGCCGCCGAGACGTGGGTAGCTTCCCCCGAAGTCATGCTCCGATTTTTTGAGGCGACCGTCGGGAAAGCTGTCACGGTCATGCCTGTTGACGGTTCGGGTACGTTGGGTCTCAAAGGCAAAGCCGGGACCATCGTGGTACCCGAAACCTTCTCAGTCCAGAATCGAGAGGTCTTCGGCCGCTGGGAAGTGCATGCTTCTTTGGATGTCCAGGTGTTCATCGACTGGTCCAAGACCATCCTGGTGGATATTCAGGGACTAGCCTATGATGCCCAGGTAGTGCGCTAAAACCTCAAGCTAGTTTAATGGCAGAACTCCGGTGCTACGTACTTCGGTACGGACCTTAGGCCGGGAGATCCTGGTTCAAGTCCGGGGCTTGGGACATGAATCTTTTGATGGACCGTCTGGTGCGTGAAGCACTACTACTCGGTCGAAGCCTTCTCTGAAATGGACGTCTCGTTCCCAGAACACCTGGTCGCTATCGGCCGAGGAATGAACGTCTTTACTCTGACCTCGGATAACATCCAGGGTGTCCTGAGCAAGTTCGCTTCGGCGGGGGTCCAAGTTCACAAGGTTCACACCCTGGATGGGACGGCTACGTTTCATGACCTCCTCCCGGGCCAGCCTATCCCTTCGCAGCTCAACGAGTGAGGGACCTGGCGGCCTACAAGACGAAGGCCCTGGAGTTCATCTTGAAGAAGCGGGGACCGGTGTTGGTCGGGGAGATTGCTCTTTACCTGGGGGCAACCTGTTCGCTGAAGGACGCCGAGACAGTTCTCTCGCACCTGGCGGCTGAGGGGAAGGTTCGACGGCTGACTCCGGGGGAACTTGCAAATATAGATTGCGTCCTGGCGTACATCGCGGTGTAAAGTAGAGGGCATGAGCCTTCGGCAGCGTAAGCAGACCTACGTCCTGCTGCCGAGACATTACCTGAAAATGGGTAAGCTCACGACCGAAGAAGCCACGGGCTTTGAGGCCATGTTCCGCCGTTCCCGTTCTCAGGAAGAACAGAGTCAGGTCTTCCAGGTGATGATGGCCAACGTGAACCGGCTGGCCACGGACAAGGACAGGTACGCTTTGCTGCACAGGGATGACCTGTTCGAGGAGGACTGATGCCTGCACTTGAGTTCTTGTGTGACGTTGACGAAGTCCTTTGCGACTTCCAGAACCCCGCGTTCGACCTGATCAAGAGAGTCACCGGCCGGGTCTACACACCCGAGTCTTTCGACACCTGGGACATCTTCTCGGTCTTGGACGAGAAAGAGGCCGACCAGGTGTTCAATCTGATGGAGCAACCTGGCTTCTGTGCTTCCCTCCATCCCGCACAGGGAGCCGTGGAGTTCATCCAGGAGATGCGGGAGTACGCCAACGTCTACGTTGTCACCTCCCCCCAGCACAACCGGCATTGGGTCTACGAACGTACCGAGTGGCTTCGTGAGCACTTCGGTTTCCAGAAGAAGCACATCATCCACACGGCGGCCAAGCACATGGTCCGGGGTGATGCTTTCCTGGACGACAAGCCCGAGCACATCGAGAACTGGTCCAAGAAGAATCCCAACGGACTGGCCATGCTTTGGCACATCCCCAATACTCGCAACCTCGGTCAGGGACTTCTTCGTGTGAAGACCTGGCAAGAGGTTCTGGAGCAAGTGAGAGCCCTCAATGTATAGCTGCAAGATTCTCAAGGACTCCAAGTCACCTTCCGGGGCCAGGATCTCAACTTTCGAGATCACGTTCCCTCGGATCGTCTTAGCGGAGTTCAATACCCACCGGGTATTCTCCCGAAATTCCGCTTCGTCTCGGGCCATCCCTGTAGAGAAGATGCTCGAACGTGTCCGAGAGGATCCTTTCATTCCCATCTACTGGGGCAAGAAGCAGAAGGGGATGCAGGCCGAAGAGGAGTTGTCCCCTTCTGATGTGGAGGAAGCAAAGGGTGAGTGGCTCAAAGCCCGAGACAACGCCATCGTCCAAGTCGAGAAGCTTCTCTCGCTGGGCCTTCACAAGCAGATCACGAACCGGCTTCTGGAGCCCTGGCTCTGGCACACCTGTATCGTGACCTCGACGGAGTGGGCCAACTTCTTCGCTCTTCGGTGCGACAAGAACGCCCAGCCGGAGATCCAGCGTATTGCCATGTTGATGCGGGATGCCTACGTTTCTGTGGATCCTCAGCTCATCCAGGGAGGTCAGTGGCATCTGCCGCTCATCTACGAGGAAGGCCCTGAGCTGGAGGCCCTGCTGAGCAAGTTTGGCCAAGACGGGGTGGCTCGGATTTCGTGTGGGCGGTGTGCTCGGGTGAGCTACCTCACGCACGATGGTCGGCGTGATCCAGAAGCGGACCTGGCACTCGCTGAGACTCTATCCAAGAATGGCCACATGAGCCCGTTCGAGCACGCTGCCACACCCATCATCGACGAGAAGGGTCCATTGGTTTACAGAAAGCCGTGGTTGGACGTTCTCCGAGGCGATGGGGGAGTTGAACGTCCCTCGCTGTGGTCAGGGAACCATCGAGGCTGGATCCCGTTTCGTTCGACGCTTCAAGGTGAAGCTGTCTGGAATCCAGCATGAAGTTCGCAGCTATCGAGGTCAAGCCTGGCGAGATGGTAGAGCAAGCCATCGGGAGACTCATGCACCTGGCCAAGGCCCAGGGCATCCTGTTCAATGGACTTGAACAGTTCGACACTTTCAAGATCAACCAGACCCGGTTCGTCCGGTTCAGGTCTGACCTTGATGTGGAGAAGCTCAGGGAAGCCTTGCTGGCCGAGAGGGGAGTGATCCTACCTCACGCCAGCGACATTCGGTATGAAGTGACTCTCTCCAGCGGGACCAAGGGCACCTACTCGGCCTCGTCCATGCACGCCACCCCAAGGCTGACCGAGCACAAGAAGTACCGTGGAACCAGAGACAAATTCTGGGAAAGAGCCTTCAAGCTTTGACTTATCGGCAAGCCCCTATAGATGCTTGCCGCTACGATCCAGTTCTGCCCTCAGTTCAAGGAGCCCGAGGTCAATCTCCGTCGGGCGGCTGAGCTAGTGATCCGAGCTGCTAAG
>Ga0315288_10004629_pt1 | contig 17533 bp, 12 predicted proteins | sample YL17G11_20_MG_FD_203454 | JGI IMG/M metagenome (GOLD analysis project Ga0315288, IMG submission 203454) | Sediment microbial communities from Yellowstone Lake, YNP, Wyoming, USA - YL17G11_20 | ecosystem: Environmental > Aquatic > Freshwater > Lake > Sediment | place: USA: Wyoming | collected... | reverse complement strand
ATCGGTTCTTTCAAACATCGCCTTTCTATACGGGCACCGCAGGGGTCAGCCCGCAACTCTATTATATACCAACCGGCCAACCAGAGTCAAGAAAATACTGTAAAGAACACCTGATAAATGCCGGCCCAGCCACAAGCCTGGGAACCAACACTTATATGTTCTTCGGCCTACCGAATGACCTTTCTCCAGCAAATCCGATCCCAAACTCAACTGCCGCCTTTTCAGCGGTCAAAACGCCCACGGTAATTGGAAAAAGACCTGGAAATGGGGGAAAAAGGGGCATTACGGGGCAGCCGGGGTGCTATGCGGTGGCAAGTCAGCACAAACAAGAATTGGCAAAAGCCATCCTCACACGGTTCGCAACTCGGCACGGACGGCCTCGCTCAGACCGTCCACAATAGCCTTCTGGAGCTTATCAACGGTCTCGTGAGTCAGTGTACCGTCTTCATCCCTGAACAGCAGAGAAAGTGTAACGCTCTTGCGGCCCGGCGGGATGGCCTTGCCGCGATAGACTCCCACAAATTGAACGCCCTCGAGCTCGGCTGAGGCATTGCGCCCGACCGTCTCGATAATCTCAGACCAGCGAACTTGTTCGTCCACAATGATTGATAGGTCTCGCTCAATTGCTGGGAATCTCGGTATGGGCTTTACTTTTAGAGGGCCGCTCGACAGATTCAGAAGCGACTCGAACCGCAGCTCGGCCGCGCAAGGTCTCAGATCCGTGAAATCGAATTTCTCCGTCAGTTCCTTTGAAATGATGCCCGCGGTGCCTATGACGCTGCCATTTACCGTGATATCCGCGCCGGCTTCGGCCCAGACCGGATTGCCGGGGACAAAAAGAGTCTCGGACTCTCGTTGGATGCTTCTTATCAGGCCCTCAATCACGCCGCAAAGCTCTCTCAAATCACCGTCGCACACAAGCGCCAGCTTGGCCTCTTCGAGCGGCAGCGGCCCGCCGCCGTCCCTCGGCACAAACGTATCGGCAATCTCGAATATCCTGCACGGCCGATTCTTGGCATTCAGGTTGGTCTTGAGAACGCCGAGCAGCGAGCCGATAAGGCTCTGACGCAATAGATTCGCGCTGCTGCGGGACTCATCCTTGACGCTCAAATGCCCTTCAAGACCGCCGCCGGAAAAGAGCTTCGCCACGGAATCATCAATAAAGGTCACGTTTATCGTTTCGTAGAATCCGCATGCGTTAAGATAGGCCCCGATTCGCTCGGTCATCTTCTGGCGAGCATCGGGCGGCACGACTTCGATTTCGATTTTCCGCTCCGTCGGCACCTTATTATAGCCGTACACGCGCGCAACTTCCTCGATCAAATCGGCCTCACGATAGACGTCGCTTCGCCACGACGGCGCCATGCAGACCACTGAGTCGCCCTCAAGCCGCGGGCGGAACTCCAGCGCCGAGAGAATCCGCATTACATCATCGCGCGGAACCTCAATGCCCAGCAGCATCTTCAGCCGGGCGAGCCGCAATGTCACTTCCTTCGGCGCCGGCCTCCTCGGGTAAACGTCAACCACGCCTCTTGCCACTTTTCCACCCGCGACCTGCGTTATCAACTGGCAGGTGCGTTTCGACGCCCAGTCGATCATCTCGATATCGACGATGCGTTCGAATCGAAAAGAGGCATCGGAAGGGAGATTAAGTCTGCGCGAAGTCGTTCGGATGCTGACCGGGTCGAAATAGGCATCTTCAAGCAGTATTGCGGTGGTCGCATCGCTGACCTCGCTATCCAGACCGCCCATCACGCCGGCCACCGCCACAGGCCCGTTAGGGTCGGTAATAACCAACATATTATTATTGAGATCGCATTTTGTCCCGTCGATACTGACTATGCGCTCACCGGGGGCAGCCCTTCTGACGATTATTTTGCCGTCGGCAATCTTTGCGTAATCGAAGGCGTGGGGCGGCTGGCCGGTCTCCATCATTGCATAGTTCGTGGCGTCAACGACGTTATTGACGCTCCGCATCCCGATCGCTTCGAGACGTTTTACCATCCAGTCCGGCGACGGCCCGACCTTCACGCCCTCGATAACCCTGGCGGTGTAGCGGCCACACAGGTCCGGCTCGGCAATCTCCACACTTGCAAGCTCGCTGACGTCCCTGCTCGACTCGTCCAGTTCAGGGACGGGCATTCTCAGCTCCTTGCCCGTTGCGGCAGCCAGCTCGCGGGCAATGCCGATATGGCCCAGGCAATCCCCGCGGTTGCTCGTAACCTCTACATCGATTACAGTATCGCCATCGAGGTATTCAATACCCTCACAGGGAAAGCCCAGGTCGCTCAGAGTCTGTGCGATCCGGTCCGGCTTTAGGTCTGTCTCAACGTATTCACTCAGCCAATTCAGCGAAATCTTCATAATGAGCTCACCGCCAAAGTAACCCGAATATCGACAGTAAGTTACGGACTTCCGGCGGCACTGTCAAGAATTTTGAACGACGTGTCCGGTCTATGCGTCAAAAGGTTTGGTATCGTCGCAAAAGCTGTGGCTGCCTTTCGCGTGAATCCTCCTTGCAAGGACACCAGATTGTTGAACAACGGGTTCTCCTCGTAGAAGAGAAGATTCATGGGCCAGACGCAGTTATACAGGGCTGGATTTACCGCATTGTGGGCGCTAGCATAATCATAAACGGACGGCAACAAAGAAGTTACCGCCAATATGCTGTTGCCTCAAAGCGATAAATCCACGAAGTCTGGTTTAGCCACAACCTTTGGGACGATAATAAAGGTTTGGTTTGATTTGTGTGCGCCGGTGAGGTATATTTCGGCGGCAAGAGCAGGTCTTTCAGGGGCTTTGGCCAGGCAATAACTCGTTTTTACAAGGCTTCTGCAAAATTGCAGGTTAGGCCTACTTAGAAAAGAAAAAATCGTCTTTACGAAATAGGAGGTTCGCAAATGGATGCAAGTCGCCGTGATTTTCTAAAGGCCGCAGCATTAAGCATAGCAGCGGGTCAGACGTTGGCAGCGCAGACAGCCGCCGCAAAGACAAAATCCGACCGCAAGGGCAAAGGGCAAAAGGGCAACGATCCGATAGCCGCCTACAAAGCCGCTTTGCAGCACAGCAGCCGGAGGATTGATAGTATTGAGACTTTCACGCAGGGCAACGTCAGCTTCGTGCGGGTTCGGACGAATGATAAGGCCGAGGGCTGGGGCCAGATATCAACCTTCGACGCGGATATCTCCGCGATGATTATGCACCGCAAGATCGCCGGGCACGCCCTCGGCAAGGACCCGGCCGACATCGACGCCATTGTCGATGAGTGCATCGAGGCGAATTACAAATACCCCTGGTCGTTCGTCTGCCGGGCACTGGCGGGCGTGGATACTGCGATTTGGGACTTGCTTGCCAAACGCGAAGGCAAAAGCGTATGCGAGCTGTTAGGCGGAAAACGCCGGCCGATAGTCGCATATGGGTCCAGTATGAGCCGCAGCATCAAGCCGGAAGATGAGGCAGCCCGACTTCTGCGGCTCAAGGAAACCACGGGATTCCGCGCATTCAAGATTCGCATCGGCAAGGTCTGCGGGCATGACCAGGACGAATGGCCGGGGCGAACCGAGGCGCTTGTCCCGACCGTGCGAAGGGCCATCGGCGACGATACCGCCCTGTTAGTGGATGGCAATAGCTGCTACACGGCGCCCAAGGCGATAGAGGTCGGCAAACTCCTGGCCGAGAACAACGTATGCCACTTCGAGGAGCCCTGCCCCTACTGGGAGCTTGAATGGACGGCGAAGGTGACCAAGGCCATAAGCGTCCCTGTCGCCGGGGGCGAGCAGGATAACGACCTTGCGCAGTGGCGGAGGATGATACGTATGCGGGCCGTCGATATTGTCCAGCCGGACATCCTGTATGTAGGCGGCCTGACGCGGGCGCTCAGGGTCGCTGCAATGGCGGCGGAAGCGAAAATGCCCTGCGTGCCACATTCGGCCAACTTGGCAATGGTTACGCTCTTTACGATGCACTTGCTCGCCGCGATACCCAACGCCGGGCCTTATATGGAGTTCTCGATAGAGAAAACGCCCTGGACCGACGGCCTGTACTCCCCGGCCCTCGAGGTCCGCGACGGCGTAGCGGCCATCCCGGAAGGCCCGGGCTGGGGCGTTACTATAAACCCGAAATGGCTCGAATCCGCAAAACGCGAGGTCAGCGAACGATGACGCCCACAGTTTTGACCTTGACGCCGTACTACTTCGCATCGTCAGAATGGCGAAACTTCGATTTGCGTTTCCAAAACAGCGGGCCTCGATTATAATGTGCTCGGTAGTCTCTATGATTCGTTCAGACAGTTTTAGGAGAACTCTTATGAGAAAATGCAGCGTGGTCGCACTGGTTCTTGTTTGCATCGCAGCAGGCTTGTTCGCCGCAGGCGCCGCCGGTCCGAGCGGGGCGCAAAGCGCCTTTAGCAGGACAACTATCGATATTGGCATCGTGACCGCCGACGTCGAGAAGTCGGCGAAATTCTACACTGAGGCGCTGGGCTTTACCGAATTGGGGGGCTTCGACGTCTCGAAGGAGATGGGCGGCGATTCGGGCCTTGTCGATTACCAGGCCTTTCACGTCCGGCAGTTCGTGCTCGCCGACGAGCCAACCGCCACAAGGGTCAAGCTGATGGATTTTCCCGGCGTCAAATCGAAGAAGGTCGATAATAAGTACATCAACTCGAGCCTCGGATTCAGCTACCTGACGATACTCGTCTCGGACACGACCGCAGCGGTCGAGCGGGTCAGGAAGGCGGGTGTAACGCCGGTGAAGGAGCCGTATCGGCTGGGCGAATCCAACAACTACCTGACGCTCTTAAAGGACCCCGACGGCAACATAATCGAGCTGGTCGGGCCTAAAAAGTAGCTTGCCGTGCAAAGACGGACGCCTTGAGCATTTGAAATCGTATGCGGTCATTGGGTTTGACAGTCAGGTTGAGCATATCCTGACGATGCAAGAACGCCGGAGGCGTTTGATGGATGATTTCGAGCGATTTGAGGAATTGGTGAACGGGCGCTATCACTGCATATCTATCGTTACGTATGAGGAGCGGTATGCGCTTGAGATAGTGCGACAGGCGGCTCTCGGGCTTAAGCGTGATATGTGGATTTGGTCGGCCTCCGAGGGCGTCAGGGAGGGTCTGCTGGAGGGCAGTGCTTCGGTGGCCGGTACGGATACGGCCGCGGCGGGCCTGGCCAACCTCGCCGGCGCCAAGCCCGGCTCTATCTGCGTAACGCTTGACCTCGCCGACCATCTCAAAAGCGGCAAGGCCCTGCGAATCCTGCGGGACATCATCGACAGCTTTGACAAAACCGGCATCACAATTGTGATGATTGACAGCGAGGACAATCTGCCCGAGGTAATCAAGTCGTATAGCAGGCCCTTTGAACTATCGTTCCCCGACGAAAAGGAGCTGCTTGAGATTATTCGCGCGACCCTGCAGCGAATTCACCGAAAGAAACCTATCGAGGTGGGCATCAGCCAAAAGGGACTCGATACGATAGTGCGCAACCTCCGGGGTCTGACCCGCCGTCAGGCCGTGAGAATCATCAGCGATACCGTGGCCGGCAACTTCCGTTTCGACGACGACGACATAAACGTCGTGATCGCCGGCAAACGGCGTATAATTCAGCGCGGGGGGGCTGCTCGAATATATCCAGACGCCGCTCGACCTGAGCGAGATCGGCGGTATGAAGCATCTTAAGAGGTGGCTTAATCAACGAAAGGACGCATTCAGCTCCGATGCAGCGGAATTCGGCTTGCAGGCTCCGAGAGGCGTTCTTATGCTGGGCGTGCAGGGGGCGGGCAAGAGCCTGTGCGCCAAGGCCATCGCTACGGCCTGGCACCAGCCGTTGCTCAGGCTCGACCCGGGCAGTCTGTACGCCAGCTTCATCGGCGAATCCGAACGCAACCTCCGCGACGCGCTGCGACAGACCGAGATGATGTCGCCCGTAATCCTCTGGATCGACGAAATCGAAAAGGCGTTTGCCTCGGCGGCCAGTCGAAGCGCCGATGGAGGCCTCTCGCAGCGGATGTTTGGCACTCTGCTGACCTGGCTTCAGGAGCGTGAGGCCCCCGTATTCGTGGTCGCCACAGCCAACGATATTGGCGCCTTGCCGCCGGAGCTCCTTCGCAAGGGCCGATTCGACGAGATATTCTTCGTTGACCTGCCGGACGCCGGAGTACGGCGGGAAATATTCGCCATTCACCTGAGAAAACGCAACCGAGACCCTTCGCAGTTTGACCTCGATGCGCTCGCCCAGGCCTCAGGGGGCCGTAGCGGTTCGGAGATTGAGCAGGCCGTCATATCCGCCCTGCACGAGGCATACGCAGACAAAACCGAGCTCGATACGCAGCGCATTCTGGCCGCGTTGAACGATTCGCCGCCGTTGTCGGTAACAATGGCCGAGAGCGTCCAGTGCCTGCGGGCCTGGGCCAAGGGCAGATGCGTCCCCGCCGACTGATAAAACCGCCAAAGACCTGCCGCCAACAGGGCGGATAAAAAAAAGGCATGGTTCAAACAAGTCAAACTCCGGGTAACATTATTTGTGGTTTCATAGGGTGTGGCAGCCTCAAATCCGAAGGATTTGGGGATGGTTGCACCGCTTTGCGAGTTTTGCCATCCCCAAGCTGCGCTTGAGGCTGCCACCCAGAATTGAACCGTGCCTAAAAAAAGCGACGGATACCCAACTTTCGACTTGGCGGCGGTGGTCTTTGCCATATAATAGCTTGGTTGGTTCGGTGCCGATAGTACAAGGGTGCTTAGTATGAGAAAGCCAAATATACTCGCTCTGGCGGTCTTGGGCCTGGTTGCGGCTGCTTTGCTTGCTGGCTGCGTCGAACGCAGGCTCACAATCAATACCCGGCCGCAGGACGCCTTGGTCGCGCTCAACGACGAGGAGATAGGGCAATCGCCGGTTACGGTCCCGTTCAACTGGTACGGCGACTACAACGTCAGGATAAGCAAGGAGGGCTACGAGACGCTAAAGACGCACCGCCGGCTAAAAAGCCCCTGGTACGACAAGTTCCCCTGGGATTTCTTCGCACAGATAGTCAATCCCAGGAGGATCGTCGATTCCTACGAATGGACGTTTGAGCTGGCTCCGAAAGAGCAGCCGGACAGAGAGGAGCTGATCCGACGCGCCGGGCAACTAAAAGAGCAACTAAAGTAACCTTGCGCTTTTGTTCTTTCTTAGCAGCTCGCGAAGAAACCATTCTAAAGAGGATATCTGCCCGAGACGTAGGAAAAGTATTCTGTGAATGACCGATTCGGAGATGCAGACAGGGGCGTTGCCCCGGCATTACGATACGATATGGCTATTCTTAAGCTGGAGAAACATAACGAGGAAAAAGAAATCGAATTTGAATTGGATTATCTTGGCTCCTTGACGACCCGGCAAAGATTTGAATTGATGTTTAGGAAAACCAGAGAAATGCTGAGTTTATTAAAAAGAAATGAACGCAGAAACACTACTGAAGTTGTTAAAAGAAAACAGGGTTAAATTTGTCATAGTTGGTGCGACTGCGTTCCCTGTTCATGGGTATTCGCGCGCCACACTGGACATAGACATATTTATAAAACCAGAGAGGGCAAACGCCCAAAGGACAAGAAAGGCCCTTAACCAATTTGGATACGATGTAGCAGACATAACTGTGGATGACCTTCTCACAAAAAAGGTGTTAATTCGCCAGTACCTGATAGAAACCGACATCCACCCTGCCATCAAGGGTGTGAGATTTGAGACGGTGTGGAAGAACAAAGTGGAGGCCCGGTTTGGAAAAACCCTCGTGTGGTTTGCCTCGCTTGACGATCTGGTGAAGATGAAGAAGGCTGCTCGCCGTCCAAGAGACATAGAAGACCTGAAATACCTGCTCAGACTCAAGAAACACGCCCAAAAAGGCTAAGGACAAAGCCTCTGCACACATCTAATCAACGACTGCACACTTGAGAACTATAAGAGGTTTTCGCGGTACCACGCTATGGCCTTCTGCAGGCCCTGTTCAAAGGAGACCCGCGGTTTGAATCCTATGAGCTTGCGGGCGAGCTTGATATCGGCAAGGGAGTGCATCACGTCGCCGGGGCGGCGGTCCGTATAGACGGGCTTCACATTTTTCCCGACAGAGGTGTTAATCATAGCGACAATTTCGTTTAGAGTCACGGCCTGGCCGCAGGCGATGTTTATCGCCTCGCCGGCGGTATGCTTGGCCCTGGCCGCCAGCAGATTGGCGTGGACAACGTTGTCAACATAAGTAAAATCCCGGCTCTGCTCGCCGTCGCCATAAATGGTCGGCGGCTTATCCTTCAATATGGCCATCACAAAAGCGGGTATAGCCGCCGCATATTGACTTGCCGGGTCCTGGTGCGGGCCGAAGACGTTGAAGTAGCGCAGCGAGATAGTCTCCAGCCCGAAGACCTTATAGAATACCGAGCAGTAGTGCTCCCCAACGAGCTTGCCGACCGCGTATGGCGAAAGCGGCATCGGCAGCATCGTCTCGGTCTTGGGCAGCGTCGGCGTATCTCCGTAGGCCGACGAGCTCGCGGCATACACAAAGCGTTTGATCCCCATATCACGCGCGGTCAGCAGAAGCGTGAACGTCGCATCCACGCAGTGCCTGTGCGTTGCGGCAGGATCGTCAACACTACGAGGCACCGACGGCAAGGCCCCCTGGTGCAGCACAACGTCGATACCCTTCATGGCTGCACGAGCAACCGCCGGATCGCCCATATCCGCCTCGACAAACTCAATCCTGTCGATAATGCCGGCCAGATTGCTCTTCTTGCCTGTCAGCAGGTTGTCAAGCACCCTGACAAAGCAACCCTGCGAGACCAGCTCTCTGCAGATGTTTGAGCCGATGAAACCGGCTCCTCCCGTGACCAAAAACTTGTCCATGAAATACACCTCATACAAACTGTGCGCAAAAGAAAGACCCCATTCTCCGGGGTCTCTCTAAAAATTGCAACCGGTTTTTTCCTACGCTGGCCGCAGCCCGGAGGCCCGTGACACGGCCTAAGCGGGTGTGCCGGCAAACTGCATCTTCTCCTGATACCGCCTGTACGACTTGGACTGCTCTTGGAAATAGCCGCCCTTGAGGGCCGGGGCGCCAAGCAACACACAACCGATCACATTGGCGTCCACGTCCTCCAGCTCTCTAATCGTCCGCTGAGCGGCGCCTCTATGCGTAGCCGCCGCATTGAGCACCACAATCGTCGCGTCAACACGCTTGGCAAGCACCTTCGCGTCGCTTATCAGCAGCACAGGCGGACTGTCAAGCACTATGTAGTCGTAGTTGTTGCGCTGCTGCTTTAGCATTTCCTCCATCCGCGCGCTTCCGAGCAGCTCCGCGGGATTCGGGGGAAGAAGCCCGGCATCGATTATGTCAAGGCCCTCGATGCCGCTCGACCGTATGGCCTGCTGCGCGCTGCATTGACCGACAAGCACGCTGCTCAACCCAAAGCCCACGCTTAGGCCCTCATCATCCAGCCCGCCTGCATCGCTCTTGGGAAACAGTTTTTCTGACGTTGGCTGGCGGAAATTGGCGTCTATCAGCAGGACCTTCTTGTTCTCAGCAACAAACGCTGTCGCCAGGTTGACCACAACGCAGGTCTTGCCGTCGCCCGGCGAGCCGCTCGTCACAAGCAGACTCTTCAACGACTCGCCCGACCCCGACAACTTCAGGTTCGTCCGGCATTGCCTGTACGACTCGCTGATAAGTGAGTAAGGCGCCTGGCTCACAACTCGGCAAAGATCAACCCCGCGAACATCACGGTCAACCGATGCATCCGGCACGACCCCCAGAAGCGGGATATGCAGGTATCTGCTAACGCTTCGCGGCGTTCGGACCTTGTCGTCGGCGAGCTCAAGCAAGAAAGCAAGCCCTGTACTGAGCAGAAAACCCAAAACTGTGCCGGCCGGGAACCAGAACCACCACTCACGAGACAAAACCATCCGCAACGGCTTCAGTGCGTCGCCAAACCCACGCACTTTAGGCGTTTCGGGGTCGTCGTGAACTATACGCATCTTCTCAATGGATTGTTTGATCTCACCGAGCATCTCTATTCGCTCGTCCCTTATCTTCACACGCTGCTCGTACTGAATGCGGGCAGTATCGAGGTCGCGTTGTTTGGCCATGGTCTCCTGTCGCAATTTCTCCAACTCTGCATATCTTTCCTTAAAGATGATCAACCTGTCCTTTCCATTTGCCAGATTAGCCTGCCGCGTCTGCTCTCCAATCTCCGCGGCCCTCATTTCCCTCTCCAAGGCTAGTTCATCCTTCAACTCCTGAAGCTGGCGAACCTCCCTATGGTTCTCGCCGAATTTTGACAGTACGCTTGCAAGTCGCGCATCGGTAAAGGCAAGCTGCTGTGCAAGTGAGACCATAACCGGGTCGGTCTCTATTATGTTCTCGATCTGTACATTTATCGGCCCCTTCGCCAATTGATCGAAAACCTGTATGTCCGCCTCAAGCTGCTTGATGATAAGCTCGAGATCGCTCTTTTGAAGCTCGAGCTGGTCCAGCTTAAGACTGATTGTGTGCTTAGTATAGTTCGGCAAAGACCGGTCAATGTCGGTGATGCCCCACGCTTTGCGAACGTCTTCCATTGCCGTTTCGGCCTGACGCAGCTCCTCCTGAATCCGGTTTTCACGCGTCTGGAGCACACTGAGCTCATCGCTGACCTCTTTCTGCTTGGTAGCGCTTCGTGTGCTGACAAACATAGTCACCATCTCGTTCACTATGTCAGCGGCCTCTTGCGGATCACCGCAAGTCATCGATACCTCGACATAATCCGCATCTCTATGAGCGAAGGCGCCGAGATACTTCTCGAGATACCTAACGCGTCTGGGAAGATCACCGACGCTGCTAAACCACCCGGTCTTCATAACCGTATCCCTCTTGAGCAGATCCTCGAGTGTCCTCTGTTGTTTTATAAGATTGGCAATCGACAGACGATGACCGTACTGGATGTCCTTTTGCACCAGCGGAGTGGTAATAACCATAGGGTCTTTCTGCACAGGCGGAAGAACTTCAATATAGGTTCTCGCCGTATATTTGGGCAGATACGTTCTTAACAGCCAGCAACCCACGCCGCCAACAATCAGGCCGAATATGGTCAGCCCTATAATGAGCACCATATAGCGGCGCAACACCCCGAATGCTTCCCTCGGTGTGATCGCGGCAGTCGCCGGGGGTCTCGCCACGACCGGCCTTGCTCGCATCGTTTGAACCGTTGCTTTTTCGTCCGCCATTTTATTCTCCAATCAGAATTAACTAATTAAAGCAGCAATGTCTTGCCATCCCAATTATGCCAAACCTCCCGTGCCCCACGTCACGGATGACACGTCACCGGGAAACACGTTCAATAGCTTTGTTTATCCGCTCCTTATCCTTGTCCGTCAGTCTGCTCACTCCTATCTCCAGTGCTCGGCTGTATTCGCTGAGCGCTGCGACCTTGTCTCCAAGGGCTTCCTTCACCATACCCAAATGCTCATATAGCTCGGGCGGCGCATCAACCTTGTTCTGCTCATACTGCTGGACCGCCGCCGCCAGTCGCTCAGCGGCCTCAGGATGTTTACCGTTCTTATGCAACACGTAACCATAAGTATCCAAAACTCCCGGATCATTCGGCATCAGACCATACACAGTTTCAGCATATTTGAGAGCATCAGGAAGCCTTTCGTTACTCAAAGCAAGCATGTACGCCAGATTGTTCAGAATACTGGTATTATTCGGCATTTTCGCCAGCAAACTTTCGTAATCTGCGATAGCCATTTCAAGATATTTGTTATCGGAGCTTCCCTGGTAAGCCAGAGTCAATACTTCGGCCTTTTTTGCCATGTAGTCGATTCGGCGCGGGCTGTCCGCCTCCGTCAACTGAATGCACTTATCAATATATGCTACGGCCTTGTTGTACTCACGATTGACCTTCGCCAGATTGAACATAGTAAAATTGGCGGGCAGTGAATCGGGATTTGTCTTCAGTTTCTCGGTGCAGTACTTCGAGACCTCATCAGGTCCCAGCAGCAGGAACATTCGCAGCAGGACCTCGGACGCAAGTGTCTCATTTGTTTCCGCCTCGTCAACCGCCTTTTGACAGTAGTCACTGGCAGTCTTCTTATGGCCAAGCAGCAGCTTCGCCTGGGCCATCCGCAGGTAAGCTAAAGGAGCGTAATCTGTCTCGATATAGTCCTTCGCCAGCTCAAACACTTCATCCAGCTTCTTGGGGTTCCATCCGCTCGTATTAGGCACACCAGCCTGCATGATAAGCGCTCTTAAATACCCATCGAATGCCGAGGCATACGAAGCGTCAAAACGCAAGTCCTTCGCATCCTTGCCGCTGTACTCTTGACGCTTTATCTGGAATGATTTGCCGAACAATTGCACTGCGCCGTCGTATTCTCCGTTCTCCAGAGCAAACGATGCCGCCCGATTAAGCCAGAAGGCATTGTTTCGAGACTCGCTAAGCACGTCGTTATAAAACTCCTTGAGCGCATCTCTTCTGTCCAGACGCATATAAGTGTCTTCAAGAAGCAGCCTCGCATCCAGCGGCACGCCGGGCATGTCTATCGCGTTTTTGAGCTCGGTCACGGCATCTTCATATTGTGCGACGCGCAAATAGGCCTTTGCAAGAACAACCCTCGTGATTGCCTCGTCTGACAACGACTTGCTTTGCTTGAGGTCGTTGATGGCCGTCGTCATATCTCCCTGATAGAAGCGGATTTCTCCTCTTAGACGCCAGCCCGCAGCGCTGTCGGAATTACCTTCAAGGTAGCGATTTGTCAGCTCCAGCGCTTCTTCGAGCTGGCCCTGCCTCATCAGAAGCCAGGCGCGAAGCAACATGGTTCTCGGCTCATCAGGATACTTCTCGGTGAAGCTCTGCAATTTCAGGCCGGCTTCCTTGATAAGCCCCACTCGCAGAAAAGACTGAATTTGAATCAGATAGCTTTCGACGGCAGGATCGGCAACTATCAGCTCTTCAGAATACTCTGCTGTTGCGTTCGGGTCGGTCATCTTCTCAGCAACAAGCAGCAGGCCCTTTAGCACGCCGACGTTATTCGGCTCCTTTTCATACAACTTCAACAAAACATCCTTCGCTTCCTCATACTGCCCACGCTGATAGTAATGATTCCAAAGCAGGCCGTTCTCCTTCGAGCCGGCGAGAATCTCCTCAACTTCCTTGTCGCGACCCATCGCTCGCAAGTACTCCGTATAGAGGTAAAGCATACCCCTGTCTTCCGGCTTCATCTTCTTCGCTTCAGCAAGAGCTGTCCCTGCAACGGCAAACAAGACCTCTCTTCGACGCGGATCGCTTTCTTCGCGAGCCACCCGCGTTGCCAGTTCGCCGAGCCGCATGCTGTTCTCGAAAGTAGGCGAGCCCTTTTGAATGGCCTGGAGAATAGCCAGGGCTCTTACGGGCTCCTTCGTCGCTATGAAGTCGGCATAAAAGCTGCGTAACTGCACATCGTATGGATTCAACGCCATCGCCTTTTGCAGGGCGTTCCTTGCCTCATTCACCTCTTCTGGGGTGACATTATCGCCCACCTTTTTGTTCCGAATGTATAGCAGTTGAGCAAAGCCTTTTGCAATCAGGCCGTCCAGCGGATTCATAGACGTGGCCCGCCTGACATCTTCGAGAGCCGCGTGGTCGTTTCCAAGAGCCGCATTGACATTGCTTCTCAGGGAGTATGCACGCGAGAACACTGGACGCTGCTTGATGCATTCATCAATTTGCGTCTGCGCTTCCTTGAACTCTCGGCGCGAGAACGCCAGACGCGCTGCGAACACCTTGCCTTCACAGCCATCCAGGTCCTCGCGCTGAGCTATTGTCTCAACTTGCCGTGCAAGCTCCGAGTTCTGCGTTTCAATGGCGATGTCAAAAAGATGACCCACTACAAGAAACCGCGGACTATTTTCTTCGGCCTCGCTGAAGAACCAAGTCTGGGGAATCTTCTTGTGCGATGCCTCCATGTCAAGCACTTTCTTCAATACGTCGGCAGCCTTGTCAAACGCGTGCTGTCTCCGATAGAAGATGCCAAGCTGCAAGCCTCGCTGAACCGGGTCCTTAATACTCGACAGTACTTCCTCTTCGATCTGGTTGCGCCTCTCTTCTGTAACTTTTGCAGGATTCGGCTCCGCGAGAGCCTGCTTGTAAACCAGAGCACTTGTATCCTCCGGGAAGTACCCGAGGAATTGGTTCACCACGTCTCTGGCCTTGGCTATATTGTCCTGTTTGATGTAGTGTCGGCAAATACCGACAATCGTATCGGACCCGACCGAATTCGGCTCCATGGGCAAAAGCAAATTGACCAACTGCACTTCAAGCTGCCTATAGTCATTCAGCTCTTTCTTCATCGCCTCAACGCTGCCGGGCGACTCGTTCGGACCTGCGATTACTGCCCCCCCGAAAGCTACATCCAGCAGCTCTCTATTCTCTTGCATGGCAAGACCCAGTTCAGTTTGCTTGATCCTTGCTTGAACAAGCGACAGACTAAGCTTGACCGAATTCGGATCATCCTGCGGCCTGTTTGCCAGGGCCTTTGCCGCCTTGTCGACCTCTCCTGCGCCGATATAGGTCTCAATGCGAAGCAACTGGCTGCGATCATTCGGAGCCAACCTCTTCTCAAAGGCATCTATGTGCTCTATCGCAGCCGGCCAGAACCGGAACTTCATAATAACCTCGACGTAATCAAGGCGCGCTTCAGGCACCATATCAGCAATTCCTGAGTAAAGTGCGCTTGTAAGAAATTCGGCAACCGCGCCGACTTCTGAAGTCTGCTTGAATACCCGTGCGAGCAAATAACACAGATACGCAAACTGCTGATCCTCGGGCCACTGCGCCTGGTTCGCCGGCTTGAGCGACTTCATCTGCTCATAGGCAGTATACAGCTTCTTAACCGCCGATTTGCGGTCTCCCTTGGCAAGCTCCAGCAGCCCCCGCCACTTGACAACCTGCGGCTCTTGGCCACTTCCAAATATCTGTTCAATCTCGCGCACCGCGCTGTCGGCACTTGCCAGCCACTCCTGTGTTTGCGGCTCGGTTCGAGCCTCGCTTGGCTCCAGCACTTGCTCTACATAGATGTGCGCAAGAAACGAATACAGCCTTAGCCGATTCATCTTGTTCGCAAAGCTCCATGGCCCGGACATATCCCGGGCGTCACGCAAAGTCAGGGCGTTCTTCGCCAATTCTATCGCTCGATACAAGTCGGGCGTTTGCCTGTGAATCGAAGACTTTCGATAGTGCAGGTTCATCGCGTTTATGGCATAGGCTACATTTTCTTTGTCCATTTCGACCGCTTTTTCCGCCGCCCCGACCGCTTTGTCAAGATAGGCCCGCCCGACTTCCGCCAGGGTGTATGATGACAGGATCGAATAGAACTCGGAAATCATAACGTAAACTTGCGGACTTGCGGGGAACTTTTTAGCCAGCGACAAGTACTCGTTCTCGAGCGCTATAATTTCTTCTCTTGCCTGCTCATCCCTCTGCGCAAAGGCAAGTTTTAATATAAGCAGATTGATATGCGCCATCGGATTATCAGGCGCAACACGAACCGCCTCCTCCAGAAGTGCTTTCGCCTCCAGGGCAGCCTTGTCTCTTTCCTCGAAGCTGCCTCTGGACGACAAGACCCTTCCTTTCTCCACGGCTGCGTTGGCCAAATGGCGGTATACCTCGATATTCTCCGGCTCGAGCTTCTTGGCCTCTTCCAAATCGGCCACGGCTTCAGCCAGTGATTCATCAATGTTCGTTACGGCGCCAAGCACCGTCATCTCAAGCATGGCGCGGCCCTTGACCAGATGCAGATAGGCGCCCAGGCTCTGCGTGAGAGGTTTTTCTCCCTCCCGTATAAGAACGTCCCATTGTGATACGTTCTCATTCAGCAGCCCGGCTTCCTCGGCGACTTTCAGGAATTCCACTGCATCCTTGTGGACTTGTTGCCACAGCCGCTGACTGCCGGTTTCTGCGACAATATGCAAGTACTTCAATCGTCCCAAGCGGGCCTTGGCATTCTGCGGATCTACTGTGATAATGCCTCCCCAGTATCTCACCACGGAGTCCAACTCGCCCGATTCTATGGACAGATCGACAAGCTTCTGAAGGATTTCTTCTCTGCGTTTATCCGTCCTTGCCTTGCCAAGCGCAGACAGATAACTCTGCTCTGCAGCCTTGTAGTCCTTCGCAGCAAACGCCGCATCACCCTTATCAATAAACTTCTGCGGGTCTCGACTCAGTGTAAGAACCACTACGACTGCAGCCCCCAGAAAGACAACAAGAACAAGGGAGCCAATGAACGCTATTTTTTTGTTCAACCTCCTCTTTGCCATAGATTTACCCCTTTCCTGTCAGGACTTCCCTGCCGCTGAGGCCGCATTTAACAGAACCTTTGCCGGCGCGCCTTGCAGCTCTCAGCAACTTCACTGCTTTATAGTCCAACTCAAAATGTGCCGCCGATTGTTACATGTTCAAGTCCGCCCTACGACCGTTCTTCGCCGGCCGTCTGCTCTTCAGTAGGCCAGTACTTCGTCTCCAGAATCGGCAAAATCACGGCCAACAGCTTTCCACCAGCCCTTTCTGCTTCTTCTTTCTCAAGATAGCTCTTCGCACCGGAAGACGCGTAGAAATTCCACTCAACCTTGGAGAAGTAAGAGTGCCTGCTGAACATATTCCTATTCAAAGCAAACCGCGCGCTTTCCCGACTATCCGCGTAGATGCCGTTAACGCTGAAAAGGTAAAACGCCGAGAATTTCTCGCCGCCGCTCCAGAAATTCGAACTTGTCTTTTGAAATACCAGAACTCTGCCCGGCACCTCCTGCTCGCCGCCGGGGCCTTCAATTGTCAACTTCATCTCGTCGGACGCCAGCAATTGATGGCCCGCCCCAACGTAACATTCTTCCGGAACGTGCGGAACCCTGTCCGCCAGCGCATAATAAGTGATAAACAACACAATATTCCGAGTCGGGCTGTCAATTGGAGCCTCCGTATCCTCCAACATCCATTGAATATAGTCTTCCGTCCCCAGATTCTTCAGCGTATCTTCATCCTCGATCTCATGCTTCGAGACGATTACATAAGGACGTAAATCCTCCTGCTCCAGAAGCGCCAACGGCTTCTTCAGCGGCCATGGTTCTCGTTCTACGTCGAAATTCGACATTACAGCTCCGCTCAGACCCAGAACCACAACACATATTACAAACGCGGGCTGAAGATAAGCTCTCAAATCGCACCTCGCATCACGTGCTATTCCTGCGAACGACAACATCAGCAGCAACATCTCCGGATTCATCTACGAACAATCCGGCCATAAACCACGCAAGGAAACCATACAGGCCAAAGGCCAGCGGCAACATCAGAAGGCCCAGGGTGTCGTGATAGATTCCCTGAGTGTACCTCGGATGTATCAATACGTATATGAAACCCGTTACCGTCACCCGCACAACATTGCACAGCACCGCTATCGGGATTGTGCTGGCCAACAGGACAAGCCGCTGCCAGATTGGCCTTTCGTGCAAATACGCCATCGCCACACCCAGGGCCAGGAAAGCCATCAGCAGTCTCATG
>Ga0315288_10004628_pt1 | contig 17535 bp, 20 predicted proteins | sample YL17G11_20_MG_FD_203454 | JGI IMG/M metagenome (GOLD analysis project Ga0315288, IMG submission 203454) | Sediment microbial communities from Yellowstone Lake, YNP, Wyoming, USA - YL17G11_20 | ecosystem: Environmental > Aquatic > Freshwater > Lake > Sediment | place: USA: Wyoming | collected... | reverse complement strand
TTCGTAATCAACATCTGGGGGAATTACAATCGCCACCCAAGTTGCATCTTCCCGAAGAAATCGGGTTGTTCCAGCCACGGCACCTGGATCGGGAACAACCCCACGTTGATGTAAGGGTCCGCTCGGACCCATTGTCTCAACCGAAATAATGGCCGGTCCCCCAATCACCTGCCGAACTGAACTGACCGCCACCGGAGTCGCCGCCGTCAAATCGCCGGTATCGGTGGGTGAAACCGGAATCGGTCCTGTTGGTGTTCCTGGGGAACCTGGCGTTCCTGGTGTATTTGTGACAACAGAACTTCCGCCGCCGCTAATGACAAGCACTCCACCACCGGCACTCCGAACAAAACCTTTCTCGTTGATCGTGATGTTTGTTGCTGGAGTAGGAGTAGGAGGAATCGACCGATACTGAGGAACAACGTTGTCTCGATTACCTTGGCGAACAGGATCAGAAAAGGCTTGCAGCGACGGCATAGGAAAACTAGACATCGTATCTTTTACGTCTTTGTTCGGAGGCGCAGACATCATCCCATGCCCAGCCGGAGTGGCCGGTCTAAGGGTTCCTTTATCCAGCATCTCTGTCGCTTGAGTAACAGCCGAATCAATCGTAGGCATTTAACGTTCCTCTGTATGGGCACCGATTACCGACCACGTTAGCAATTCATTCGCCGCAGCTTCCGCAGGCCAGTCAAATCGAGCTTGGAAATGTCGGCAGATAGCAGGTTGCCGCGTCTGAGAAATATAAAATCGATCATTATAGATTGTTTGAGCCGCCACCAACTCTGGAGGATCTGGTACGAAAGACCCGAGTGAAACAAACGGCACCGCAATCGACGGCGCGATTTCGTCGAGGATCACACTGACAGTTGGATGTGATCCAGCCGCAATTGCCTCAGTTGTAATAAAAAGAACCAAGGCTAGTTCGCTAGGATGGGTCAGCACCACCGATCCGATAACTGCGAACGCCGTAAACGTAGCCCCATTGTCGCCTGGACCCTGCGCTGCGTCTGTAGTTTTCGTTAAGTCCCGCTGAAGAATGGCCCCTTCTGAAACTCCAGAAGGGCGTCCTCCCCCTCTCGCAGCTACCGTTACTGTGACCGATGCTTGAGCCGTTCCGAAAGCGTTCGTTGCTGTGATCGTATAGGTCGTTGTAACTGTCGGAGAAACGACAAGAGACCCGCTCGGTACAACGACGGAGCCGATGCTCTGATTGATAGTAAGGGTGTCCGCAAAATTACTGGTCCACGATAGGGTAGAGGTGTACCCAGACTGAATCGATGCGGGAGTCGCCGTAAGGGTAACTGTCGGAAGATTGAAGACCGGAGGAACAGCCTGTCCGCCAACCTGTCCGCCAAGATTGTTAGCCCCGTAAAACTGAAGCGGGTTGTACATCAAACCCTTAGCTTCGTACTCCCCCAGGCCGCGATTCCAAACGTTTGCCGCGTACCAGTACGACTTGATCCCATTTCCCGAGGTACCAGGACTGCTAATGTAAAAGCCGTTAAAGTTGTATTCACTGAACTGTTGGATTTTGTCGGTACTGGGGACCGAGTAATTATCGATCAGATGCTCCCCAGCACTATCCCAAAAATTCAGCAGCATCCCGCCAGCAACAACCGGATCAGCAATCAACGAAATAACCATCTGGTTGGGGATGTCGCCGATGGTCGGCCAGCAACTCGCTGACGTATTGAAGGTGGAAAATGTTGGTCCGTTTCCAATATGGACCGTAATGAAGTAGCCTTGGATCTGGTGGTTTAAATCGACCGACAAGATGTGTTGGTTGCCGTTTCGGTCACCAACAGAAAACATCGTTCCCGTTACGAGTCCGAGCGCCGGATCGAAAGGCGCACACCACATGTGAATTGTGCAACCAGCCGAAAAATCGATCTGCGGTAAATTTGGATAGCCGTTTGCTGCCGAGGATTCGCTCGTTAAATAGGGGTTTCCAATAAACCCTGTCGTGTATGAAGTGTTATCGAGTGCCGCTACCTTATCGTTGGTTGTCCAACTTGGGAGCGGGGGCGTCATGTTTTTCCCGATCCAAGTCGCAGCAAAAAATTCGTGGCCGGAGGCGTACTCATGCAGAGTGTCGCCGGTTCCCTCGTTCATAGGCCAGCTTGCGACCAATCCTCGGGTCAACCAATGCCCCCAATTGATGGGACATCCAGGTTGCGGCTTGGAAAACGGGGGCCGAGCTAATTTAAGTAGAACTGGGGTTGTAGGCATTAATTCACCGCGTCAACTGTAGTCAGAGCTACGCGAATCACATGATCCGCTGGGGCAACACTCTTCGTCGCACTGTTATCCACTGTTACCCGAATCCGTTTAATAGACCATAGGTCGAAGCAAAAACAGTACCGTGCGGCCTGCCAAATCGTTGTATTGACCTGGAGATGGGCGTTTGTAACCGGATCTAAAACGGTAGTCGTATTTCCACCACCTGTCACTGAAATGGGTTGCACCCACTCACTATTAGAAATCAGCACAGTGTCATACAAAAAAAGGTATCGAGTACATTGCTGCCCAGCCGCAGCCCAAAGATTAGTCCCCACGTTGAACGAAACATCTGCCGCATTGATGTCTGGTGCAGTTGTGCTCGAACCTCCGCTCAACTGCATTCCCATCCGTTGGAGCCCTTTAACCCAGGTAGCGTTTCCAGAAGCTTGCTGAGACACCTCAAGTTGTATGCTGGGCGGAGTAGCGTTGGTACTCCCAACAATCGCAACATCGTAGAACAATCTCCCGACCAAAGAGCCAGGTACGCCGATGACAGAACTTTTCACCGACGTACCCGCAGTCACGAGTTGGATGGGTAGAGGCTCCGTTTGGATTACTTTATCTAGCGTGATCGGCATAAAATTATGTGATAGAGTCGGCAGTGATAAGAGCACAACGAACCACAACATCGCGGTTCAACGCAGCAGAACGGTTGTTGTTGATGGTAACGCGAACACGACGAACCGATGAAAAATCGACATCGTACTTGTAGCGTTCGGCAACGTTCCACCCGACTGCTGCGGATTGATCGTTGGTAAAGCCGTCTTCTACAGTCACAACAAATGGCCCACCACCACTGATACCGATCTTTCGCGGCCACTCGCTGTTTGTCAAAGTTCCGTTTTTCAAAAAGAAGTAGACGTTGGTTGCACCCAAAGTCGGCGTAAGCGTGATCGTAGTCGCAGCCACACCACCGCCTGCACTTACCGTCAAGGATGCGGCTTGGGCCGCAGAGGACAACCAAGTAAACATGTTCACCCAAGTATCGTTTCCCGTATTTTTTTGTGAAGTCTGGATGCAGAACTCAGTGGCCGCAGGAGTTGCCTGAGCATTGATTGCCGCGAAGTCCACCAAGAACGTCCCTGAAAACAGGGTGCTACAGTCGAATATGGCGGACTTAACATTCGATCCCGCCGTGACGGTCTGGATTCCGAGAAGTTCGGTTTGAACTGTTTTTGTTAAATTACTCATGATATCTCCTATGATCCAATTAAGAGTCTGAACACGCCAGGACTCACTTCAATCGATTGCACCGCTGAAGTCCCCCCGACGATAGTTGCAAAGGGAGCCCACATTAATCCGCTCTCCGGAGCCGCTGTCGGCGACAATCTATGCCATCCAGTCGAACCGTCCGCCAGATATAAAGCTTTGTCCTGTGATCCGGAAACGTGCCAACTAACATAGGCCAGGGCCGGATTGAAGTTCTGATTAATCAAATTCCCAATTGGGAAACCAACTTCAGTCACACCGGAATTGGGGTCGAGCGTGATAAGTTGCCCGTCCGCCGTGAACATGCAAATGATCGATCCCATGACCGACATCGCGTTGTAGTTTAAAAGACCGACGCCCTTCAAGAACGGCGCGGGACTAAACGCAAGAGTCGTTGTACCCGAAATGATGTAGATGTCTGAGACCGTCAAAACCAAGATCCCTGCCGTCCCAACCGGCCACAGTCTTGTAACCTTGCTAGAAAATGTGAAGTAGTTGCTCGGAGGAAATTGGGTGTAGTTTGAACCCACCGAGAATCCAGGAGGGTTGCTGAACACCACGATATTTCCAACGGAGCCCCAAATTCGATTCAAGTGAAATGCAAAGTTCGTCATTCCATTTGGCGGAGGTGTATTTTCTAAATTCACCGCTGCCGTAATGAGCAAGTTCATCGTTGCGCCAGGAGCCGGAGGATCGGGACTAACATCGAGATAGGTCCACTGACCGCCGTGAATCGTTAAGGCGCTGATATCCGCAATCCAAAAGAAAGTTGATCCACCCTGTAGCGTGCGGTAGATGCTGATAGTGTCGTATTGAGGATCGGAAGATCCAACCCCAGAAACAGAGACCGATCCACCAACCTGCGGGATAACCGGATTACTGATAGGCGACATGTTACTCACTTCGTTTGTGAAGGAGTTTTTAAAGGCGTATCCATAGTACCATTTTCCTGGTACCGTATCCGGAGTTGTGCTCGTGCCGCCTGCACTAGGGCCATCGTTTACCCAAACAACAGTCCCATCAATTGTTGTTACGCCTTGCGCTGTCGCCCAAGTGGGCACCGTAGCACCTGATGTACCGGCAACCGAGACCTTCTGAACGTTTCCGTTGGAGTCTACAATCGAACCGACTCCCGACTTCGACAAGTCAACCGTGGCACCAGGCCAATTAACAAGAGTTCCGGTATTCTTCCACGTAACCGTTCCGTCAACCACTACCTGACCAGGAGAATTCGACCACACAACAGACGAGGACGGCGCATCTAAAGAGGTGCCGCCAACAGTGCAGGTAAAGAAGCTCCGGAAGGGTCCGGTTGTTGCGTAAATCGGGAACCCAGTGGTTGACCCACCAGGGCTGTACTGTCCGCCGATTCTCGTATCACCTGAGTAGCCACCGGCTCCAGTGTACCCCGAGGAACCGCTGTAGCCCACGATAGTTTGCAGGTAGTAGGTAACCGCAACGCGATCCCCGACTTGGTAGACGTTGTTTTGAATTCTCCCAGCAAGACCCTTGTTTGTCCAAGTAACGGTACCATCGGCGGTCGTACCACCGACTGTGGTGTTCCAGACGGGCTGAGACCCCCCCGTTATTCCTGATTGGGTCACTTGTTGAACATAAGGACCAACGCTGTTATCGACGATAGAAATAGCACCGGCTCCGGCCTGTCCAAAATAGGTAGCTGCTGCCCAGGTAGCGAGAGTCGGAGGAGCAGGCAAGGATTGGATAGAGATGGTCGGCGGAAGAACGGGACCGTCGAGCCCCATCTTCTGAAGATTTGAACCGTGGTTGACCCATTCAATATTCTGCTCAAAAACTGAAGCACCATCCAGATTGTTAAAATCCGGAGACGAAGTGCTTGTCGTTGCGGACCCCGAGGACCCAGGCACCGTAGACATTTTACCGCCAACATCAGTCATGGTGGAGTAAAACAGATAGGCAAACCCGTCAGTCGGAGTTCCCGCATCGAGAGCGTGCGTGAAGGAGATCGTAAAATTAGAACTGGTCGCAGAAATAACCTTCGCGTAGTAGGGTGTCGCACCAGAACCAAGCCCCGAATAGTTACTCGTGATCGTTACAAACTGTCCCGCTTGATACTGATTCGCAGCCGTAATGGTGGCAACGTTCGCGCCATTAACCGAAACACTTGTGATCGATGCAGTTCCCTGCGGATACGGGCCGGTGTACTGATTCGCCGTCCTAGTTGTAACCAGGATCGAACCACCATTCAAAAATGCCGCGATGGTGAACCCCGAGAAGAGGACGCTCTGTCCAACCGTAAATGGGTTTGGCTGCGTCACCGTCATGGTGCCGCCTTCAATTGTCAAATAGCCGTACTGTTCCTGGCCTGTTCCAGTTTCCGCAGCCGAACCAACGTTGGCGGTAGAAACATGGACATGGAACGATGTGCCGTTTGTGAAAGTACAAGGGAACGACTTTCCGTTTAACGATGGAACCGTTGTCAAACCTGACAACTTGATTACATCACCAACATGGAAATTGTTGACACTGGTAAAGTCGGCGATACCGTTGGTGATCGTCACATTGGTAATGGTCGCCGCAGACTGTAGGGTGTTTGTGGTTGTAACCGTCCCACCACCCGCCGTTGTCGGAAGATCTGTATGCGTGTAGGCTATAGTACACGCGGTAGTCGAACACGAGAGCGTGTAGCCGGTCGTCCCATTTAAAAACGCCAAAGCTCCGGCGAACGCAGAGAAGGTAACTTTCGTATAGGGTAGAAGAGTGGCCCCGAAGCCTGCCGATGTAAGAGTTAAAACATTGCTGGCAATCGTTACGTTGGTAATCGAGCCTAACACAGTTCCAGAACTGCCGACACAAGCGAAGCCGGTATCTTGAGTGTCTGTCCAGCTACTCCCCGCAGCCAACGTAATGGTGAGTTCTCTGTCTCCGTAGAACGCCGTGATGTTGTGCAACGAGTTCGAGATCGTCGCGTAGTCTGGGTGGAGATATGTCATCGTAAACGTGACGATAGTCCCGTTGATCGAGGAGGAGAGAACAATCCCACCGCCACCAGTCGTAGAATCGACAACCCCTGTGAAAGTTACTCGGGAGCCGACCGGAAATTCAAATCCGGTGGGTGTAGTACCGAGATCCACCGAAACAGTCAAAACGTTATCTGTAACGCTTTGACTTCCGGATTGAATAAAGATCTGACTATACGGGGTAATTGGAAGATCCGATACTAAGGTCCCAACTTTATTGTTGCCATTCAGAACCGTTTTAACCGACAGGTCGCTGAACGACATGATGGACCCTGGAACCCCGATTCCATTTCCACCGCGACCGTTGCTGTAGTAGCGAGCTTTAACTTGAGTCCCCGTTGAAGAAGTCGAGGCAAGGGTGAAGAAAGAAGTTTCCCTAAAGATCGCCAGGTCTGCAAAAACTTGGATGTTTCCGTTCGAATCGATGAAGTAATCACTAATATTGTATGAAGTGGAAGGTACCCATCCATTCAACGATTGTATCCACTTCTTATCGACATCTCCATCCCCGAAATAAAGGATGTTTCCAATGCTCAGAAAGCGAGCAGCGTTTCCAGGATGCGTTTTGGTGTAAATCTCTTTGAAGGTCCCAGGAGCGCCGGTCGGTGGAGAAACCATCCCCGTTCCGTCATAGATCTTAGAAACAGTATCAACAATGACCTTGATCGCTTCACTGGTCGTGCTGAACAAACGGAACGAGTAGAAACTCAGGACCGGAGGAAAATTGTTATTGTTGTACACACTGGTCCCAGGACGCCGGATCAACGTCAGCCGGTTGCTGATTTCAACGTTCGATCCGTCTACTAGGCAGTCGTTATTGGCACCGTAATACTTTTCTGCCTGCCAACCAATAGCGCCGGAGCGGAGCGGATTGCGCTGTGTCCAGAGCCCCTGAAAAAATCGGGACGTATAGATGGGAACGAACTTGAGCGGCTTCCCTGGAGAACCCGCCATTTGGAGTTGATTCGGCATTCGCTATACCTGAAATGTGTGAACAACCTGGAGATCGTGATCGCCCGAGCCCCATATCATGTTTCTGATATCTCGGGGAAGAATGATGCAACCTTGACTCGCGGTCCCTGGCGCACCAATCTTGTCGCCATGAATTAGGAATCCGGATCGGCCAAACATCTCATTATCCGGATACGGAGTCAAAGGTAAAGTAAAGGGACTGTGAATAGTGTCTCGTGGGGACTCAATTGTAAATAGTCCAACAGGAATCGGACCTATGTTGTGAACGGACTCCGCCGCTGGATTGTCTTTACCCCAATCAGCACCAGAGTAACCATAGGCGACCAACATCGTTGTGCCAATCTCTTCCTCGTGATGGTAGAGCTTGCCGTCTGATTGACTGTAGATCCACATTACGACTGTCCTTTGACAATGGTTTCAAGAACTTTGGTTAGCTTGTCCTCAAACCCTTCATGATGCGCGAGGTGATTGGAAAGAGTCGTCTCAATCCTCGTAAGCCTCCGTTCGTTTCGGAGTGCCGCACCAATAATCGCCAGAAGTAGAGTTCCGAATCCTGCAAGAGGTCCGTACTGCAACATGTGAGTTTCCTTTCTCTGCTATAAAAATTAATAACCGCCGCCGTACCAGTCATAGGGCCACGCCGGTCCCACTGGCATTCCGTAACGGAACGGATTCCCACTTGTTAAACCTTGAGTTGGATAAAAACTTGCTTCCTCACGTTCTCGATCCGCAGAACGTAAGGCAATCATGATAGCTTCTTCCCACTGAGAGTAGGCTTCCATCGCGTTTCGGGTCCCCGCGTGCTGGTAAGCACGGGAGAGACATCCTTGACGAAACAGGTAGCCATATTCATCGGGAACTGGATCGATGAAATCTTGCAGGGAAGTAAAAATCGGAGGTTTCTTTTGATAGATTGGCGCAATCAACCACGTCAGTCCTGAAATCGCAGGCATCGGAACAATTCGAATCGCAATACCGGCAGGATCGGCCACGGTCCACGTAACAGTCCCATCGATAACCGTAGTTCCAGCAGGGGAGTTTGGGGGAAGAACCGGCTGAACCGCGCCACTCGTACCGTATGGCGGACTTCCTGGAAGGACGAGACCGGCCTGTCCGATACCAGGTGAGGTAAACGACAAGTTCAAAACTGAGCTATTTATATACAGGAAGTTCCCATTTGCATCAATAAACTGCTGAATTGGAGATGCCGGATTGGGTGTGCTCCCGTAGCCGCAGCCATAGGCAGTAAGTGGTCGCCAGGTTCCGTACAGCGCCAACGAATTTGGAATCCAAGACATGTTGAAGGGGTTAGCCTGATAAGATGTCTGGGCCAAATCTCGAACGGCTTCCATCCCAAAGATCGGTTTAGGAACCTGTGAGTTATTAATATCAATTCGCCAACCCTGTTCCAGCCAACTTAAATTCGTGATACTCGTGACATAATCTTGCTGGAGGGGTACAGTTAGACGAGGTTGAGCACTTCCTCGATTAAATTTCCAATCCATTCCCTGAGCCAAAAACTTCTGCATGATCTCGTTGGCAAGGGTCAGGAAAGGCTCCTCTGTAAAACCACCGGCATCCGAAACGGGTTTTAAGTCCGCATAGGTTTTAAGATAGTTGACGACGCTTTGTAGAGTAATTGTGGATGCCATTATTGTAGACCTCTCGAACCGACGCGCTGTTGAACTCTCATTGCCGCATCCTGTGAATTAGATTGGGAAAGCAGGCGATTGTTGATAAAAATATCCTGTTGACTTTCAGACAAACCGCCGTGGAAGCTGAGAAGCTGCCGCAAGAATAGGTTCATCGTGAACGGCCAACGTTCATCGCCAAGGTACTCGTAGGCTTTCGCCAAGACGCCTTGACTGTATATGCTGAACATGTAATCGGGGATGGGGTCCCAGGTTCCGGAGGTGGCGGAAAACGTGGGTGATTGAACCTGCCAAGTCAACTTGAGTGTGTAGCTTTGTTCTGGAACTGGAAGCAGACGGAAGGTGATAAGTCCCGCGCCGTTGTCAAGCTGGGCAGAGATGTGGGCCGGAAGATTCCGTTTCGTATCTTCCGCTAGAAGCAGGGCAATTTCTAATTCTTTGCTCGTTCCGGAACCGGAAACGCTCATAGTCGCCGCAGCGCCGACTTCGTTTACAGAACCGACGTTGGCGTGAGAATAAGCGAACGCCATCACAGTCGCCGAACTTGCGATGACTGTTCCGGTCGTCCCATTTAAGAAGGTCAAACTGGCATTGGTGAATCCAGCAAAGGTGACGACTTTCCCGAAAGTGAAGGTTCCACCAAAACCGGCGCTCGATACTGTAAGAACGTTGGAGGTGATCGAGGTTGCTGTCGGATTGGGGCACGTCAGGGTAGACGCAACACCAGCAGTCAGAGTAGCTTTTTCAAGCCATCCGAAAGTTGACAAGGACTGCGCGTAGTCCTGGGTTCCGGCGATAACATTGATCGTAGTCGTGGACCGATTCCACCGCCAGCTAAACGGAGGAGCTAGAATTGTCTGACGAACCCAGTCACCAATAGACAAAGCGGGGTCTCCGGTTCTTCCTCCAGTAGGCCCCGTTGCGAATGTTAGAGGTGCCAATCTAATATATTGAGACGCATATTGAAAGGTCTCAGCTAATGTGTGTGACATCTAGTCCCTCATTACCTACAAATCTTAAGCTCTGTCTTTCAACCGCCCTGCCGCCATAGCGGCCTTGGGGTCAACGAAGTTTCGAATCCCCGCCGAAGACATTCGGTTTCCAGACTTCATTCGGAAGATTTTTTGAACTTCGATATCCGGATCGTCTGAGAAGATCTGCTTCTGACAGTTGGTGCAGATTCCCACTACTACTCCACTATCGAGACGGTGAATAACAAGTGAAGAAAGCTGTCCCGAAAAATCGCTCAGTTCGCTAGAACCTTGAAGATGGGGACAGGTCGCTTGGCTGGCGACAACCTGGGCGTGCATACGCTCGTTGACCTGGCGCATGGATTCGCGCATCGCCTTCTCGTTCTCTGCATTTCGAGGATCGACGTAGGGTTTCTTAGATTCGATAATCGCAGCCGCCAACTTCTCCATGCTTTCAGCGAAGATCGAGGATGATTTTTCGTTTGCTGACTGCACTGCCGCCCCAACAGCAGATGATACGATACTTCGAAGTTCTTCTTTAGTTAATGAAATCGTGTTCCCGTCTTTTGGTTCTCCAGACATTTTATTCTCCTTGAGCCTTACGCAATCCGCGTACTCGGCTGATTGAATTGTTACTTCCTATTTCTAAAATTGTAAAGATGCCGGTACCAAACGGTGCTGGCAATTCCTTGCGCCCTGCCGAATTCTCGATCACACGTTTCCTCGGACAATAGGCCGAGTTTGATTAATCGTAGAAGAACTGTGCGCCAACCTCTTTTACTTTCTCGGACAGGGACATCCCTGGCATCAAATTCATACTGTGAAAATTCAGGCATCGTACCTGTGGGAATGTAAAACAGGTAGCGAAACGACCGGCCATCAAGATCCGGTTGAGGACACGGGTAGGTTTGAAAAACGGCGAGGTCACCAATGATCCGACCTTCGGTGATATACAGGTTCCTTACATGCTTTCGGATCTTATAAATTAAATCCGAGTGGGTCATCGGAGTGCCAATCCGAGCCACCGAGTTCTCGTAATCTTCTTGGTTATCCCAACGCTGCTTCTTCGTAGCATGGGAATTGTAATTCATTTCTTTCAGTCGAGCCGTGTGTTCCGCAGTAGATAGGCGCGGAGAGTCTTCACACTGTTGGCATCGATCTCGTCTACCATCCCGATAGGACGAGTCCTTTCGGAAAAACGAGTAAGCCAAAATCTTGGTACAGGTCAGGCATTCCTTCCCGAGTAGGTCAGGACTTTCAACTACCTGGCGGTCAAGAACTGTTGACGGGTCGTTTAAATCGTGCATTTACATTCTCCCTTTCGCGGAAAATAGTGGGCCAGGAAGACCCCAGCCCACATTACTATTGGCTGTGGGGGCAGGATTCGAACCTGCGATAGTCTGATTAACAGTCAGATGCCGTGCCTCTTAGCTACCCCACATCGAATCGCTTAGATCAATTCCAAAGCAAATTCGTCGTAATGAAGCGTACAGGTATTCACCTGAGCAGCGGTAGCGAACACCACAAAGTTTAAAGCTGACGCCGTGAGGCAAGGCATCGTGACGTTGGTTTGAATAACGTCGCTGACTACTTGACGAGCAGGTGTCGGCAGTTTAGCGATTGTGGCGCTGTGACGACTAGCCAAGTTCCCGTTAGAACCCGTCCCGATAGTCCAAAGGCACTCGGCCACGATGGAAAAATAGACGCCGCCCGTAACGGCGCACGCAAAAGGCGCACCTGTACTGGCGATGACGGTACCGGCTGCATACGTGCCGGTGGCTTGTAGGGACAACTCGATCAGTAAGGTTTGAAGGGCGACCGTAGCCGTAGCCGCTTTCCCACTGACTCGAACCCTGAATGGAATTCCATCAAAGGCATCGCTATTGAAGAAAGGTGCTTGTTTCCCGTACCGTCCGTATGCGCGGCCATAACCTGAGCCGAGGACAGCACTGTTGGCGTTTGGTGATAAAGGATTGAAAGCCCCTAAGATTGGGGTTTGAAGCGGGACTCGAAGGACAGCAACCGCTGTAGTAGAACCAGCATTGATGACCGCAGCCGTAGCAGTAGTGAAATCGCCGGTCTGATCGGCCAACTGATTTCTCTCCGTACCCGCCCTGAAAGCTAAAATCGTATTTGCGTTCATGAGATAATCTCCGATTTAAAGTTTGGGTGAGGATTAGACCAGTTCTAATGCGAACTCGGTACATTGCCACGTTCCGCCTGCCGCGTTACCGTGCGTAACGAAGGAGGTGAAGACCAATCCGGCTTCCGTGAGGGCCGCTGCCGTTGCGTTGGTTTGAATGACATCGCTGACGACTTGGACTGAAGGGGTGGGCAAGAAAGTGATTGTGGCGCTGTGACGGCTGGCGATGTTTCCGTTAGCACCCGACCCGATGGTCCAGATGATTTCAGAAACGAGCGTAGCAGCCCAAGCTCCGCCAGCAACGGTAGCAAGCGCAGCGCCGGAGTTACCGATAACCACGTTGGTCCCGAGTAAAGATGCGCTTCCCAGGCACAACTGAATTAAAATTGAAGCTGCGCCGTTGGCTACAGCTACTCCGGTGTAACTCGTCCGGACTCGGAACGGCACGCCGTCGAAGGCGTCGCTGTTGAAGTAAGGGGTTTGGTTACCGAGGGGTGTTCCGAACAAGCGACCGTAAGCCGGTCCCAGGATAGAAGCGTTTGCGTTAGCGGACTGGGGATTGAATCCACCAAGAATGGCGGACTGCAACGGAACCGCTATAACAGCGGTCGCCGTGGTACCGACAGTATCGGTGTTTAAAACAGCAGCCGTGGCGGTGGTGGCAGCAATCGTTTGCGATGCCAACTGGTTTCGGCCAGTACCCGCCCTGTAGGATATGATTGTATTTGCGTTCATGACGTATCTCCAAAACTACTTTGAGGTTGTTCCTGCGTGAACTGCGTGGCCCCTCTTAAGCGGGCAAAAAATTTAGGTGATGACTTCGGCGCGTTGGTGGCCGACTCTTTCAAGATCCGGTTTAAAAATAGGCGCTGCTTTTAGCTCTCCGTCTTGACAATAAACTGCGGCAACGCCACCAGGCGTTACAAGCGTGGATGAATGATCGCCGTTGAATAGCTCTCCGGTTTCGTGGACAATACTGGAATGAGCTACTAACAATGTCGGCTTACCGTACTTGAGCGCCATCTTAATTCCGTCTACTAGAAGCGGACGGACGCGGCTTTTGAATTCGTTGAAGGATTCGCCCCCATCGAAGGGCTCGTCAGGGTGTGCCAAATGGTAACGCACTTCTTCTTCGGTTTCCGGTGTTTTCTTTTGTCCGCCGAGATGCCCGACATTCAAGGCTTGAAGGTTCTCATTCCCATAATAAGGAATGTCTACCCTGCCCCTGTTAATTAACATGGCCGTGTGACGCGATCTCATTTTCGGAGAAAAGAAAATGCTGCCGAGATCTATGGGATCAAAATAATACTTCAGAGTGTTGGCATCAGCCCAACCCTTCTTATCAAGATCCGGATCGAGGGGACCTCGAAAACAGCCGTTCTGATTTAGAACGGTTGTCCCGTGGCGTGCTACGAACATTAAAATTTCGCTAGGATTTAAACCCATCATCCACCTCGGGGTCTTCGGAAAGTTCTTCTTCTGTCGCGGCTTCAACCACAGCGATGACTTCCTTCTCCGCCAATTCTTCTTTCTCAAGGGCCTGAACAATAAACGCAAGCTCAGGATGTTGAGCTTGCTTGAACCCTTTCTTCCGGAGAAGCTTTACAGCGGCCTTTCTCCACTCTTCAGATGCCGACTCGTTTCGAGCGATATCAAAAAGAATGCTGGCGGGTAACGGATCGAGAATGGCGTTCGGATCGGGAGACCTACTGTCTATCGGCATCTTCAGACTCCTTCGGAGTTTTAATTTCTTCTCCGCCGTCAGCCATCGTCAGGCCCAACGAAGGATGGTAAAATATCTGCTGTTGAATTTTTCGTTCTTTGAACTGCATGAGCCCATCCATAAGAAGAGCAACGAGAATCGTGAGAATAACAAATAGGGCAACCATAAGTCACCTCGCTATTGGAGCCGGAACGGGGGTTCCACCCGTAATACCAAGTGCGCGAGCCTGGTATGCTTCTAACAAAGTTGATCCGGCATAAATGGTGTAGAGGGCGTGATTCGAACACGCGATGTCCCAAGGGACGCCAGGGTTACAGCCTGGAGCCTTCAACCGCTCGGCCACCTCTACAAGAATGGCAGTGCGTATGGGATTTGAACCCATGATCTCTCGCGTGACAGGCGAGTGCTTTAGGCCCCTAAGCTAACGCACTACAGAACGAAGGAATGGAGGGTTCCTTCCGATTCGAACGGAACGCCAAATGGGCCACAACCATCCAGGTGCCCAGCACCGGAACCCGAAACTATTTATGGGTCCGGATTCTATGGCAGTTCGCGCACAACACGTCGCACTTATATATTTCCGCCAACAGAATTTCCGAGGAAGTCTGACTTATTAATTGAGAGACGTTTTTCATTTTCTTTCCTCGAACGTGGTGGAAGTCCATAACATACGGAGGATACGAATTTCCGCAGTCAGCACATGGACCGGCTTTGAAAGCATTCGCAATGGCGAGATTTCTGGATCGTACCGCTTTGCGATACACAACCCTGTTACCTTTGAAAACCGAAGCGGCTTTGTGGCGGTAATAATAACGTCGCCATGCGGCCTTCTGCTTCTCTTTGTCTTTGTACATAGTTGACGGCCTATTTCTTTCGACCGCCCGTCATAATAGTTTTTCGCGCCTGGTACCCAAACAAGAAATTCACTGTGTCCTGGGCGCTGTAGTGAACATGTTCAAGCCACGGCCTGTCTGATTGCCGACCAGACAACAACATCGTGGCTTCCATGAATTTAGTGAGAAGTTGTTTGATCGTCTCAAACCTCAATCTCTCGCGCTCGGGCGGGAGAGGGTCAGGATCGGGGCGATGCCTTAACTCGTCACTGTGTCCGCATTTGGTACAGACAGCAATCGTAAGATGCTGTCCTTCGTCTTCTATACGCTCCGGCCAATTACACCAGGAGCACTCGTGAATGATTTCCATAGAACCTCCGCAGAGCGTTCAAATTGAGTGGAAGACTCTTCAATCCGAAAAGTCTTCCTCTCGAAAAAGTTAAAGACTAAAACCAACTTCTCACTCGGTTGTCGAGGGAACCAATCCGACTCCCGCAACCACCGAAAAGATTAGCTGGATGAAGTCTCGGACTGGAGCCGACGAATAACCATCGTGGACCCAGGCCGCAGTGTGTTCGTGTACTTCACGTTGTAACTGACCCACCCACCGATTTGGCGTGCAGGATCAGAAACGGAACCCTGGGCAGGAGCTTCCTGAATCAGCAAGCGGTAATTCTTCTCGCCGGATTCGGGATTCTTCCCAAGGAACACAGAGAACAACGCATCATCTGCGAAGATGTATGTGTTGTAATAGGTGTTGCTAGAAATGGTGCTCGAAGGTGCAGTCGTGGTCTGCTTGAACCGTGTGCCTGAGAACTGGATCACTTCCTCGTTCGCCAACGGAGCCATCAGTTTATCTACTGTGGACTCGTTGCGTTTGAGGATGTCGGTCAGCCCGTTGGCAGACGTGTCATTCAGAACGTCATGCACTACGAACGGATGGATGATTCCGCCCCAGTACCCGTCTTTGGTCAACGGACGGGCGTTTACGCCTGCCAATTGCTGGGTAGCGGTACGGATGTTGGAAGCGGTAAGATAGCTTCCGTTCGCCAACAGGATGTTGACGCTGGGATCAACCGCGACGGATGCGTCAGCGGTCAACTGAACTAGGGAGTTGAGGGTCAAGGCCAACCGATAGTTCAATTCGGTGGACAGGTTTTGAAGCAATGACGGATCGTCAATCGCAACATCCATAGCCAGGTCGCTGGAGTTGATAAAATCCGCGTACTGACCGATGGTCGCAACGATTTTGGTTGACGACTCGCTGATAGGAGACCCAACCGTTCCTTCCGCAGCCTGGTTGGTGTTAGCAGCCAGTAATGCGTAAGTGAAAAATTGGATCTGGTTTCCTGAACGCAACGGCAGAGGTTTCTGCTTGGTCATGCTCAGAAAGGGGGTTTGGGCCTTCAGGTTAGGAATCGCACCACGCTCGTAGTAGATAGCTACGAGGTTGGGCAATGCACCCGAAGTTTGGATTGAAGCTGGTGAAAAAGCCATGTGAATTTACCTCGAAAGGTGTACTGCTATTTTAGCGCCGAGTTCCTAACCGTGTACGCCGGATATCTGAGAGTAATTTCTCAATATCTCCGGTGCTCAAGTTATCTAACTCTTCGACGGAGGGCGGTTTGCTGGATTCATCCGGAGTAACCACACCTACGGTTTCTCTGGTTCGAATCCCCAAACCCGCTCTCGGACGCCTAATTTCTCGAACAATCCGTTCGTTAGTAGGCGGTGTTACGGGTGCGGCGGGTGCTACTGGGGCGACTGGCGCTGCCGGTTTTACTGGTTCGGCTGGAGCCTCTGGCTCGGCGTTCGGGTCTTGGAGATCCAACAATCCGTCGGATATCAAGTCGTCATACGCCTCGTCCAAATTCTCTGACGTGAACTGTCCGGCATTGTAAAGGACCCCAACGAGCGCGTTAGGATCACGCCCATTGAGAGGTTGACCAAGCTTGTACTTACACAGCCAAGCAATCAACGCCTCGAAGTTCTTTTCGTATGTGATGTACTCCGGATGACGCCCGATAAAATCTTTTGCGATAGCTTCTGCTGACAATTCGTCGGAAGCGTCTTTCCCCGTCCTTGCGGACTGGGCTAGTTGGGCAACGGTCATTCCGGTCTTCTTAAAAAACCACTCCTCGAAAGCCTCGTCAGGATTGTCCTGCAACTTCGTCTTCAATGCGAAGATGTCGTCGGCAGTTAAATTCCCTGAAAAGGGTGTTGAAACTTGGGGTGCGACGGGTTGTGAATCGCCGTCGCCGTCAATCTGGAGCTTTGATTTCTTGTTCAACTCTCGGATCTTCTGAGTCGCGTGCATCTTTCCTGCCGAGAGATTCACAAGCAATTCGTCTTTGGTACCTCCGTAGAAAATTTCCAACGGGGCACCTGTGTTCGAATCGAGTGTAGCCTTCCAGCCCTTGGTCCCGTGTTCAATCGTGACTGAAGAGCCGTCGTCATACTGGTATACCTGGGGTTCGTCACCCTTGGGAGCCGGTGCTACTGGCTCCGCAGGGGTGGCCGGAAGAACAACCGTTGGGGCGTCCTCGTCGGCGATTTTTTGTAAGTCGTCTGCAAGAGACCCGCCGTCTCCTCGTGTATCGAGAGGCGCGAAGGCATCTAAACCGGAGGCAAACGGATCATCTGAAAACGGATCGGGAACTACTGATGCGTTACTGTTAGGCATTGTGTTTCTCCTTGATCTCTGGCAATCCGCCAGAACGGTCAATTTTATTTCCCTTAGAAAAGGGATCGTA